>ERZ1066124.176-NODE-176-length-59094-cov-29.498636_pt1 | contig 59094 bp, 54 predicted proteins | sample MGYA00382771_ERZ1066124 | MGnify/ENA primary metagenome ERZ1066124 (study PRJEB33369, sample SAMEA5778354) | biofilm metagenome | biome: Industrial cooling water; feature: Water cooling tower basin; material: Biofilm | place: United Arab Emirates | collected... | reverse complement strand
CTAAAGCTAACTAAAATCAACCTTTTAACCCGTTTCAACGGGTTTTAGCTTTCAGATGTGAAATTTATTTCTGGGTGAGGGTGAAAGTAAAAATTAATTTCCCTCGGTCGCAATTCTCTCTTAGAAACCGGGTTTCTTCTGATAATTTTATAGAAACCCGGTTTCTTGGCGTAACTGTCCACTGTCAACTGTCCACTGTCAACTGTTGACGGGTGTAGCGGTGTTTGACGCCTATGGGGAAGTATTCTGGGTCGCCGGTGGGGGTGAGTGCGATTTGGGGTGTTTGATATTCTGGGGGGACGTAGTTGGCAAATTCGCTGTTGAGGCGGCGCAATTGGGAGAGAATGGAGGATGCGATCGCTTCCCTCTTTTCTTCACTTCCTTCTACCCCCGGAGCCAACTCCACCACGACGGATAAAAACCGATTTTTATCGGCATTTTCTTTCACTTGCAGCACAAATTTACCCGTTACCCATTCTTTAATTTCAGGTTGTTCTAACCCAACGGTCACATTTTCTGGGTAAATATTCGCGCCGAAATATGAAACTGTAAAATTAGACCTGCCAAAAACATAGACGAAAGGTAAGGGATGAATGCCTCTCGCACCTGCTTGGTTTAAGTGTGCGATCGCATCAAAATTCCATGCTGCTAAAAACTTCAGCATTTCCTCATAAGCAATGATTCCCCCAGTATCGGAAATGTGATAGCGAATCAATGGAATCCCGTTATCTCCAGAAAACAATAAAGTGCCATCTTTAACTTCAAAAAATCGACTCAAAGGATCGTACTGAACCAGCGTCGGCAGGCGCGATTCTCCAAATAAAGCACGAGAAGCATCGGGATTTTCTGCGAGAAAGCGGCGAATGCAAATACTCAGCGGCGTTTCATTCCCTAAAACTCCGGCATCGGCGGTTCCATAAAGCGAGGCGGAGTCGTAACAACGATCAATTGAACCAACTCTTTCACCTACCAAACTGCGCCATTCCTCACTAAAAACTTCTCCGGCAAACACCATTTTAAGATTATATTTTTCCCATTCTAAACCCCGCGCTTTCCCCGTATCGATGACATCTTTAATAAAAGGGGGATAACCCAGCAATACAACTTGCTCAAACGCCGTACCAAGTTCTTGGATAACTCGAAATATTTCTTCTTTGTTATTACCGGGAGCAATTACCGTAATCGGATAGCCTTTACTCGCCAGATACCGACAGCAATTAGTTGTATAAATTCCGCCTACCCAAGTTCCCAAAGTGAAACAAATGACAGCTAGAGTGCGGCGAGTATCGGCATGAAAGCTATCGTGAAATATCTGTTCAAACCTGGTGGCAATCTGTAGTTCATCGGCAAAAAACCGAGGCCAAAATGTAGGTTTGCCGGTGGAGCCAGAAGAAACAGCTATCATATCGCAGGTTTCCAATTGCCCGCCACGACACAACTCGGCGAGGGGGTGACGCTGTAAGTAATTTTCTTTGGTAATCAGCGGTAGGGTTTGGAAATCTTCAAAGGTTTGAATTGAAGCCGGATCTATATTTTGTGCGGTTAAAAAAGCTTTGTAAGCAGGAACCTGCGCCGCCACATCGCGAAACAAAGACAATACAGCCGTTTGAGCAGAGTCATTTTGATATCGATTGAGGCGCAGATCGAGAGGCGTATTCAAGAAGTCTTGAAAAGCTGTAACTGCGCGTTGACTTTGTTCTTTTTTCATGGTTAATTTTATCCTGTTAGTAAATCTAAAATTTGAAATCTAAAATCTGAAATTATTTCCTAGCGATCGCATAACTCAATTCCACAGCACAATTGCGCCCCTGCTGTTTGGCTAAGTATAGCGCTCGATCGGCAATCTCGATCAAATCTTGGGGCGAATTATCCGCAGTCGGAACAATCGTAGCGACGCCCAAACTCAAGCTGACATATTGACTGACATCAGATAAAGCGTGGGTAATTTTGAGTTGTTCGACTTGTTTTCGGATCGATTCAGCTACTTTTAACGCTCCCTCAGCAGTTGTATTAGGTAGAATCGCGGCAAATTCTTCTCCTCCATATCGCGCTACTAAATCCGCTGGACGTCGTGAGGCACTAGCGATCGCACTAGCAACCTGTTTTAAACAATTATCTCCCTCTAAGTGTCCGTAGCGATCGTTGTAGCGTTTGAAATAATCTACATCACACAAAATTAACGATAAAGGCAACTGTTCCCGTTTGAGTCTGTACCATTCCTGTTGCAGAATTTTGTCAAATTGGCGACGATTGGCAACAGAAGTTAAGCCATCTAACGCCGCCAATCGTTCCAATTCCTGATTGGCTTTTTTCAGAGCAGTTTCAGCTTTTTTGCGCTGAATCAGCGCGCCCAATTGCGTGGCAACGGCATTGACTAATTCAATTAAGCGTTCATCGGGGGTGATTTTATTTTTATGCAAAAATACTAATATAGCCGAGACGCGATCGCCAACAATAATCGGCACGCCCAAAGCTGCTTTAAGTCCGACGGCGGCAGCAATTTCTCTGCGGCTAAAACTGCGATCGTCTGTTTGGGAAATATCTTCGATCCATGCAGGTTTTTTTGATAACCAAACTCTTCCTGGTAGTCCTAAATTGGAAGGGAAGGTTAGCTCTTGACTGTGTTGGCGAAAAGGTAACAAACTGCTATCGTTAGCATACCAACCCCGACTGGATACGAGCGCTTTTAATTGAGTATTAGGCAGCCAAGCTTCGCCAAAATCCCAGCCAATAGTTTGACAAACTTTTGACAAAATTACTTTTAATGCCGAGTCTATATTAGCGGCCTTGCTAATCGCTTGGCTAGTTGTTAGTAAAAGTTGCAGTTGGGCATTTTGTTCTTTTAGTTGTAGCTGGAGCGATCGCAAGCGCAATTGATTCTCGATCCGGGCTAAAATTTCTAAAGGTTCAAAGGGTTTTGTGACGTAGTCTATCCCACCCACCGCAAACGCTTGCACTTTATCCAGCGCTTCGTTCAAACCACTCAAAAAAATCACCGGGATGTCACGAGTTCGTTCATCTGCTTTTAACTGTTCGCAGATTTCATAACCATCCATTGATGGCATCATAATATCTAACAAAACCAGATCTGGAGGAGTCGCCGACGCAGATTGCAGCGCTAATTTACCGTTTGGCGCGACTCGCACGTTATACCCTTGTTCTGATAACATTTGAGTCAACAAACTTAAATTAGTAGGGCTATCATCAATGACCAAGATATCTGAACCTGCTATGCAATACCGATCTTGATTCATAAATTTGTTTGAATTTTATTTTTGAGTTTTTCCTTACCACAAAAAATCGGTTTAAAGCTCCCCTTTAAAGCAGGGCTACTTCATAGTCATCAAATAAAATAGGAGGAGCTGAGGGAGCTGGGGGAGAAATTTACCTCATTTTTCAACTTTTTCACAGGCAATCCTACCAAAATAATTTTTTACTACGAAGATGAATTAGCCCTGCCTTTTAAAGGGGAAAGGAAAAATTAATTCCCCTTAGTTGCAATGCTCTCTTAGAAACCTGGTTTCTTTTTGTCACTGTCAACTGTCAACTGTCAACTGTTGAAACTGCTATTTTATCCCGTGGATTCACGGCTAGCCGCTAGAAAATAAGTCGTCATTTTGCCTTTGCCTTTAATCGGTATATCACCTCGCTTTTTAAAGGTAAATTTGTCCTTTAATCGTTCGTAAACTACTTCTGTCACCTGAATTTCGCCGGGAATACCGCTTGATTCCATGCGCGAAGCAACATTTACCGTATCTCCCCATAAATCGTAAATAAATTTAGTTAAACCGATTACCCCAGCCACGACGGGGCCGATATTGATGCCAATGCGGAGGCAAAAACTTTGACCGAGATTATGATTAACGCTGTCTAGAGAAGCTTGCATATCCAGCGCCATGCGCGCGATCGCTTCCGCATGATCGGCGCGATAAGTTGGCAAACCACCTACTACCATATAAGCATCCCCAATAGTTTTAATTTTCTCCAAACCATGTTGTTGAGAGAGTAAATCAAACTTACTAAAAATTAGGTTGAGAAATTCTACCAATTCCGTCGGGCTTTTTTGCGCCGAAAAATCGGTAAACCCGACTAAATCGGCAAATAAAACCGTAACTTCAGAAAAACTATCGGCAATAATCTGCGGTTTTTCTTGCAATCTTTCGGCGATTGGTTTGGGTAAAATATTTAACAACAGGCGCTCGGTTTGTTCTTTTTGATATTTTAAAGCTTCTTGGGCTAGTTTCCGCGCCGTAATATTAGAAACCGTTCCTTCGTAATACAATAACTGACCATGAGCATCGCGCACCGCCCTGGCATTTTCAGAAATCCAAATTTTTTCCCCATCTTTACGGTAAATCATCGATTCAAATTCAATTACTGCATTATCTGTTTCCATTGCAGCAATAAACTCGTTGCGGCGGTTGGGATCGACATAAAGCTGCTGGGAAACATCTTGTAAACTCGCCATCAAAGCTGCGGGAGATTCGTAACCATAAAGTTTTGCCAGCGCTGGATTGGCACTCAACAAACGTCCTGAAGGCGTCGCTTGATAAATGCCTTCTACCGCATTTTCCACGATGCTGTGATAGCGCTCTTCGGCAATTCGCAGCGTATCTTCCATTTGCTTGCGCTGAATTAGTGCCCCTAATTGAGTGGCTACAGCTGTCACCAATTCGATTAACCGCGAACTGTTAGCCGCGGTGGTTTTTTTATAAAAAATCAAAATCGCTAACACTTGGTCGTTCACCAGAATCGGCACGCCAAAAGCAGCTTTTAATCGGGCTGCGATCGCAATTTGAGAACGCAGAAAACTTTGCTCATCTTCTGCGGCAATATCTTCTATCCATTCTGGCTCTTTAGAAGCCCAAATCCTCCCTTGCAACCCCACGTTGTGAGGAAATTTTAAGCTTAAGCTTTGATGTCTGAAATCCGAAAAACTGGGGTCGCTAGCATACCAACCCTGACTGCATTCTAAAACCTTGCCATCATTGCTGGGAATCCAAGCATCTCCATAATTCCATTGAATAGTGATACAAACTAAACGCAAAACCGCTGCTAAAGCCGAGTGAACGTCATCGCAGCGGCTAATCGCTTGGGTGGTTGCCAATAACAGGCGAATTTCCACCTCAGCTTGGCGGCGAGATTCAATTTGTTTTTGCAGCAGTGCATTTTGATCGATTAGTTTTAATTCCACCTCGCGCAAGCGCAAGTGATTCTTGATGCGGGCTACAACTTCTACCGGATCGAAGGGTTTGGTAATGTAGTCTACCCCACCCACATCAAAAGCTTTTACCTTATCGAGCGCTTCACCCAAAGCACTTAAAAAAATCACTGGAATGTCCCGAGTTTTCTTATCTGCTTTCAGGCGATCGCAGACTTGATAACCATCCATTTCTGGCATCATAATATCCAGCAAAATCAGATCGGGAGGAGTTGCTAACACAGATTTCAGCGCCAGTTTGCCGTTGGGTGCGACTCGGACTTCATACCCTCCCTCGGACAACACCTGAGTTAACAGGCTTAAATTGGCATAGTGGTCGTCAACGACTAAAATACTTCCCTTGGACGATACAGGCTGTTCGGGATTCATTAATCGGCTCTAGGCTGAGTTAAGATTAAGAGTTGCTCAAATTGGTACTGGTTAGCCAAATCTAACAAAGCTTTGGCAATAAAGTCATGGTGTGGACGAATTTCCTCGATCAGCGCCTGCATTCGTTTAATATGGCCTTCGAGGGTTGCTTGGTGTAAATTAGCCAACCAATCCCCAGGTAAGCCAGCTAAGTCAGCTACAGTCAGCATCCTTTGCTCAATAGGGATTGCATTCCCCTCATCTAAGGTTGCGGCAACGGGCAGAGAAATCGGTTCCGCGTCGATATATCGCAATCCTAAATGCTTGCTCAAACAAGTAAAGATTTCTTCCTCGCGGAAAGGCTTGCGGATGAAATCATCGCAGCCAACCGCTAAGGCAGCAGCTCTCTCTTCTTCAAATGTACTAGCAGTTAAGGCAATAATTACCGTCCGCTTCTCGGGCATGGGGGATAAGTTATTTTCCCCCATTCCGTCCCCTATTCCCCGGCTTCCTTGCTCCAGATCTCGAATGCGTTGAGTTGCCTCATAGCCATCCATAACGGGCATCCGCATATCCATCCAAATTAAATCTGGCTGCCAACTCGACCAAATTTCAACCGCTGCTTTACCATTGTTAGCAACTTGTAATTCAAAGCCAAGAGAATCAAAAATTTTTATCAACAGTCGCCGACTGTCATCTTGGTCATCGACAATTAGCAGGCGATAGGGGGATTGATTGGGTTCAATAGAAATCGTGTGCGGCTTTGGTTGTTGATGTGCGATCGCTGTGGCAGTAACTATGCTGGCTTGAATATCAAACTGAAAAATACTGCCTTTTCCAACTTGCGATCTGACGCCGATTTCACCCCCCATCAACCGCACGAATTGCCGACTAATTGTTAATCCTAAACCCGTTCCTTCCCGCGCTTTTTGACCTGATAAAGTTTGCACGAACGGTTCAAAAATTTTATCTAATTCATCAGGGTCAATACCAGTTCCCGTATCTTCTACTTCAAAATGCAGTTGGTAATGGGTAATTGGTAATGGGTAATTGGCGATTGCTCTTTCCTTGACGTCTCCCAGTTTCACTCTGACTGATATGCTGCCGGTGGCGGTAAATTTAATTGCATTACCGAGCAAATTAATCAACACTTCCCGTAACTTAACTTCATCGGTTAGCACGTATTGAGCAACATCAGCAGCCCGCTCGAATAGTAACTGCAATCCTTTATCTTTTGCCTTCAAAGAAAACATATGTTTGACATCATCCAGCAATTGATAAAGGTCGAAACTTTGTTCGTTCAGCGTCAGGCGTCCGGCTTCAATTTTAGATAGGTCAAGTACTTGGTTAATTAAGGTGAGCAGGTGTTCGCCGCTGCGGCGAATAATGCCGAGATTTTCGATTTGGTCTAGAGATAAGTTGAGGCTGTGACTCATCAGTTGGGAAAAGCCCAGAATCGCGTTGAGTGGCGTCCGCAATTCGTGGCTCATATTAGCAAGAAAGATACTTTTGGCGCGATTGGCGGCTTCGGCGGCTTCTTTGGCTTGGGCTAATTCTTCTTGTACCCGCTTGCGATCGCTCACGTCAATCGCTACCCCATGCCACACAATATCCCCATTTTCCCGCCGTTCCGGTCGAGAAGTTCCTTGCAGCCACTTGATTTTTCCAGATGGCGTCACAATCCGCCATTCCCGCGCAAAAGGTTCTAAAGTTTGCGAACTTCTTCTAGCTGCTGCATAAAAATTTTCTCGGTCATCTGGATGAATGCAATCATAAATTAACTGAGCATTTTTCATCACCTGCTTCGGCTCTAATTCATAAATCTCTAAACAAGCCGCACTCATATATTCATACTCAACCGACTTATCTTGGCGAAACACCACTTCATAAATCGCTCCCGGTACGTTTGCCGCTAATTTCTGAAACCGCGCTTGGCTCTTTTGCAATGCCTGTTGGGCTTCTTTGCGCGCTGTAATATCTTGAATTTGAGAAATAAAATAAAGTGGATTCTCCTGCAAATCTCGCACCAAGGAAACGCTGATTCGCGCCCATATTGTCTGCCCATTTTTGTGCAGAAACCGCTTGTCCATGTGATAATAAGGTTGCGTTCCCGCCAATAATTCCCGCACGTACTCCTGGTCGCTACCTCTGTCATCTGGATAAGTAATATCGCCAACCGATAAAGATAGCAACTCAGATTCTGAATAGCCGAACATTTGGCAAACTTGAGGATTAACAGCTAAAGGTTGACCCTCTAGAGAAACCAAACACATGCCAATTGCTGCCGTATCAAACGCTCTTCTAAACCGTTCTTCGCTCTGGCGCAATGCTTCTTCTGTTTGCTCGCGCTCGGCAATTTCTTGCTCTAATTTCACATTGGCACGGGCAAGTTGAGCTGTACGTTCTGCTACTTTGGTTTCTAAATTAAGATAGTAATCAGTTATAATTTCTTCCGCTTCTTTCCGTTCGCCAATGTCTTGAAAAACATTGATGGCGTAAATGACATTGCCTTGGTCATCAAAAATCGGGATGCTTCGTACTTCTAAGGGAATAATTTCTCCGTTTAGATGAATTTCGATGTCATCAACGGTTACAGTTTCTCCCTTTAATGCCCGCATCGCTGGCAGTTGATCGGTAGGGTATAATTGATTGGTGCCACCAAGATAAATTTGGTAAACTTCTGTTAATTTTTCCCCGCTGCATTCTAAGACTATCCCTTTACCGATTAAACGCTCTCCGGTTTGATTCATATAGGAAACCGTGCCATTGGCATCAATGACACATACCCCGACTGGTAACGCTTCCAAAAATTGATTCAGTCGGCGCTCGCTGGCTAATAAGGCTTGATTCAAAGTTTTCATTTCTATAAAAGATTCTTGCAGTTGCTTAGCCATATTATTAAACGAATTGGCTAATTGCCCCACTTCATCCACCCGATCAATTTGTATCGTTAACTCCCAATCCCCCTTAGCAATATTTTTGGCAGCGGCGTTGAGACGTAAAATTGGACTCGTTACCCAACGAGCGGTGATAATACCCATGAAGATAGCAAAGATTAAAGCAACGAAACTTAACAGTATTGTCGTTCCTGTGTTGGTATTAATTTGCTCCATAAAGTCTGTTTCTGGAATCACCACGACAATTAGCCAGTCGAGTCCTTTGTCATCTTTAAACGGCACGACTTGCAAAAAGTGTTTCTCACCGTTGATGTTAAATTCCAGTTGCTCTGACTTTTGCCACCGCTTTTTGCGATCAAAATTTGCTTCTAGGTATCTGGCTGTAGCTTGCGTCAGAGGGTTTTGACTCTCTGTAGCTTTAACTCTTTCGGCTCCGTAATCCTTTGGTTTGCTGCGAAAAGGTTGTTCCCCTGTCGAAGTTGCCACCAACATGCCGTCGCGCTCGATAATAAAACTTTGTCCGGTTTTACCAATTTCTTTTTTTTGTAAAAAATAACCGATTTGCGATAAATTAATATTAGTGAGTAAAACTCCTTGAAGTTTACCTTGTTTGTTGTAGAAAGGCATCGATGCGCCTAGATAAGCAGTAATGCCTTTAGTATGAGGATAAATTGGACTCCAAGCGGGTTTACCAGCAGCAACGGCGGCTTGATACCAGGGGCGGGTACGGGGATCGAAGTTGGCTGTATTGTCTAAGATTTTGATGCGATCGCCCAATTCATTTGTCGAATAAGTGCGGAAATTATATCCCGTTGCTTTTGAGCCGACTCGAATTGTCAGCGCACCATCATCGCGCCTTTCTGCCCCAACGTTATCTTTTTGCTCTAATGCCAATCCGGCAAAACTTAGGCTATCAAATATCTGGATTTGCTGCCAAAAATGACGTTCTAATCCGGGAATATCTTGCAAGTTCAATTGCCCGAGACGAATCGCAGCCGCGTTGCTCTGATTCACCTGATGGGGAATTACCAAATATGCACGCAGATTGTCTTTTATATGCTTGGTAATTTCGTGGCGCAATTGACTAGCTAAATCGTTAACCGCCTTCTGTCCGTTACGATAAGAGAGATACCCTACCAGCCCAACCGCCCCGGCAATTTGCAAGACAAACGGAACGATTAAAACCGTTGGCAGCGGTACTTGTCCATAAATTTTGGCGATCGCGTGCTTGAGTGGTTGAATAAACATCGAGTAGCTCCATGTTGGCAGTTTGTGGTTGATTTCCCACTAGCTGAAATCAACATACCCAACCGACGCTGGTAAAGTTTGGTAGCGCCGCGATCGCACCGCAATCCGAGAAACCGGGTTTCTCAGTCGAGCTTTAGTTTCACAGCGACGATTTTTCATAGAAACCCGGTTTCTTTGCCGCACCGCAATCCGAGAAACCGGGTTTCTCAGTCGAGCTTTAGTTTCACAGCGACGATTTTTCATAGAAACCCGGTTTCTTTGCCGCACCGCAATCCGAGAAACCGGGTTTCTCAGTCGAGCTTTAGTTTCACAGCGACGATTTTTCATAGAAACCCGGTTTCTTTGCCGCACCGCAACGTATACTGAAAGCTATTTTTACGCAGGATTTTCCTCAAATCCGGTAAATTCTCTGTCTTCAATCCCCAAATGGCAACCCAACTTGTATAACTTGCACCGCCTCTCCAGCGTTGATTGAAGTTATACCAACTGGCAGAACCGCCAATCCATTAGTTTGGGCTAAATTAATCAAATTTCCCGAACTGTGACTGCCACCTGCAAGCTGAAATTGATACACTCCATCTATTAAATGCATCTGTCCCCAGAGGTATGTTTCTCGCTTGCCATCGGAACGCAAATCTTGACCGGCACGCGCCTGCACAAATATCGGTTGCCAACCCCGAACCAGTCCCGATAATTTCTTCAGTGCTGGTTGAACAAATCGCCAAAATGTTACCAGGGAAGATGCAGGATTTCCCGGAAGTCCAAAGTATAAAACCGAGCGCTTTGCTTCGTCCCGATTAAACGTGGCAAATGTCAATGGTTTACCCGGTTTAATCCCAACTGCACGCAGGTGTATTTCAGCACCAAGGGATTCGAGAATCTGGTCTACATAGTCATAATCTCCGACGGAAACGCCGCCGGAAGAGACAATGATATCGGCAGAAGTGAGGGCGGAGGCGATCGCATTTTGCAGCGCTTCGGGTTGATCTGGAACAATTCCCAGCAACAGCGGAATGCCGCCGCTTTGTGCCACTAAAGCAGCCATTGCATACTGATTCGAGTCTACAATCTGCCCCGGTTGTAAGGGTCGATCCGGCGTCACCAGTTCGTCACCCGTGGATAAAACCGCCACGCGAGGACGGCGGTAAACCGAAACCTGGCTACATTGCGCCGATGCCAAAATCGCGATTTCTGGGGCGAATAGGCGCATTCCCGGCATCAGCAACGGCGTACCAGCTTGATAATAAGAGGCGCGATCGCGCACGAAAGCTTGAGGTTTGGCGGCGGCTAAAATGACAACGCGGGAACCTTCCACTCGCGTCACTTCCTGCATCACGACGGTATCCGCACCTGCTGGCATCATCGCTCCGGTGAATATGCGCGCCGCTTGTCCAGATTGAATAGTATGCTGGGGCTGCTTGCCTGCCGGAATTTCTTCTACTATTTCTAATACTGCTGGCTGTTCGGCGCTACAGCCTTCTACGTCTGTAAATCGCACCGCGTAACCATCCATCGCCGAATTGTCCCAATGGGGAAAATCCAGAGCGCTCGTTACCGGCATTGCCAAAATCCGCTGACTCGCCGCCAATAAGTCTACAACCTCTGCATCAAGAACAGCATCCAACGGCTGCACTCGCTTGAAGATGATTTCCTCTGCTTGTTGAACCGAAAGCATTGCCTTTTCCCCAGCCTCGTACAAAATGTGAGATTTTAGATTTGAGATTTTAGATTTGAGATTTTAGATTGAGAATCCGCTCGCTTGGTTGCACAAGTGACTCGTCATATGCGACAATTGGAATTTGTGATTAATTCTGTTCTTGACTTTGCACCTGAGTTTTAAAGTATGGCAAAAGGTGTTCGTATTATCATCACCCTGGAATGTACCGAGTGCCGCTCTAACCCAGCCAAGCGCTCAAACGGCGTCTCTCGTTACACCTCCACCAAGAACCGTCGCAACACGACGGCGCGGTTAGAACTGAAAAAGTTCTGCACTCACTGTAACAAACATACCGTCCACAAAGAAATCAAGTAGATGGTAATGGGTAATGGGTAATCGGTAATGGAAATGACCAATGACCAATTACCAATGACCAATTACCAATTACCAATGACCAATGACCAATTACCAAGAACTATGACCTACTACCGTCGTCGCCTTTCGCCGATTAAACCGAGCGAACCAATTGATTATAAAGACATCGATCTATTGCGGAAATTTATTACCGAACGCGGGAAGATTTTGCCGCGCCGCATTACTGGGTTGACCGCTAAGCAGCAAAGAGATTTGACCCTTGCCATTAAGCGGGCACGCATTGTGGCATTGTTGCCTTTCATCAATCAAGAAGGTTAAGAACAATAGTTTTGAGTGGTAGAGATCGGGGTTCATCGCTGTGGGAGAGTTGCCATAAAAGCAGAAACTCAAAACTCTACACTCATAACTATTGAAGCTATTGACACTCTCCGGCCTGAAGGCGCGGAGATTCTTAAGGCCGAAGAGGTCTTAATATCCTTGTTGCCAAGGTTCCCAGGCTCACCGCCTTTGCCGCTAGGGCGCGGTGATTTCTCCTTACAATCTTTTGGGCGTTTAGCGGTCTTAGCCGCAGGTTCCGTCGAGTCCCGGCGTACCATTTCTAATGCTCTATCTCTGATAGTTTTAGCGTGCCGTAATATCAGCATGGGCGAAAAATCCGCAGACCGAACAAATGAACTTTTCACCATCGCGATTTGAGCGGTCAATATGCCCACAATTTCTGCATTCAACGCTGGAATTTCTTGGATTAATCAAAATCGCAACCTTTCCTTGCTTCGCAGCGAGATACTCAATCTTTAAGATCAATTCATTCCAGGCAGCATCAGAGATAGCGCGATTTAATCCCTTTTTTCTAGATTGCCCATTCGGTAAAAACCTCCCACTTTCTTCATCTTTCTTCACCCGACATCGGCGCAACATACCGGAGACGTTTAAATCCTCCAAGGCAATAGCATCCACCCGTCGGCTGGTAATAGTTTTCGCTACCCACCACTGATAAGCTTGCCGCTTATCCACAATCTTTTTATGCAGGCGTCCAACTTTCTGGGACGCCTTTTTTCGGTTCTTGTTACCTTTAACTTTGCGGCTAACCCGTCGCTGTCTGATTTTAAGAAAACGTTTAGTTTTCTTGTTATTGCCAAACTTAGGGTTAGCAAATTGATAGCCGTCACTCATGTGTACGAGTTTGGTAATTCCGAGGTCGCATCCGATAACGGATCTGACTTCGGTTAAAGATCTGGCAACTACATCCGGTACGGTTTTATCCTCAATTCTGAGCGATACATACCATCCATCCTGTCGTTGCCGGATTGTTGCTGCTTTAATTGTAAAACCATCTGGAACCGACCTAGAGTTGTTAAATCGCATCCATCCCAACTTGGGTAAATAAATCTTACTCCCAGAGGATTTCACCCCCATCGTGTAAGTAAACGATGTGAAGTTGCTGCGATTCTTAAACTTAGGAAAACCTCTACCCTCAAAGAAGTTTTTATAGGCAATATCCAGACGCTTGACGTTTTGTTGCAGTACTGTCGAATCAATCCCGGCATACCAAGGTCTAGCAGTTTTTAGTTGCGGCAACGCGGTAATCTGAATATCGCCAGCGCTGCGGCGAGGATTCTTGCTGTTCTTGGTATCTTTCCACGGCTCTCCTGTCGCACCATTCTTGCTAACAAAACAAGTTAACGGACTGGCAGGAGCTTTTGTCCTTAAGTCGCTGTACTCTCCTTGAATGAATTGTTGGTTGTATTGACTAATCCTGTCGCCCAGGCACCAGTTGTAGTGAAATCTGAGCATACTTATCCATTGCTCTATTTTTGAGCTTTGGGCAATGTTTGGCCTCAACTTGTAAACGTAGTTTGTTAGCAATTTACGTTGGGAGTTAGACAACTTATCTAACAATAATACCTCGTTCTTTGTTGGCTTTCAAGTGGTATAATCTAAGCTTTAATTTTGTTATTCAAGGCAATATTCGCGAGACTTAAGTCTCGCGCGAAAACCCCGCGCCTTCAGGCCGGGGTTTTCGCGAATTGCTCTATAAACAGAGGAATTGACCAAATTAAGCATAGCTTCAAGTCAAAACTGGCGCTGTAATAGGAGCGATCGCGCAGCGTATGCGTTAGCAAGTATCGCGCAGCGTCTGCGTTAGCACGTATAGTACCCGTCTAGGATAATTTATATATAGAAGTGCCGGGATTAAAAGTAACTTGTGGAAAAAGGAACGCTAGTCGAATTTCGGTTACATGGAGAGCGCTGCCTCGCCGTGGCAGAACGTCCGGAGGGCAAGAGCCACTGGATCGTAGTAGACGAGCGCGGTCAAGCTCGTACCATTAATGCTAAACAAGTTAGTTACCAAGTAAACGGTGAAACATACAAAGCGTCGGAAATTCCTCGCTTTCGTAAAGAGGTAGAGCCGTTTATCGACCCAGAAAGCTTGGAAGTTGCTTGGGAATTTCTAGTAGAAGAGGGTTCGGCAGTCGCGCCGCCAGAAATGGCAATGCTGCTGTTTTCGGAAAAAAGTCCGGCGCAATGCTACGCGGCGTACTATTTGCTATCGGAAGACAAACTGTATTTTAAACAAAAAGGCGATCGCTACGAACCCCGCTCGCTCAACCAAGTGGCGGAAATCAAACATCAATTGGAAGTTGCCAAAGAGCGAGAAACTCAACAGAAGGAGTTTTGGGCGCGGGTACAACAAGCTTTGGGTGGAGAACAGGTAGAATGGCAGCATAGCGATCGCCATCGTCTAGAAGCGCTGGAACGGTTCGCGCTGCAAGGAGATGAGGCGACTGGGCGCGCTGCCGCCGTGGAAACCCTAGCTGCTCTCAAACGACCAGAAAACCCCCAAGGTGCTTTCGAGCTGTTAGTGAACTTGGGCGTGTGGAGTCTCCACGAAAACTTATTTTTGCGGCGCTCATCAATTCCAGTTAATTTTTCAACAAAGGTGCTAGAAGTGGCTCACCAGCGAACTGAGGTTTCTCCCCCCGACCCCGACTCAGAGCGCCTGGATCTGACTCGACTCAAAGTTTATACCATTGACGACGAAAGTACAAAAGAAATTGATGATGGTTTGAGTTGGGAATCGCTCCCCGACGGGAAACAGCGGCTGTGGGTTCACATCGCCGATCCGACGCGCTGGCTGACTCCAGGAGATGAATTAGACTTAGATGCCAGACGGCGCAGCACGACGTTGTATTTACCCACGGGCATGATTCCCATGTTTCCAGCCGAACTGGCGACAGGGCCGATGAGTCTGGTACAGGGGAAAATCTGCAACGCGCTCAGCTTCGGGATTATTTTAGATGACGAGGGTGGAGTTGCAGAATACAGCATCCACGCCAGCATTATCAAACCCACCTATCGGTTGACTTACGAAGATGTGGATGAGATGCTGCAATTGGGTGTTCCAGCAGAACTGGAAATAGATGCGATCGCGCGCTTAGCCCAACGGCGACAAATGTGGCGGCGCTCCCAAGGTGCGATCAATATTCACCTGCCAGAAGCGAGCATTAAAGTAGATGCTGACGAAATCCACATCGAAGTGTTGGAGGACTCGCCATCGCGGCAATTGGTAGCAGAAATGATGATTTTAGCAGGCGAAGTCGCTGCACGTTACGCGCAAGCGCACCAGCTTGCCCTACCATTCCGCTCTCAGCCCCAACCCGAACTGCCCCCAGAAGAAGAACTACTGCAACTCCCCGCAGGTCCTGTGCGCGCCTGCGCCATCCGCCGCTGTATGCCCCGCAGCGAAATGAGCATTACCCCCGCTCGCCACGCCAGTTTGGGTTTAGAGAGCTATACCCAAGTAACTTCTCCCATCCGGCGCTACAGCGACTTGCTCACCCACTTCCAAATTAAAGCCCACCTGCGCGGCGAACAACCCCCCTTTTCGGCAGAAGAAGTCAAAGAAGTGATGATCGGCGTCACTACTGCTTCTCAAGAAGCCTCCCTCGTAGAGCGCCAAACCCAGCGCTATTGGGCTTTAGAATATCTCCGCCGCTGTTCTGAGCAAGCTTGGCAGGCAGTCTTGTTGCGCTGGTTGAGGGAAGATGAACGGTTAGGATTAATTCTCCTAGAAGATCTGGGACTAGAATTACCCATGCAGCTCAAGCGCTCTATAGCGCTGGGCGAGCAACTGGAAGTCCGCGTCAGCTATGTTGACCCCCGCTCCGATGCCATCCGATTCCAAGAACTGATCGACCAACCCGCTCCAGCTGCTGCCACTTAAAAAGGTAATGGGTGTAAGGTCTTTCCTACTACCCATTACCAATTACCAATTACCGTATTAACAAAATTCCGTCACGCCCACGTCAGTCAGCGGGGTGGAGATGATTTGACTGTTAGAGATAAAAAATTCTATCTGTACTGGACCTAACTGAATCAAGTCCCCATCTCTCAGAAGACAACGCTCCAAATTAGCTAGGCGGCGATGATTTACCCAACTGCCGTTGCTGCTACCAACATCTGTAATGTAAAACTCTTGACCGAAAACATGTCCAATTACCGCATGTTGGCGCGAGATACAGGTATCTTTAATTGCGATCGCGCTATTAGCAGAACGTCCCAGCAACCAACTAGCAGCACTATCGGTAATCTGAAGCCCTTCCCCATCTTTGAGGTTAGTCACGAGAAAAGTCGTTCTACCCGTTGTAATTGCTTGAATGTAGAAGCGAGCAATTTCACAACGAGAGGCAGCATTCAAAATAGGTTGAATAATTGTTGTAACCTTTTGTACGTCGTGGTTACAGTCAGCCAGCAGTGAATCTGACAGCGCCGGATTTTGTTCCAATAAGCTCAAAGCTTGGTCAAAACTATTAGCGTTAGGGGACTTCAGGTGGAACATAACTACCTATCTGACAAACGACTTTTACCCGAAAGAATTACACTTTAACCTTCAGACCTAGATACCCTGATTAAACCCCTGATGAAGTAAATTTAGGTCTGTTTAATCGAGCTGCACAGACAAGAAGTTTGCCAATATCTTCTATTGCCTATGCCAAAACTATTCGTTTTTTGAACTCAACGTGGAGGTTGCATGTAGTAAGCGTTCAAAAATTATCCTTAAGATAGAGGAAATTTAGAACCCTTAAACATATTAATACACCCCTCTTTGTGACGCCGGTCATATTTTTAGCGTGATTTCACGAAAACTTTACAGTATCAGGGTTAACTGGTGGGTTTTTTAAAGTTTTTGTGAAGAAGCTCTGAATTCTTATAGTTAAATTAAAATACACTTTCCGTAAAAATGTCTTGAGTTATTCTACTGAATAAACTCTAGAAAAATGACTGCGAGTTAATCATCTCAAACTTAGACAATATTTCAGTAATTATCACCTTGACAAATCCAACTCTAGTTTTTAGGCAGAGCCAAGCCATGTAATTCTTATGTAACAGATAAAATTAAATAAAATAAAGTAATCAATTAGACCAAATCCAGACAGTTATGAATCAGGTTCAACCGCCTTTAGAATTTATTCCACCAGCGCTCAACTCAGTAGTTTTACGGGGATGTCAGTGGATACTACCCTTTTGGTTGCGATCGCGCACCAACATCAGCGACATTCAAGCTGATAACGTGGAACGCCTTGCCGATCTTTACCAGCAGTTTCAATCTGGAAAAATCCGCTTTTTAATGGCATTTCGCCATCCTAGCGGCGACGACCCTTTTAGTTTAATGCATCTGCTGTGGAATCTGGTACCCCAACTTGCCAAACAACAGCAAATACCGCTGAATTATCCCGTACACGCCCATTTTATTTACGATCGGGGAATTCCCCTATGGGCTGGTTCAATTGTAGAATGGTTATATCCTCGTCTAGGTGGAACCCCCATCCTGCGCGGCAAAGTAGACCGACTCGGTTTGCGTTCGGCACGGGAGCTATTTGCTAACGGAAAGTTGCCGATGATGGCAGCTCCAGAAGGGGCTACCAACGGACATAATGAAGTTGTCAGCCCTTTAGAACCGGGAATCTGCCAACTAGGATTTTGGTGTGTCGAAGATATACTGAAAGCCGGACGCTCGGAACAAGTTTTAATCGTACCAATAGGGATTAAGTATCAGTATATTCACGATCCGTGGGATGCCTTAGATAAGCTTTTAACTCAATTAGAAATTGATAGTGGGTTACCTATAGAGGATGGCAATTTAAGCGAGGAAAACCCAAAAAGCCACCATCATTTACGATATCGGCGCTTGTTTCGCTTGAGCGCACACTTACTCACCCGCGTGGAAGAATTCTACACACGGTTTTATCACCAAACTTTGCCCATCGCTGCTACTAAAACTGGGTTTCCACTCCCCACTACGAATGAAGAGTTAGTAACTCGACTGCGATCGCTTCTAGATGTAGCCTTAAAAGTAGCAGAACAAGCGTTTAACCTCCAGCCTAAAGGTAGCTTAATCGACCGCTGTCGGCGACTAGAGCAAGCAGGATGGGATTGGATCTTTCGAGAAGATATTAAAAATATTGATGCTTTACCACCTTTAGAACGAGGACTCGCAGATCGGATTGCCGAAGAGGCCAGTTTGCGAATGTGGCACATGCGCTTAGTAGAAAGTTTCGTAGCTGTGACTGGTAGATACGCGATCGAAAAACAAACCCCCGAACGGTTTGCGGAAACAACTTTATTGATTTGGGATACAATGACCAAAATTAAAGGCGGTAACGCCTTCAAGCGCCCAAAACTCGGTAAGCAACGGGTATGCTTAAGTGTAGGAGAACCGATCTCAATTTCACAACGTTGGGATGCTTATAAAAGCAACCGTCGCCAAGCAGTTACCGAGCTGACAAAAGACTTGCAAACCGCCTTAGAAAAAATGATTTGATTTGATCGAAACTCACGCAGATTTTAGAAACCGGGTTTCTGGCTGCGATCTTTAGTTGCAAATCGAAGATTGTTCCTAGAAACCGGGTTTCTGGCTGCGATCTTTAGTTGCAAATCGAAGATTGTTCCTAGAAACCGGGTTTCTAGCTGCGATCTCTAGTTGCAAATCGAAGATTGTTCCTAGAAACCCGGTTTCTTTGCCTGAATACCTCAGTAATAACGATTAGTTTGAATAAACAAATAAACTTCTTCTTGCTGAAATTTTAATTTAAAATCAGGATGATTTTGCAATTTAATCAATAAATTTTCAGCAAATTCCCGGCTGCTTTTCCAACCTGGATGGCGCAAATTCAGCAAGATGTATTCAAATTGATTTAAGTCAGTCGGTGGTGAATCGGCGTTGGTAAATTTAATTAAACTTCGGTGTGCTAGATGGGGTGCAATATTATGGGTAGTTAAGACACCGCCAGAGGTTTGGATTTGAGCGATCGCCACTCTTGTCGCCTTCCAAGTATCCAGCGAATTCAGATAAATAGAACCAAAATAACCATACTTCGCCAATGCTAAAAAAGCCACTAACGACCAAATAATTATTCCCCGCGATCGCAGCCATCCACGTCCAGCAGCTAAGCTGGAAATTACCGCTAACAGCAGAAACGGCAAAACTGGCAGCGAATATTGATGCACTAAGTTTTTTTGAGTTAAGTCATCGGCGAGAAGGTTCATCGCCAACGGGGGAATTGCACCTACTAAAGGGGTTAAATGTTGCGGGTAAATTCCCCAAATTAGCGGCGCGAATAACAAAACCAGATATTCTAAATTAGCCAGGGAAAAGATACTTTTAATCAATAAACCTGGCTGAAGCAGGAGATTTTTTACAATTTCTGAAAAAGAGTTTCCTAAATGTTGATAGCGCGAGAGGTGGCGTCCAATAGTTGCTAACTCGCCACCGAAAAAGGGAATAATAACTCCAGTGGCAATTATAAACCACGCGATGCCGGAAAAGAGAGCGATCGCACCACACAAACGCCGCTTTTCCAACACCAGCAGCCACAATCCCATTGCTGCTACCGTTAAGGCTAATACCGCCTTGCAACTCAACACTAAAATAATCCAAACACAAAACCACCCAACCGCACCTAACCTCGCCGCCAAAACAGCCGCTAAAATTGCAGGTAAAGCCAGGACTTCTGGGTGGAAATCGAACAAATTAATATTGAACGCTAGCGGATATAAAAGATATACCGCCGCCATTGCCAATGCTTGCGATCTTTTTAACCCTGCTTCTAGCGATAAATACCAAGTTGGTAACGCTCCCAATGCCAAAGCCAAGGCTTGCACTGCTAGCAACCAACGAACATCTGGATAAATTTTATACAGCAATGCTAGGGGATATAACACAAAAGCAGCATGGTCGCCTAGAATGTGAAACCCGAGCAAAGACGAAATGGGTGTTTGATTTTGGCTGATTAAATAAACAGCTTGGTCAAAAATAGCTAAATCCCACGCCGAGGATTGAAACAAAGCGTGTCGGATACTGCTGGATGCAAAAAAAAGCAGAGCGATCGCAACAATTATTACCCCAATCGGATGGGATTTTACCCGTACCCAAACGTTCAGAATGCCCAAATTCAGATTTTCAGCAGATTTTTGTGCCATTCAGTCCATTTTAATGGACGCGAGGCTATTAGCCCGGAAATTTATAGCGATTCTCGCTGTTATGAGGTACAGCATTACTGATACTGAGCAAGATGGCGAAGTCATTAGTTCTATCTCCCTCAGCTCCCCCAGCTCCCCCAGCTCCCCAGCTAGTGGGTGTACCTCATAACAGCGCAACCCGCTGTATTTCCGGGCGGGTTCAGATTTGAAAAATTACCGGCGTACCAGGTGCAGCCGAGGCCCCACCCCTGGATTTACCATAGATGCGATCGCTTCTGGGGGTAATTTTTCAATCTGAGCTTGCAACTCTTCCACCGTGAAGTGATAGCCTTTATCTGCGGCAATCTTGATGAAACTTTCTGGATCGGTGGTAGCTTTAAGTTTTACTTGCAATGCTTCGTCTTGCTGTGCGGCTTTAAAAAAGCGCGAAGCGCAATCTTGAGTCATAAAAACATCTCCTTAATTAAAGCGTGACCTTGATGCAGTCACTGGAGGTGAAGCATGTTATTGCGGCTGAACTGCCAGATATAGCACCGGGTATAGAAATGTGCAATGCAACATTCCTAGTGAATCCCTTGATGGGCGATCGCAAAGGGCAAATCGGCGATGAATTTGTATTGGGTACTGGATGATGAAATCGGTGCAATATCGGAGATTAACCGATTGATGTATCTGAAAGCATAAATCAACCGCCGCTAAACTTTACAAAATCTTGACATAAATTAAAATTTCCGGTATCAAAACGAACCAACAGGCGGATAGCTTTATGCTGTAGGTAATTGGTAATTGGTAATTGGTAATTGGTAATTGCTAATTCCCCTCTGCTCCCCCAGCTCCCCCCGCTCCCCCAGCTCCTCTGCACACCTGCCCAACCGATCCCCAAGCAATTTATAGTGGATGGCAACGAGATAATTAAGCAATTGTGAAAGCAATAACTCTACTTGGCTCTACAGGCTCTATTGGCACTCAAACGTTAGATATCGTGTCGCAGTACCCCGATCGGTTCCGGATCGTGGGATTGGCGGCAGGGCGCAACGTGGAGATGCTGGCGGCACAGATTCGGCAATTCCGCCCGGAAATTGTCGCCATTGCTGATGCAGACAAATTGGGCGAACTTAAAGAAGCGATCGCCGACCTCAATCCGCAACCTATACTACTAGCTGGGCAAGCGGGTATCATCGAAGTTGCCCGTTACGGCGATGCCGAAGCTGTCGTTACCGGAATTGTCGGTTGTGCCGGTTTATTACCCACCATCGCCGCCATCGAAGCGGGCAAAGATATCGCCCTCGCCAATAAAGAAACTTTAATTGCAGGCGGCCCAGTCGTAAATCCCCTAGTAGAAAAATACGGCGTCAAGTTATTACCTGCGGATTCGGAACACTCGGCAATTTTCCAATGCTTGCAAGGTGTCCCGGATAAAGGTTTGCGGCGCATATTGCTTACCGCTTCTGGGGGTGCATTCCGCGATTGGCCTGTGGAAAAATTATCAGAAGTGACGGTAGCGGATGCATTGAAACATCCCAACTGGTCGATGGGTCGTAAAATTACCGTAGACTCCGCCACGCTGATGAATAAAGGACTGGAAGTAATCGAAGCGCATTTCCTGTTTGGTTTGGACTACGACGACATCGAAATTGTCATCCATCCCCAAAGCATTATTCATTCGCTGATCGAACTGCAAGATACTTCAGTATTAGCTCAATTAGGTTGGCCCGATATGCGGTTGCCCATCCTTTATACCCTATCTTGGCCCGATCGAATTTATACCAACTGGGAACGCTTGGATTTAGTCAAAGCTGGTAACCTTACCTTCAGGGAACCCGACCATGAAAAATATCCCTGTATGCAATTAGCCTATGCGGTAGGAAGGGCAGGAGGTTCGATGCCAGCGGTATTAAATGCAGCCAACGAACAGGCAGTCGCTCTATTTTTAGATGAAAAAATCCGATTTTTGGATATTCCCCGCTGTATAGAATGGGTGTGCGATAAACATCAATCAGATAACCGAGCAAATCCTTCTTTAGATGATATTTTGGCAGCGGATGAATGGGCGCGGCGGCAAGTCTTGGAAGCGAGCCAGGTTTTAAGCGATCGCGTAGTTTCAGTTCGTTAAAATAACCAATGTAGAGACGTTACATGTAACGTCTCTACATGAAAAATAACCAGCTCCGAATGCAGGTAAGATTCATGTCAAACTATCCGCTCATTGATGCCTATGAAAAACAGCTAGCCGAATGGCTGGTTGCAGGCGAGATCGATGAAGAAACTCGTAAGGAACTCAGAGAATCTGCTAATAGAGTGTTTGCAGCCCTGTTATCTGCCCAAACCAAAGACCAAATCCTTGAAAATCTAGGCAAAAGCTTCAATGGTGGTTACTACGACACAGTTGACAATCATCTCAAAGAGATTGTAGATAGTGGCGAGAGAGATTCCAATAATCCTGAAATTCAAGAGTTAGACTTTGACTTCAACCAGTTAATTGTACCACCTGGGAATAAAGTGTTACTAAAAAACATCAGTTGGCAGATGTTCGAGAAAATTTTAAACAATTTAGGAGAAGGGTATGCTGCTAGAATTGCTTATGACAAAGGAACCTTAGAAATCAAAATGCCATTGCCAAAGCATGAAAGAGCAAAAGCGATAATCGGCGATCTAGTTAAGGTGCTACTAGAAGAACTCAATATCGATTGCGAATGTTTTGCTTCTACCACTTTCAAACGCGAAGATATGCTCAGTGGTGTAGAACCTGACGACTGTTTTTACATTCAGAATGAACCAGCTATGAGAGGCAAAACAGAAATAAATCTAACCGTAGATCCGCCTCCAGATTTAGCCTTGGAGATTGATAATACCAGCGATTCCCGCCTGCGATTCAACAGTTACGAAGCTTTGGGGGTTCCTGAAGTATGGCGATATAATGGAAAAGTGTTGCAAATCTATCTCCTCCAAGATGGAAAATATATTGAATCTAATATCAGCTCGAATTTTCCAGAACTACCCATTATTGAGATCGTTCCTCAGTATTTAGAGCAGAGTAAAACCGCAGGGAGAAGCTCAACCATTAGAGCGTTCCGAACTTGGGTGAGAGAGCGATCGCAAAAGTAAGTGGTTAAACCAAGCAAAACATATGCCAGTAGATTTAATTATTTGGATTGGAGCATTAATTGTAGCTGGGTTAGTATTAACCTGGTTGCTCAAAGTTGTGAAAGCAACGATTACCACCGCTATTTCAGTCGCCATAATCATACTAATTTTACAGCTAGTATTTGGTATCGGCCCCGATCGCATTTGGCAGCAAATAGTCCAAATACCCCAGATGGTTTGGCAGATGGTAACTGGTAAATAATATTAAATATCTAGGCTCCTACTTGACAGCTATAACGAAAAAGATATGTGGAGCATCAGGAACATTACGGGCGGGAAATTGATAAGTAAATCTACCAAAGAACGCGCCATCTTCTCCTGGTTGAATCGCTGAAGCTTTCCAACCATAAGCAGCAAAAAAAGTTTCAGGTTCATCACAACTGGAATGCCAATATTTAGCCCAGGCATCAGAACCATTGCAAACAACTGCGTTCATGACATCAGCACCAAAATAGCTTCCTGATACAGATAAGTTTTTAATAGTGGTTAGGAGATTTTCGACTTCTATTTGGTTGAGATAATAGAGAAATCCTTCCAACAGCCAGATGGATGGCTCTGAGGGTTGATAGCCTTGTTCGAGCAGCAATTTAGACCAAAGTGATTCTTTTAAGTCAGCAGAAATTGAGTGGCGATCGCAGCGAGGAACAATCCCGCTTAAAACCGATTCTTTATAATCAAGTACATCGGCTTGATCGATTTCATAAATATGAGTTTCGGGTTGCCAATTCAGGCGAAAAGCTCTTGTATCCATCCCCGAACCCAAAAGAACTATTTGCCGTATATGCTGAGAGTATTTATTCAGGAAATCATCAAAAAAGCGAGTCCGAACCGAAGCAAATGGCCTCCCTTGTTTTTCATATTCTTCTAAGCGGGGAATGGCAGCTTCAATGGCTTCTTGACCTGCTAACTGTGCCGCAAAGGGGTCGGTAAACAAAGCATCCGGTCTTTGTGTTTCGATTGCTCGACCAGCCGCCATAATTTTGGCGGTAAAACTGACGCCAGTTGCTTTTGATTCAGACATTTTTTTGATAGTGGTTAATTACTTTAGCTATTTTACTGCGCCAGATGGCGCTCAAGTGCGATCGCTCAGATCTTGCACCAGGGCTAAACCTTAGTTTCTTGCGTAAAGAAAGCCGGTTTTTCAAGGCTTGTTGAGAATCGTGCAAGATCTGAGATCGCTAATTTTGCTGGCTTTTCCAGCGTTAATAAATGCCCTCGTAAATGGTTGCTATGGAACGAGGGCTATTAAATCGGATTTGGTATAATTTATACTTTCCCTGCAAGTTTCGCCAATGCATCTTTGACGGAGGGCGGCAATTGTCGCATAATCTTACCTTTTTCCATATCAACTGCGACCAATGTCACCTGTGCCGTTACATAGAGTTCCTGTCCATCAAGGGATTGAATTTGGTAATCCCAATTCAAACGAACTCCAGTTATTTCTAACATGCGCGCCCTCACAACTGCGGTCATTCCCAGTCGCAAGGCGCGATGGTAGCGCACCGAAAGTTCTACCACCGGCATATCGCAACCTAGTGCTACCAAATCGGCAAATTCAATCCCAAGCGATCGCAAGCATTCTACCCGCGCTTCTTCCATCCAAGCAATATAAGAACCGTGCCAAACTACACCAGCATAATCTGTGTGGTGCGGTTGCGCCCTCACGGGATATTCAAACCAGCTATCCGCTGAAACGTTAAGCAAGTTTTGGATAGCATCAGTAGGTGGTAATTGAGGTTTTTGTTCTTCAGACATAGGGAGAAGTTGAGATTTGAGATTTAAGATTTCAGATTTAGATATTTTTATATTTCAAATTTAATGTATTTCAGATTAGATATTTCAGATTTGAGCGATTTCAAATCTGCAATCTGCCATCTAAAATCTCAAATTATTTCAATCTGCAATCTGAAATAATTTAACGGGGTTTGATTGTCTGGGGTGCGCCGACGGCAAAAACTTGACTGGTGTCGATGAGAAATTTTTCCGCATCGTAAACGCCTGACCAAGTTGCTAACAGACGCGCTGCCAAACGCAATAGTTCTGCTTCTGAATTTATACCCCAAAGTGTTGCTAAAGGTGAAGTGTCGCCTTTTTGTTGTTCGAGTGCCAAACGCCACGCTGGGGGAATGCCCGCAACGCTATTGTACGCCCCTGATATTGCACCGGCGATCGCACAAGTCACCTGCGCTTCTGGGCACCTTTTAGCACGAAGCACAGAAAGACTCAAGTCTTCTATCGTACTCAAAAAACAGTAAAACGCTAACGCCACCGGAAAATTAGGTGGCAGCGCTGTTTGACGCGGCAATAATTTAATTAGCGCCATTTCTAAAGGCGCGCCTTGTTCTAATAAACTTTGCACTTGTCGCAGTTGGTTTACCAGCGGCGTTTCGGCATCCAGATAGCTGATGGTTTGAGGAATTAACGTATCGCGATTGAGTTTTTCTTTTAACGCACTGGCAATAGCATATCCAATCGCTAACGTCCCATCCTTTAACACCGAATCATCTTGCCAAACATCTGCCACCTGCTGCAAGTTTTGTCGCAGTTTTGCTTCATCTTCATGGAAAAATAAAGCTACCGGCACGGCAGAAATAATTGCCCCATAATCCCTTATGCCGTCACTTTTTGAGGTGGATTTGGTTTTATCCTTGCTACGCCGTGCCTGGGATTTTCCTGGATTAACCGACGCCTCGTCGGAGCTTTCCTCCGCCGACTCTTGCCAATCTGCTAAATCGAGTCTGCCGCGGCGAATCAATCCTTCGGTTCCCTTGACTAGCAAGCGTCCCGAACCAGACGGGGGTTTAGACTGGGATTGACCGATCTGCCAAGACTCACCGTCAGCGCCCCAAATTTCTCCCATCGCAGTTCCTAACAAGGCACCGCGAAACCGGCTTAAAAGGGAATACCGCATTAGACCATTTTAGATTTTGGATTTTAGATTCTAGATTCTAGATTTTAGATTTAATTTTAATCTCAAATCTGGCTTCTAAAATTTGCTTATTTTATTCATTCTGCCTAATGTGGTGAATCAGCGCGTGCAATCCCAAACGATAACTTTCGGCACCAAACCCGCTAATTTGCCCAATCGCCACAGGCGCGATATATGAGTGATGGCGGAATTCTTCCCGCCGATAGATGTTGCTGAGGTGTACCTCAACAGTAGGAATGGCAACGGCTGCGATCGCATCTCGAATTGCCACGCTGGTATGAGTATATGCCCCAGGGTTAATCAAAATTCCCTGATGACGATCTCTTGCTTCCTGAATTGCATCCACCAGCACGCCTTCATGATTCGACTGTAGCGTCGAAACACTAGCCTGCAACGAATGCCCTTCTGTTTCCAGCTGGCGGTTGATTTCATCCAATGTTACGCGCCCGTAAACCCCTGGTTCTCTTAATCCCAGCAGGTTCAGGTTCGGGCCGTGTAGTACCAGAACACTTAGTTGCTGCAATTGCTTAACTTAATGTGTGCCTGAGTTTTCTAACGACGACGTCCTGGATCGTGGACAGGAATGGGAATCGGTTCTGGTTCGGGTTGCACTTCTGGCCCCAGCAGCGCTTCCATAATCTTCCGCGCCCATTCTTTCACCTTCTCCAGTAGATCTTCGATGAAGTCCATTTAACAGACTACTCCTTCAATACAGCAGGCTACTTACTGCGCCTTGCGGCGAAAACCCAAGCTTTCGCTGGGCAGGTTGGGGAGAACTCTTATCCCCCATCGTTTCTGTATACTATGATACTGAAATTTGTTTGATGACGGGGAGTCTAAGTATTTAGTTCTTTACTTTATGATAACCAACTTATCCAAAATCGTTAAGGTAGATTGTGAATTTCTCGGTTACTGGGACAATAATTGACGGCGCAGGTGGTCAAGAGCCGTACAAGCACTGAAATGGCGAATCAAATCGCGGTCTTGCAGGGGGCTAAAGCGATGCTCGAAACTTTCGGCGCGATCGCCCATCGGGGCCAAACCGATATAAACTAAACCAACCGGCTTGGTATCCGTACCACCACCGGGACCAGCAATACCCGTAATGCTCAATCCCCAGGTTGTGCCCAAGCGCTTTCGCACGCCCGCTGCCATTTGCTGCGCTACTGTATGGCTAACGGCTCCGTGGGTGGCTAAATCCTCTGGATTAACCCCTAGAAGGTTAATTTTGACCGCATTATCGTAAGAAATTATGCCTCCCATAAAATAACCTGAACTCCCGCCAACGGTGGTCAACATCTGTCCCAAACCGCCACCCGTACAAGATTCTGCCACGCTGATAGTTTCCCCTGATGCTTGTAGCAGATCTCCCACCACCGAAGCCAGGGTATCATCATCAGCACCAAAATAATTTAACCCGCCAATTTCTTGTAATTGTTGCGCTACGGGTTCAATGATTAAATTCGCAGCTGCGGCAGACTCAGATTTAGCCGAAACCCTCAACTTGACTTCTCCCCGACTGGCATAAGGGGCAACTGTAGGGTTGGATAAATTGAGGAAATCAGCCGCTTTTTCAGCCAGTGCTGATTCGGCAATCCCCCAAAATTTTAACGTCCGGCTATAAATAATTTCTGTTCCCCAACCTTGACTTTTAAGATAGGGAACGGCTATTTCTCGCCACATCCGGTGCATTTCTAAGGGAACCCCTGGAAAAGTAAGAATTATCAGATTGGGGCGGGGTTGCCAAATAATACCAGGGGCGGTGCCCAAAGAGTTAGTTAAAATATCTGCACCTTGGGGAATTAAAGCTTGCTTGCGGTTGCTAGAACTCATCTCCCGCCCGCGACGGGCGTATTTTTCGGCAATATTTTCGATAATTTCTGGTTTTTCTACCAGGGGTGCGCCAAAAAAGTCGGCGATGGTTTCGTGGGTGAGGTCATCGGGGGTGGGGCCAAGACCGCCCGTAAAGATGAGAATAGAAGATCGCGAGCAAGCAATCTCTATTACCTGTTTAATCCGCTCTGGATTATCTCCTACAACCGTTTGGTAATAGTGAGGAATTCCCAAGTCAGCTAATTGCTGGGCTAAAAACTGGGCGTTGCTATTGAGAATATCGCCCAGCAGTAATTCAGTTCCGACGCAAATAATTTCAGCACTCATAGGATTTTCTGCCACATACTCCCACACTAACTTTTTGAGTTTGACACTCTCCGGCCTGAAGGCGCGGAGATTCTTAAGACATTGCGATCTTAATATCCTTGTTGCCAAGGTTCCCAGGCTCACCGCCTTTGCCGCTAGGGCGCGGTGATTTCTCCTTACAATCTTTTGGGCGTTTAGCGGTCTTAGCCGCAGGTTCCGTCGAGTCCCGGCGTACCATTTCTAATGCTCTATCTCTGATAGTTTTAGCGTGCCGTAATATCAGCATGGGCGAAAAATCCGCAGACCGAACAAATGAACTTTTCACCATCGCGATTTGAGCGGTCAATATGCCCACAATTTCTGCATTCAACGCTGGAATTTCTTGGATTAATCAAAATCGCAACCTTTCCTTGCTTCGCAGCGAGATACTCAATCTTTAAGATCAATTCATTCCAGGCAGCATCAGAGATAGCGCGATTTAATCCCTTTTTTCTAGATTGCCCATTCGGTAAAAACCTCCCACTTTCTTCATCTTTCTTCACCCGACATCGGCGCAACATACCGGAGACGTTTAAATCCTCCAAGGCAATAGCATCCACCCGTCGGCTGGTAATAGTTTTCGCTACCCACCACTGATAAGCTTGCCGCTTATCCACAATCTTTTTATGCAGGCGTCCAACTTTCTGGGACGCCTTTTTTCGGTTCTTGTTACCTTTAACTTTGCGGCTAACCCGTCGCTGTCTGATTTTAAGAAAACGTTTAGTTTTCTTGTTATTGCCAAACTTAGGGTTAGCAAATTGATAGCCGTCACTCATGTGTACGAGTTTGGTAATTCCGAGGTCGCATCCGATAACGGATCTGACTTCGGTTAAAGATCTGGCAACTACATCCGGTACGGTTTTATCCTCAATTCTGAGCGATACATACCATCCATCCTGTCGTTGCCGGATTGTTGCTGCTTTAATTGTAAAACCATCTGGAACCGACCTAGAGTTGTTAAATCGCATCCATCCCAACTTGGGTAAATAAATCTTACTCCCAGAGGATTTCACCCCCATCGTGTAAGTAAACGATGTGAAGTTGCTGCGATTCTTAAACTTAGGAAAACCTCTACCCTCAAAGAAGTTTTTATAGGCAATATCCAGACGCTTGACGTTTTGTTGCAGTACTGTCGAATCAATCCCGGCATACCAAGGTCTAGCAGTTTTTAGTTGCGGCAACGCGGTAATCTGAATATCGCCAGCGCTGCGGCGAGGATTCTTGCTGTTCTTGGTATCTTTCCACGGCTCTCCTGTCGCACCATTCTTGCTAACAAAACAAGTTAACGGACTGGCAGGAGCTTTTGTCCTTAAGTCGCTGTACTCTCCTTGAATGAATTGTTGGTTGTATTGACTAATCCTGTCGCCCAGGCACCAGTTGTAGTGAAATCTGAGCATACTTATCCATTGCTCTATTTTTGAGCTTTGGGCAATGTTTGGCCTCAACTTGTAAACGTAGTTTGTTAGCAATTTACGTTGGGAGTTAGACAACTTATCTAACAATAATACCTCGTTCTTTGTTGGCTTTCAAGTGGTATAATCTAAGCTTTAATTTTGTTATTCAAGGCAATATTCGCGAGACTTAAGTCTCGCGCGAAAACCCCGCGCCTTCAGGCCGGGGTTTTCGCGAATTGCTCTATAATGCGACCTTAACCTTGGGAACGATGATTTTCCGCCGTCATTCAATCATTTACTTATAATAATTTATACCTTGCACTGTTGAGTCAAGATATATTCTCAAGACAAAAGTTGTAGCGATCGCTACTTTTTAACTTAAGATTAATTCTGCCGTTAGACACAGCAATAGGTCAACGATCGCAATCCATTAGTCAGAGGAGAGAAGCAGTTTAGCCTCCTAGAATGAGGTTAACTTCAAAAGGTAGATAGCGATTTGAGTTTTGAACGCGAACATATAGCGAATTACAGCCGCGTGAGGTTATATCATGTCCGTTAGCTCACATCTGGCACCATTGTCAACAAGCCTTGAAAAACCGGGTTTCTTAACGAAAAATCTAGGCTTTCAAGTTTAGCTATTTGCAAGAAACCCGGTTTTGAGCCACGGTGCAAGATCTGAGTTAGCAAAGGTTGTGTTTAATTTTTGAGCTTGTAGGGGCGGGTTTTACCAACAATTAAGTGGAACCATGAGATATCTCCATAAACCCGCCCCGGCAGACGCTATACACAACCGATGCTATTGGACAAGATATTACACTTTTGTGAGGTACACCGAGAGTTTGTATAGCGGCAGCAAAAATGGCAGCCGCTATACAAACGAAGCCTTAAGGCTTTCCCTGACTCGAAAAGCAATCCGCTGCAAACTGAGGAAAAAATGCAAACAAAACAACTAGGTAACTCCGAATTTAACATCACACCGATTGGCTTTGGTGCTTGGGCAATTGGTGGAAGCGGCTGGGCTTACGGCTGGGGTTCCCAAGATGATGCCGAATCAATCGCCGCGATTCACCGTGCCATTGATTTAGGCATAAATTGGATTGACACCGCCGCCGTATATGGTTTGGGACATTCAGAAGAAGTAGTAGCGCGCGCCCTCAAAGGAATGTCCAATCCCCCTTATGTTTTCACCAAATGTTCCCAAGTTTGGAACGATCGCCGCGAAGTAAGTACTATCCTCAAAGCAGATTCCCTGCGGCGAGAACTTGAAGCCAGCTTGCGACGATTGCAAACTGACGTTATCGATTTATATCAAATCCACGCGCCTAATGCCGACATTGAAGAAGGCTGGGCAACCCTCGCGGAATTTCAGAAAGAAGGTAAAGTTCGTTACATCGGCGTTTCTAACTTTAACGTCGAGCAAATGCGCCGCATCCAGAAAACTGCACCGATTACCTCGCTACAACCGCCTTATTCCTTGCTTGACCGCAACATCGAACGGGAAATTTTGCCATTCTGCCAGCAGGAAACTATCGGTGTAATTGGCTACTCGCCAATGGCATCTGGTTTGCTGACAGGGAAAATGACAAGAGAGCGGTTACAAAATTTACCCGATGATGATTGGCGTCGGCACAATCCAAAGTTCCAAGAGCCAAACTTATCGCGCGGCTTGGAGTTAGCCGAGTTACTGCGGCAAATTGGGGCGCGACACGGGCGATCGCCTGGTGAAGTTGCGATCGCTTGGACGCTGCGACATCCTACTATAACGGGTGCCATTGTCGGCTTCCGCAACGCCAAACAAGTTGAAGAAATCATCGGTGCCGCCGAATTCCGCTTAAGTGAAAATGAAATCGGCGAAATTGAAACCTTCTTCAAGAAGAGATTGCAGCAAGTTGGTGTATAAATGCGATCGGGACTGACGTAAAGAAACCCGGTTTCTATCAAAAATGGTCGCAGAGAAACTAGAGATCTACGAAGAAACCCGGTTTCTGTCCTCTTAAATCAATGCTCAACGCATTGGAAACAAATAGATGCCTAATTCAACTAACCAACAAATTCTTACTCAAAAGTCGCCCAGTTGGGGAACCAAAAGAAAGCGATTTTGCCAGTTCGGTAGTAGAGACGTTACATGTAACGTCTCTACTATTGATGTAACGTCTCTACTATTGATGTAACGTCTCTACTATTGATGTAACGTCTCTACTATTATGGTTAATGATTTTGTAGGGGCGGGTTTTACACGTTTCCTGTGATTGTGGCGAATGATATTAATAAACCCGCCGCGCCCGCAATGCCTTAGTCGAGCAGACATGATATTAGGTTGATTGTGTCTATAGGAAGATGTTGAGAACGTTTTCTTGGGGTTGAATTGGCTCATGGCTATATGTATTTACAGCCGATTGCAAGTGGATGAGCGAAAGCGTTATCGCTTCGGTTGTGTAGCGGCACCCTTAAGGGTGCCGCTACACAACCGAAGCCAGAAGGCTGGACTTCACTTACTTGCAATTCGCTATAAGCAATAGCTGGCAGAAAAGAAAAACAAATGTCAGGAAGTATGTCAAATTCAGAAATGCTATATCGAACTCTCGGCAGTACAGGCGAGAGGGTTTCTGCGATTGGACTGGGTGGCTGGCACCTCAGCTTGAAGCACGTTGATGAGGAACTAGCTATCCGGATTGTTCGCAGTGCGATCGATCGCGGCATCACTTTTATGGATAATAGTTGGGATTATAACGGTGGAGCCAGCGAGATTAGGATGGGAAAAGCGCTGCGCGATCGCTACCGAGATAAAGTATTTCTAATGACGAAAATTGACGGGCGCTCGAAGAAAGAAGCGACAAGGCAGCTAGAAGAATCTCTCAAACGCTTGCAAGTTGATTGCATCGATCTCGTCCAACACCACGAAATCATTCGCTACGAAGATCCCCATCGCGTGTTCGACGAAGAAGGAGCAAATTCCGCTTTAATTGAAGCGCGTCAAGCTGGCAAGTTGCGATACATTGGCTTCACCGGGCACAAACACCCCCAGATTCATTTGTACATGTTGGAAGTGGCAGCCAAATATGGGTTTAAATTTGATGCGGTGCAGTTACCCCTGAATGTAATGGATGCCCACTTTTGCAGCTTTGAGCAGCAAGTTGTGCCGGAATTAGTCAAACAAAACATCGGCATTTTGGGGATGAAAAGCATGGCAAACGGGATTCTTTTAAGGTCGAATACGGTAACGCCGATTGAGTGTTTGCACTATGTTTTGAATCTGCCCACATCGGTTGCGATCGCAGGAATTGATAGTATGGAAATTCTCGATCAAGCGTTGGAAGCAGTGCGGACATTCCAGCCAATGAATGAAGAGCAAGTGCGAAGTCTGTTAGCAAAAACCGCACAAGCGGCATCAACCGGCGAGTTTGAGCCATTCAAAACCTCATCAATTTTTGACGGCACTGCCCAAAATCCCGATTGGTTGGGAGAGGAGCCACAGCGCATCCAGCAATTAATGTCAGCCTAATCCCAGAGCGGATCGAATCGATTGATGCGCTATGCAATCTCTTACCTTGTGCGAACAGGATCTATGTTTTTCTTCTATACTGCGAAAAGATTCGAGCAAGGCAGTTATAAATAATCTATCGCTCAATCAAGGGATGGCATGATGGATTTTCTATCTGATACCGTCGTACTGTCGCGGATGCAGTTTGCGCTGACTGCCTGCATCCACATGCTTTGGCCTACTTTAACAACAGGTGTGGGGATTTATTTGGTAATAATAGAAGGGCTGTGGTTGAAAACTAAAAATCCCGACTATTACTATCATGCTCGCTTTTGGGCGAAACTCTATGCCCTCAACTTTGGCGTTGGTGTAGCGACTGGCATTCCGATGGAATTTCAGTTTGGCACTAACTGGGCACCCTTCTCGGAAGCCGTTGGCAACTTTTTTGGCAGCGTAATTGGGTTTGAGGCATCTTGGGCATTTATGCTGGAAGCGGCGTTTCTGGGCATTATGTTGTTTGGGTGGGAGCGCGTCAATCCGGCGATTCACTATCTCTCGACGATTCTGGTAGCGATTGGTGCAAACCTATCCACGCTTTGGATTTTGACGGCGAATTCCTGGATGCAAACGCCCGCAGGCGGAGAGATGGTTAATGGTAAGTTTGTAGTTCACGATTACTTTCAAGCGATCGCAAATCCATTCATGGCTAAAAGCGTTCTCCACATGTTCCTGGCAACTTTGGAAACTTCGCTATTTGTGATCGGTGGGATTAGTGCCTGGTATATTCTGAAAAACCGCAATATAGCGTTTTTTTCCAAGTCTTTTAAGATTGCTCTGGCAGTTGCGATCGCAGTTGCTCCTCTACAAATCTATGTCGGGCATTTGAGCGCCGAACAAGTCTACCACTATCAACCTGCTAAACTAGCAGCAATGGAGGCACAATGGAACACGCTTCCCGCCGGACAGCCTGCGAATTGGAGCCTTTTAGCTTTGCCAAATAACAAAGCCGAAAAAAATGACTGGGAAATTGTCATTCCCAAAGCATTAGGGTACATTCTAGAATTCAAAGAAAAACTATCTGAGCCAGTACTAGGTTTGAAGGAGTGGAAACCACAAGATCGACCGCGCCTTGTAGGGCTAATTTATTATTCCTTCCGCACAATGGTTGGTATTGGTTTTGTCCTAGCTGGATTAATGTTTGGGAGCATTCTCTACTGGCTTTTGGGTAAGTTTTCGCCGGAAAAGATTACCGAGCAAAAATGGCTGATGCGTGCCTGGATGTTTACCGCTCCTTTGGGATTTATTGCCATCGATACGGGTTGGATTGTGCGTTGCGTTGGGCGACAGCCGTGGACGCTTTACGAGCAAATTCGCACTGTAGATTCTGCTTCTCATATTCCCGCTAGCAATGTTTTGGTATCCCTCACAGGCTTTACAGTTACTTACATCTTGTTGGTAATTGCATACCTCTATTTTGGTAGCCGCATTATCCGCAGAGGGCCAAGATTTGACTTACCAGTGCCGGGAACAGAAATAACCAAACCTGCAATCGATACAACTCCTGGAGAGTTCGTTCCCGACGAGCGCCCCGTAGAAGCGCAGCAGTAGGAGAAAAATATGGAAACGCTCAGCTATTTTCTGCCGCAAATTTGGTTTGGCATTTTAGCCCTTTTCCTCTTTCTTTATGTGATGTTGGATGGATTTGATCTGGGAGTGGGCATTCTGTCTATCACCTCTTCCACTGAGGAACGTCGCAGCATTTTGATGACGAGCTTAAGCAACTTTTGGGATGCTAACGAAACTTGGCTGGTATTAATGGGAGGCGGATTGTTTGGCGCATTTCCTCTCGCTTATGGCACCATTTTGACGGCGCTTTACATTCCAATTACCCTGATGGTATTTGGATTCATTTTTCGCGCGATCGCTTTTGAATTTCGCGAAGAAGCCAAGCGCAAATTATTCTGGAATTTAGCCTTTGGTGTGGGCAGTTTCACCGCAGCATTGGGTCAAGGATTCGCCCTGGGTGCAGTGCTAAAAGGGATTAAAGTCGATCCAGAAGGTCACTTTATCGGCGGCAATTGGGATTGGTTGAGTTGGCAATCTGTTCTGGTAGCATTGACCTTAATCCAAGGCTACGTTTTGATCGGATCGACTTATTTAATTTGGAAAACAACCGATGAATTGCAAGAAACCCACTACAAAACTGCCAAAATTGCCGCCTGGACAACGCTGCTAGGTGCAATTTTCATTACGATTTCCACACCAATTTTTTATGAAAGCGCGAGAAATCGTTTGTTCCAGCAACCGCTGGTTTATATCTTTGGTATTATCCCCGTGCTGGGAATTTTGCTGATTTCGCAACTACTTACAAGTCTCGCTCGCAAGCAGGAACGCGCTCCTTTTGTTTGGACAATTCTCCTATTTGTGCTGACCTTCATCGGGCTGGGATTAGTAGTTTTTCCTTACATCATTCCCCCCGAAATTACTATCTACGAAGCCGCCGCCGATCCTAGTTCGCTCGTGATTATGATCGTCTTTATTGGCTTCCTGATTCCCGTCATGTTGTTCTATAACCTTTATCAGTACATTGTCTTTCGTGGCAAAGTTACGGGCGGTCATTATGGGGAATAGCTGAAACTGACAGAAGCCCCACACTGTACTTTGAAAAAGCCAATGTGGGGCTTATATCAGGGCAAAAACCTATCAAGATTATTCCTTGCTATCGGTTACGGGTGCATCAAAAATGACTGCAAAATTAGCATGAGGTATCAATCGCCGCAGGACTTGAAGATGCTCTAGCGCCTCGTTGCAACGACGGAAGCGCCCTACAGTCAACCGCTGTAAGTTTGGCAGATGACGGATGATGCACCAGGGATAAAGTTTTCTCTATAGGTCTGCTGTGTTGGTATCATAGAGCCATCCTTCCCACGAAAGTGGGATGTTGTACAACAGGCGATCGCTCTCGATTTCTCAGGTCTGTGAGCGATCGCTATCTAAACTTATTTAAGTAAACGATAAGTACTTATCGTTTGTCAAGCGCAGAATGGGATTAGTTCGGTTAAAGATTCGAGAATTGGCGGATGAAAAAGGTTGGACGCTCAAGGATGTTGCGGATCGTGCGAATGTTCCCTACAGCACCGTCAGGCACTACGCTCGTTCTCAAGGACTGGCAACGGTTGATCTAACATCGATTCAAAAGATCGCTCGGATATTTGATGTTCTGATCGAAGATTTGATGGAAGTAATAGAAGATTGATAATAGATGCAAGCGATCGCTACGTTTCCAGATACGGTGGAGATGGTGCGTTACACTGCGTTAACGCACCCTACATATAGAGATCGCCTGTCGATTAATCTTGTCTAAACTTGAACCCAAACTGATACGGAACCGCCTAAACAGCGAAATTCACCCCAGCCCCATTCGTTGGTGTACACGGGTTCTTTGATGTGTTCGGTCAAGTCAATAAAAGTCGCATTAGGTTTGCCGACTTCCATCCACTTGAAACCTGCCTGACCATCGCTCATAATTACTGCCATTGCTTTAGGATGATTTTCATCGCCTAAGCGCGTCCAGCCGATGGTATTCCAATGATCGAAATAGTCGTATTGTGGGCCATAAGCGTAGTTCTGCCGCGCATAAAGGAACTTATCAATTATCCAACGATGAGAAGGCATATAAATCTTGTAACGATTGCCATCGCGTCCCCAATCTTCGTATTCTGCGCCGTAATAATCAGCGTAAAACACGCAAGGATAGCCTTCCCGTCGCAACAGAATCAGAGCGTAAGCTAAAGGTTTAAACCAAGGTTCAACAACCGATTCTAAAGCTTGTAATGGCTGCGAATCGTGATTTTCTACAAATGTAACTGCATGGGTAGGACGCTGTTGCATCATCGTTCCATCTAAAATGCGCCGCATATCGTAGTTGCCACCCGATTTACTGGCGTAATGGAAGTTATAGTGCAGTGGCACGTCAAACACTGACATCCTGCCGCCAACTGCATCGACGTACCAATGTAAGGTTTTGATATCGTTAAACCAATACTCGCCTACTGCAAACAAATCCTTCTTAACGTGTTTTTCCAGTTCATCCAACCAGAGGGGAAAGAACCAAGATGAAATATGTTTGATCGCATCAATGCGGAAACCATCTACATTGGTGTTTTCGAGATACCACTTGCCCCAATCGGTAATTTCACCGCGTACCCATTCATTCTGAAAATCTAAATCCGCGCCCATTAAATAGGCAAAATTCCCTTTTTCCAAGGCTACGTAGTCATCGAACCGTTTCCCTTCTAGCAAATAAACCGTACTGCGATCGCTCGGATTATATTCGTTATAATCCACCGCATCAAAATGCCACCAATTCCACTCAAAATTCGAGTATTTCCCCCCACGTCCGGGGAAATTAAACTTGGTGTGAGATTTGATTTGTTGCAGTCCGCCTTTAGGATTGAGGCGATTATCTTGCCAGAAAGGTGTTGCTAACGGTGTTTCTGTTCCATCTGCACCCATTTTGTGGTTCAGCACCGCATCAGCATAAACTTGAAGTCCGCTTTTGTGCAGTGCTTTAATCGCGTTGGTATACTGCTCACGAGTGCCATACTTGGTGCGAATACTACCTTTCTGATTAAATTCCCCTAAATCGAACAGATCATAAACGCCATATCCGACATCGCTTTTTCCCGCAATCCCTTTATAAGCGGGTGGGAGCCACATCGCGGTGAAACCTGCATCTGCTAGTTCCTGAGCGTTATGTTCCACCTTATCCCAAAGCGTTCCATCATCGGGAATGTACCAGTGAAAGTACTGCATCATCGTGCCGTTAAGGTCTGCCATACCGTTCTCCTTGCGATCGCACAATGGATTGACAGCTCCATCATGGCCTCACTGCTGGCAAAATGCAAAGAGTGTGACGCCCCTCGCGCGCATCTTACCCAGGTGAGATCTGTAGGGGCAGGTTTCACCAATCAAGTTTGATACAAGCAGACAATTCAACTCTTCCCGCGCCCCAATGGTTAGCTATTGAGCAATTTTCAGCAACTAAAATCTATAAATAGGGTTGTGCGATCGCGCCCGTTACTCCAGTCGAATCGATTATCGTCAACCAATTCCACCACCAGCATTGTCGGAAACTGACCAACAGTGGAGCGAGGCGTTATTAGCGCCATTTCGACAATAGCAATGTTGTCATAGTTTGGATTAGGATTGTTCGTCCGTCGGTTCCGACGAAGTGTTAGACTCGATTGCGATCGCAGGAGGCTGATTTTGCTGCATAATTCTGATCAGAAATCGCAGAGCCTCATTAACTGCATCGGCATTGGGAAATATCTTTGCAACATCGGGTTGCAAGCGAACGGTTGTCCCAGCAAAGCTCTTTCTTCGAGAGCCTAACCGTCTAACACGTAGACTCTTCAAGTCATACTCTGACCGCAGTTCATCTTCCATCTCTGATTTAACCTTCTTCATACGCTTCTCGCTCGGATTGTGTTACTTCTCTGGCACTGATGAGACGAATCGCATCTCCTCTTTCTGTATACGAAACGATCAATAAGCGCCCTCGATTTGACTCTCCAACTATGCTGAGGAAGTTAAGTAAATTGTATCGCTCATCCGATCGAGTTGCGAGATCCTCTCGTTTTCGCTCATTACTCACAAGCTACGCCCGGATCAAGGCGCTGTAGCAACTTGCGATCGCGCAGCGTGCCGGAGGCATATCGCGCCCGTACATTATGATTAAGATTTAGTAATTAAAAATACTCCGACGGCGATCGTTACACAGCCAGCGGCGATGTTGATTCTGTTTCTGAATTTAGAACTAATCAGCAATCTAGCTTTATCTGCCATGAAGGCATAACCAAGTTTTACACCGCCTACGGCTAGGGTAGCGATCGCTATGATAATCCCGGTATCAAAATAAGATATTTTAGAAACATCAAGAAAAGCTGGAAAGAAGCCAAAATAAAACAAGATAGCTTTTTGATCGGCTAATGTAATCAGCAATCCCGTCATAAAACTCGACAGCAAAGAAGATTTTACAACCTCCTCCGTTTCCACTTCCTGAGATTTTGACCTGCATAAGCTGATTCCCAACCAGATAAGATATGCGCCACCAAGGTATTTTATTAGCACAAATAGATTACCCATCGTTTCAGCCAGAAACGATAAACCCCAAATGGCTATGATGATGAAAATGATGTCGCCCAGCACTATCCCTATCGTTGTGAAAACACCATGAATAAATCCAGATGTAGCCGCTCTTGTGGTGACAGCCAATACGCTGATACTGGGAATAGAAGCCAGAACAATCATGGCACTGAATAATGCAAGGATACTGCTAAATGTCATATTGGTTTGCATGAGGATAATGCCTAACGACTGAAGTCGCGGCTATACAAACAAAGACCGCCTATGCCTCCGGCACGCTGCGCGAACGCGGTCTATAAAATAAAGGGGATAATCAATTTTATCTAAAATGTTCCTAGCAGTGGTAGCACTTTTTTCTTCAGTCCATCTATTCTAGGGTTGTTATACCGCCGCAACTACCGACGCAGTTAATAAACTTCATCATGCGTTCCGATGTCTAGCAAAACAATGACTTCAGTTTTAGTTTCCGAATCTTGTTCAATAGAAAAGACAATACGACAATCATAGCCGCAAGAGCAGGACTGAAGACCTTCGAGGTTGCCGCTCAGTTTGTGCGTACCCAGGTTTGGGGCAAATACGTCTGTTTCCATTTGTTGAAGAGTGGCTTCAATACGTTGCTGGATGTCAACATTTCGCTTGACAAACTTGCGGAATGCCCGTTTGAACTTGGGGGTTAAAACCAAAGCTCTCATGCTTCTGGCTCTTGCAAAGACTGGCGCAATGCGGCAACGACATCCTGGGCTGATTGGGGTTGAAATTTACCTGCACGGAAATCTGCCAAGGTGCTTAGTGCATCCGCAGCGATTTCGTTTCGACGACTTTCGTGGTAGCGGTTTTGCAGAATTTTGATCAGCATTTCCTGCTGTTCATAGGGCAGTTGTAAAGCGGTTTCTAGCACTTGGTCGAGAGTATTCATGGAATTAGGCTATTACCTCTGTTGTTGAAACAGCTGAGGAAGTTAAGTAAATTGTATCGCTCATCCGATCGAGTTGCGAGATCCTCTCGTTTTCGCTCATTACTCACAAGCTACGCCCGGATCAAGGCGCTGTAGCAACTTGCGATCGCAATCCCACCAACAATGCCCGCACTTGCGTTCCAACGGCAAAGTTCACCGGCTGCAAACCAAACCTTGCGATCCCAAGAGTACGAATCAGCAGTCCGGTGCCATGCCGTGTTAAGCGACTGCATCACACCATTTTAATCAGATTCGTTGTCATGGGATTTGATACACAAGTTACATTGCAAATCCACTTCTAATAATTGCTCTGCCTCAGATTCTATGGCAGAATCGAAATTATAGTCTTTGCGATATACAGAACAAACAATTCTATCTGCCACATCAAAGCCTTTCCGCTTAGCGCTTTCTAGAAGATAGTCACTTTTCAGTATAATTCTGTCTCCGTTTTGAGGGACATCAATGGTGTATACGGTTTGTGAGCCTATATAATTTCCCTCTGGATATAGCAAAACGTTTATTTGAACAAGTCCAGGTTTATGTTTGACTGGTAACATCAATTGAGATCCTTATAGACACTTTGCATATATTTTAGCTTTGTATTACATATTGACAAGCAAAGCCTCCCACCCATCAGCAACCTCTGATAGATAGGAGACTTCGCACTGCAAGAGAAACCCGGTTTCGCAGAAGTTACCGGGTTTCTAGGTAATTTAAGCTAAAGCAGGAACGGGTATTGTCAGATGCGGATATAACGGGAAGCGCGAACACAAACTCGCTACCCGACGCCGACAGTCACTCGCTACTGTTTCATCTTCCGGATTTAACAATCGGTCTGCAATAATGTTGGCAATTTCGGTAAATTCTACCGTTCCCATTCCGCGCGTGGTCATCGCGGGCGAACCTAAGCGCAATCCCGACGTTACAAAGGGCGACTCGGTATCAAATGGCACTGTATTTTTATTCGCCGTAATGTTGACGCCGCTGACGAGTTTGTCTGCCAGCTTTCCGGTCATGTTGATGCTACGTAAATCTACTAGCATCAAGTGATTGTCAGTGCCGCCGGATACAATCTTGAATCCCCGTGCTTGCAGTTGGGTTGCCATTGCTTTGGCATTTTCGATTACTTGACCCGAATAGGTTTTATATTCTGGTTTGAGGGCTTCGCCAAACGCGACTGCTTTAGCGGCGATGACGTGTTCCAATGGGCCACCTTGAGTTCCGGGGAAGACGGCTTTATCGAGTTGTTTGCCCAGTTCCGCGTCGTTGGTCATAATTAAACCACCTCTGGGGCCGCGCAAGGTTTTGTGGGTGGTGGTGGTAACAACGTGACAGTGGGGGAGGGGATTGGGGTGATGTCCGGTAGCGACTAACCCGGCGATGTGGGCGATGTCGGCTAACAGGTAAGCGCCAATTTCGTCAGCGATCGCTCTAAACTTTTCAAAGTTGATGATACGCGGATAAGCCGAATAGCCGCAAATAATTAATTTTGGACGATGTTGCAGCGCCAGTTCCCGCACTTGGTCATAATCTAATTGCTCGGTTTCTTGACTGACGCCGTAGTGCTGCACTTTAAACCATTTCCCCGATACGTTGACGGGGGAACCGTGGGTGAGGTGTCCGCCGTGGGACAAATCCATCCCCATAATCGTATCCCCTGGTTTTAAAAGGGACAGAAATACGGCAAAATTAGCTTGAGCGCCGGAGTGGGGTTGGACATTCGCCCAAGCAGCACCAAACAATTGCTTAACTCGGTCAATGGCGATTTGCTCGATTTTATCGATGTATTCGCAGCCGCCGTAATAGCGCTTTCCAGGTAAACCTTCGGCGTATTTGTTGGTTAAAACCGAGCCTTGGGCGGCTAGCACAGCTGCTGAAGTGAAGTTTTCGCTAGCAATTAATTCTAAATGGTCGCGTTGTCGCCCAAGCTCTTGAGCAATTAAATCTGCAACCATTGGATCGGTTTGGGCGAGGAAGTCTAAGTTAGTGTCAGTCACAATGCGTCCCAAGAATATTGATTGACAGTGCGTTCGCGTAGCGTGCCGGAGGCAGATCGCGTAGCGTGCCGGAGGCAGATCGCGTTCCCCATGATAGCGCTGTTTTTCCTATCTCTGACAGAACTTCAGCCTCTTTTTAACAACCTGGGGTGAGGATTTGCGATCGGCAGATCGCACGCTACGCGATCTGCCTCCGGCACGCTACGCGAACGCGCGCTTTGGCGTCTAGGAGAATCTTAAGTTAAGCTCTGTGTGTATTTATACCATTTTCCCAGATTGTTAACTTAAAATTAACTCAGTTGCATCACCGGCTGTACTGGAGGTGTCAAACTATGTTAGTCATCTTAATGGACGAGCAAGTCCTTCCTCCCCAGGTTGTTTGTCAAACCTGCTTGCTAGCCGACCACAGCGGTCAACCCCGCTGGAGGGGCGGTCAACTGCGTTGCGGTCACGCCGTCGGCAAACTAGGGGAAAATCAACCAGATCAGTACGAATGTCAAATGGGCTTTCGGATCGCCAATATCAAGTAATATCGCTCCCGAATTCAAATCATATCCACGCCTAGAACGGACAAGGGGGGAAAGGGAAAAGGGGGAAAAGAGGGGAAAAAGGAATCCGATGAACCAGCCTTTCGACCTTTCCCTTTCCCCTTTATAACTGTGTTGTCCCGTTTGAGACTGGTCGCCCCTTGAACGCCAAAGACGCCCCCACTTGCCGTAGGGGTGAGTCTTCAATTGCAATCCTGCGCTATCCTGGGTTTAACAGCATTTCCATCCCTCGCTGTCTAATTGCAGCGATAAATCTGGAAAATGCAGCAAAAAATTGCATATTTGCGGCAAGTGCGTTCTTTACGCCTGCGGACAACCAGATGCCATCATCTTTGCTTGAAGCAGTAAGCTTGCCGTCAATTTTAACCAAATGCTTGAGTTGAGTTAGTTTGGTCTGGCACAACAAAAGAACTATTCGCGATCGCACTAGGAGAAAATACTGATGAATGGGCGCGGGTCTACGACGGTTGCAGACAGAATTTTTGCTTCCCTACCCTACTTACTACCGTTGATTGATGGGCTAGGATTTAGTCGTTATTGGTTTCAAGAATTTCCCCCTTTGAAAGTTCTGATTTTGCCGCTTGTACCCGTGCTGCAAATTTACTCGCTTCCTTTCGCTGGGTTACTGATTTTCTTCGGTTTGTATTTCCTGGTGGTCAGAAACGACAATACCAGTCACTTTGTTCGGTTTAATGCCATGCAGGCAATTCTGATCGACATTGTTATCATTATGTGTCGTTTGATTGTCTCAATTATGGAACCAACCTTCCAGAGCAGCTCGTTTATTGTGGAAACTTTGTATAACACTATTTTCTTGGGAGTTTTAGCATCGGTTATCTACTCAGTAGTCCAATCGATCCTGGGGCGTTATGCAGAGATTCCAGCTATTTCTGACGCGGTTAACACTCAGATTCGTTAGTTAACAAACTTGGGTTTGGTTCGATTCCCAGCCACCAGTCTGGGAATCATTATTAAGAGGTTATCGGATGGTGATAATTTAATATTTTTCATTGTATAGTTTAGAATTGAAGCTAATTACAACCAAGGTAAGCTACCTCGGTTTTTTGAGCGGAGTTAGCATAAATACTGCAAAAACTGGAAAATTTGAATTAGGAGCATAGATCGATGGTTTGGCGGGGACGTGTTGCACCTAAAGATAGAATTCTGTCATGCTTGCCCTATCTTTTACCTTTAATTGAAGTTTATGGCTTTGGTCAGATATTTTCGTTTATACTGCCTGCAATTTTGAGGCAATTGATAGGCTGGTTGTATCTTCCTATTTACCCTGTGATGTTGCTCTATGGCTATGTCAGTCAATTTGTACCGTTTTTTGGTTTCATCCTTTTCTTTGTTTTGTACTTGCTAGTGGTGAGAAACGAGAAATTGGCACATTTTCTGCGCTTCCATACAATGCAGGCTCTGATGTTGTCTATTTTTGTCTCCCTATGCGTTCTGATTCTGGAACTTCTCGGCATATTGCGTATACCAGATGTATTGTCTTCACTAGCATCACCTGTAATCCCGGTAGTATCTGCACCAATTTTGGTCGTCTTATTAGTAGGCGCAATCTTCCTCGCAGTTGTGGGTAGTTGTATCTATTCGATTGTGCAAGCTGTGCGGGGAATGTATGCGGAAATTCCTGTGATTTCCGAAGCTGCTTATGGACAAACTCGATAGTTCAAGGTTTGCCCGTGCCAGACTTTTATGGTAGGTTCTGTCTGTTAACTGGAATAAATTGGCAGTAGTGCGATCGCCTCGCTCAAACCTCACCTCCACTGTTTGAAGGTCTTGTAACGACGGTATTTTCTAAAGATCCAATTCCCTCAATTTCCACGCGCACCCGCGTACCGACTTGCATCGGTGCAATCCCCGCCGGAGTTCCAGTCAACACCACATCCCCAGGCAGCAACGTCATCACTTGACTGATATAGGACACCAGTTGATCTGGGGAAAACACCATCTGATCGATCGCAGAAGATTGTACTGGCTCTGGGTTATCATCCAAAAACGTTTGCAATCTGGCTCCTGGACTCAATTCCCGCACGATCCAAGGCCCTAGCGGACAGAAGGTATCGAATCCTTTAGCTCGCGTCCACTGGCTATCCTGCCTTTGTAAATCTCGCGCCGTCACGTCGTTGGCGATGGTGTAACCCCAAATTTTCGCTGCGGCTTGTTGGGGCGTACAATTAAAGGCGCGATCGCCAATCACTAGCGCTAGTTCCCCTTCATAATCAACGCGCTGCGACTGGGGAGGATACCAAATATCGCTACCAGTGGGAATTACCGTTGTTGGTGGCTTCAAAAATAATAGCGGCTCTTTTGGCACATCACCTCCCATTTCGCTAGCGTGAGCCGCATAATTCTTACCGACCGCTACAATTTTGGCAGGAGCGCAAGGCGCTAAAAGCTTGTAACTCTCTGGTGCTAACTCCACATTGGTAGGTTGACCTTGCAACCAAGGAGGCGCATCCAGGATGATAACACTGCGACTCAGTTGTAATAAGCCGTAATAAGTCTCACCCTTGGCAGTCTGAACTCGGACGTAGCGTTTAGCCATAAATTAGAGGGAAAGGGAAAAAACAGGGAAAAACAGAGTATGAGACAGGGCGATCGCGCTAGGCGATCGCAGAGTACTATTGACACTGTAAGAGAACTAGAAGGCGGTAAGCCGGTATTTTTACATCTCTACCCATACCCAACTCGGCATTTTTTACTGCTGTCAAAATATGTTACGCTCTTCCGGGAGCGAGGTTTAAGTTTGTCAATCCGGTATCCCAGAGCGCGCGTAACTACGATCGGTAACTGCGATCGGTGGGCTGATTTACCAGAAATAATTAACCCATTGCCCTGTGTTATTTAAGCGCAAATTTTTGTAAAATTAGAATTCCTTGCTACTGGCTGACCGGGTGAGAAGAGCTTCCCACTCAGGTTATAGCAGTGGCCTTTGCGTCCATAAGGAGAACATATCCCATGCAAACCTACGAAACTATGTATATTTTGCGTCCCGACCTGGGCGAAGAACAAGTCGAACTAGCGATCGCAAAATATCAAAACATCCTACGGGAAAATGGCAGCGACGGGATCGAAATCCAACATCGCGGTAAGCGCCGTCTCGCCTACGAGATTAAAAAGCAGCGCGACGGGATCTACATCCAAATGAACTATAAAGCCAAAGGCAGTGCGATCGCTGTCCTAGAACGCGCTATGCGCCTTTCAGATGAAGTAATTCGCTACCTCACCATTAAACCAGAAGCTGCAACTGAAGAGACAGCTAAAGAACCGGCTGAAGTAGAAGCATAGCAAGTGAGCAGGGGAGCTGAGGGAGCTGGGGGAGCTGGGGGAGCTGAGGGAGCTGGGGGAGCTGGGGGAGCTGGGGGAGCTGAGGGAGCTGGGGGAGCTGGGGGAGCTGAGGGAGCTGAGGGAGCTGGGGGAGCTGAGGGAAAAATTAGTTTTACTTCAAGATTCTCCCTTGTCTCCCTTGTCTCCCTTGTCTCCCTTGTCTCCCTTGTCTCCCTTGTCTCCCCATCTCCTCTGCCCACTTGGTCTATGCCCAACTAAGACCGGCATGATAAGATGGGCGCGAATGGCAAGGCACGTCCATATTGTTGGCAATATCGTCGATGAGGAGCGATCGTGATCCAAACTGACACCCCAATCTTAAGTAACCTGCAAACCGAAGTCTCTCACCTGCGGGAAGAGTTACAACTGCGCGACCAATTGGTGCAACAGTTGTCTCAAGAACTCTTCCGCCTGGTTAAAGGTAATACCGGATTTTTACCTTCTCCGGAAATTGCCGAACGCAATCAAGCTCAAACTCTGGCGCTGCGGGAACAACTGCAAGGCGTCGAACAGCAAGTGACGTTCTATCAAGAACAACTTGCCGAAAGGGATGCGGAAATTTATCAACTGCGCCAATCGGTGCAAGAATTGAGCGATCGCACCCGGATGCTGGAACAGGTAATCCAAGAACTACCCCAAATTTATCGCCAAAAGTTCGCCGAACGCTTAGCACCTGTCAAAGACAAAGTAGCGCAGCTGCAACGGGAAAACCGCCAACTCCGCGCCGAATTGCAAAGCGTTACCTACCGTTTGGCGGTGAAAAACCGTCGCACGGGTGGACACCTCGATCTGCCTAGCTTCCAACGACTGGGCGGCGGCGCTCACATTAGTCTTCCCAGTTTTGGACATGGCTGAGGTTTGGATTCTAGTCGATGAGGTAGTGGATGCTCAAGCGGCGTCCACTTCCACGACTAATAAATTGGTGCCAGCTCTCCAGCAGGCGATCGCTCGCTCTGCCATTTCTTTCAATGTGCAAGTTGTTCCCACCATTAGCGATCGCTTGACAAAAACAGAATTTAATGATAAAGAAAATATCCTGCTATGTCCTTTAACGCTGAATTTGCCAGATAATCTCCAGTTTCCAGGGAGTGGAGTTTATCAAGCCTGCCGCGATGTGACCAAATTGCGCGATCGCATCCAGAAATTGGGATACGCAACGGGTGACGGTAACTTTTGGTTGCCAATTGTACTAACGGCGAAAGGGCCTTTATACGCAGAAGTAATAGGTTTAAAAGAAAACAATTATTATCAGCCGATACATGTAGGCGATGAAGTGAGGCAGGTGCTTTACCAAATGGGATGGAAAGTGCTGCGATCGCTCAACGCACTACCGGCAACGTACTTAATGCAATTTGGGTTTGAAGGTAAAGATATATACTTTGATCGATTGTTGCCATTTCCGGGGGAAGCAGCGATCGCAAGTATCGGCATCCAATCCCCCGATTTGTTCGCCTGTCATTGGCACTGCTTAATGGGTTTGCCGCTGTTTGAACTTTGTATAGTTGGCGATCTCAATCAGCCTGGAAATACCGCCTTGAAATAAATTTCAGGCTAAAAGCTTAAACCCGTTAAAACGGGTTGAAATTATCAGAACTTACGCAAAGCCTCTATCTGTAGGGTGCGTTAGCGATCGCGTAAGGCACCATATACCAGATTGAGATTAAGGCTTTTGTTTGGGCAAAAAATGCGACGATTTCCTCAATCAAATCAATCGGGAGTAGGGGCACGGCATCTGTAAATTTTGCCGCAAAATCAAGGTTTTTCGGTTGCTGTGCCCCGACAATGTTGGGTTGCACCCAGTTGCAACCTGCTGTAAATTAATTGGATATGTAGAGGTAATTGTAGAGCAGAATTAAAATATAAATATACTTCTCCAGAAAATAGAGTTGTAGGCAGGCAGGATGCCTACCCCACAAGAGTTTTTGGAGAGATCTAATAAACCCAAAGGCTTTAGGAGTTGCTATGTCATCCTTAACAATTAAAGACTTGGAGAAACTACAAGCAGAGCATCCCGATCATCGCATGGAGTTAGTTCGCGGAGACATTATCGTTATGAGTCCATCAGGTTATCAATCAGATGAAGTAGCGTTTGAGTTTGGTCGAGTGCTGGCAAATTGGGTTAGACCACAGAAGCTAGGACGGGTAACAGGTTCCAGTGCTGGTTTTAGCTTACCAAACTCAGATTTGAGAGCGCCGGATGTCTCATTTGTTTTAGCAGAAAGATTGCGTAAAAGTCCCCGATCTTTTGCTGAATTAGCTCCCGATTTGATGGTGGAAGTTAAATCACCCAACGATAGTTTAAAATCTTTGAGGACAAAGATTGAAGAATTCCTCGCAGTGGGAACTAGAGTGGGTATTTTGATTAACCCGGAAAAGCGAATTATAGAAATTTATCGTCTTGGTCAGGATGTAGAAATTTTACGCGATGGTGATATTTTGACAGTGCCAGATTTACTTCCGGGTTGGGAAGTTGCAGTTTCCGATTTGTGGTCGCCGGAATTTGAGTAGGAGCGATCGCACTTACGGCGGAAAATAGAAAGCGATCGCAGATATTGCACCTGTTTTCATCGCCCGACGGGGAATAAATTCCCCGTCTAATAGCAAAAGTCGGATAAATCCGACTAAAAAAGCTTTTAGTCCACAAAGCGTGGACTTTCGCTAATCGCTGCTTGATTTTAATCGTTACCGGGTTGGAATCGCAGGTGCAAGATTAGAGCGATCGCACCTTGCACAGCCTGTTTTCAGAGTAACCCAGGAGCGATCGCATGTCTCCCCATCCCATCCCCCGATCTCTTCACCTGGGATTGGCATCCCTTGACAAATAATCCATATTATGATATTTAATTCATCCCACACCAGGGGGAATGACCATTAGCAATTAGCAACATTGACACGCTTCGGGGGATTAGGCCAAGATTAGAAGAACTATTAAACTTTGTAAAGGATTTTGTAGATGTCCTTGGAATTTATATCGGTAGAGAACATCGAGAAAATTGCCGGGAAATACGGCTATTGGGCGGTATTCTGGGGAATTTTGCTGGAAAACCTGGGAATTCCTTTGCCTGGGGAAACTATTACCATCGCCGGAGGGTTTCTCGCGGGTAGTGGTAAGCTGAATTACTGGTTGGTTTTGGGTAGCGCGATCGCAGGCGCATTTTTAGGCGGTAACTGCGGCTACTTTATCGGTAAATACGGCGGCTGGCCTTTGCTGCTAGGACTAGGGCGAATTTTCCGCATCAGCGAAGAAAAACTACTAGAAATTAAACATCAGTTTGGCGAAAATGCCGGAAAAACGGTTTTTATCGGTCGGTTTATTGCCCTGCTGCGAATATTCGCCAGTCCCTTAGCTGGTATTGTGCAAATGCCCTTCCTGAAATTTACAGCTTATAACCTGGCTGGGGCAGCTTTATGGGGTGCGGTAATGGTCAGCTTGGCATTTTTTGCCGGTCACATCGTGCCTTTAGAAAAATTAGTCGCTTGGGTGGCGCAATTTGCCATCGTCGCTTTACTGCTGCTGATGGCATGGATATTCGTTCCCCTGTGGTACGAATCTCGCCAAGCTAGCAAGCAACTAAAACAGCCAGATTAATTTCAGATTTAAGATTGCAGATTGCAGATTTATAAGTCTGCCAGCTTAAATTTCAGATTTAAGATTGCAGATGGCAGATTTATAAGTTTGCAAGTTCACATCTTGTACCTTGAGGCTCTGCGTCCCGTGGTGCAAGATGTGAGCAAGGTTAAATTTCAGATTTAAGATTCCAGGTTACAGATCAAATTTAAAATCTGAAATCTGCAATCTGCAATTCTTTAATTCCCAATTGATTGAATTTAAAATCTGAAATCTGAAATCTAAAATCTGAAATTTCTAATTCCGGTTTAAGCCGCTACCTCCAGAGGCTTTGGTTGTTCGTGTTCGATGACAAACACGTTTGAGTAGAGGTTAGCGATGATTTGTTTCCCTTGCTGCGTCAGTTCTAAATAGTAAAGTGCGTCTTTGATGTAGACATAAACAACATTCCAGAAAAACTTAGCGTAATTTTGACGCAAGTCTCCGGGGTGGCGATATCCCAAGCCTTTGTTGACGCCGGTTTCTTCAAATTCGTAGTATAAAGCACCAACTTTTTTCAAATAGCGAGGGTCGCTTAATTGACCGATGAGATCGGCGGCGCGAACTAAACCAGGATAATGGGCTGTATCTTGATGATCTTCATCTTTGGGGACGGGGAAACGGGTGAGTTCAATATTGGCTTTGATTACTTCAGCGTCGATTAATTTGTGACCGCCAAAGCGTTCGGATATGAACAGTTTGCCCCGGTCTACATGGTAAGGTGTCAGACTAGCATCGGAGGCGCCAGGAGGCAGCTTTGCCATCGTGCCGTTGATGCCCGTGGCGTACAAACCTTCTGCTTCTCGGTCTTGCCGACAAACTCCTTTGATGTACCCGATGTCGTGGCACAACAGAGAGATAATGTAGTGCAACCAATCTTCGCAAGACACCCCGCCTTCACGGATATGTTTGCCCCTGAGAATTTCCTGCCCAACTAAGGTGACTAAAATAGTATGTTCGACATTGTGATAGAGGGCATCGCTGTTGGCGATATTTTCCAAAGCCATGTTCCCAGCCCAGCTGAGAATGTCCGCATAGTCAGGTTTCCAGCCACCGTATGTGCGGGTATAACCTTCGCGCAGCTGGCTGACGAAGTGGTCGATGAGTAGTTGTGTAGGGTTAAACAACATGGCGACTTCTCTTTTCAATCAACAGGGTATTTTCTCCTATGAGGCTACAGCAAGCTGGTAGCGTCACGCTAGAAATAGGTTAACTCCATAATGTGCAATTTTTAGATTTGCATGGGTGACAACAGGCTTTGTGGGTTGTGACCTGAGTCTCATTAGAGGGATACTGGAAAAGTATCAACCGAGTTGTACCACACCTTGGCGTCGAGGATCGCCAGCACCTGTCATCAAGCCATTTGAATTTGTTATCACTGCATTCACCCCGCCAAAAAACATATTTTTTTGATTCCATAAAACCATCTCAGAGCCGTTGGGTAGCGTAGCATTTGCTACTTTTTCCGACTCAAATCCAGGTTCTAAATGAAATCTTCCATTTTCAAAGTGTACTCTAGGGCTTTCTACTGCTTGAGTGACGGGCATTTTAAAGTCAATCAAGTTAGAAATTACTTGGAAAATTGCGGTGCGAATTCGCTTCGACCCTCCAGAACCCAACACGATTTCTGGTTGTCCGTTTTTGAGTACTATTGTGGGAGACATCATCGAAGAAATCCGCCGATTAACAGGCCAGTTATGAAATCCAGAGGGATTTAAATCGTCCTCGCCCAACATATTATTTACCATAATTCCCGTCCCCGGAATTACATAGCCCGATCCTTCTCCATTAGAGGTGGTGACAGAAGCGGCATTACCTTCGCTATCAATGACGCTAATGTGAGTTGTACTTCCCCATTTATTCACCAGTTCGGTTAATTCTCCTTCGTAAGGTTGAAAATGCTCGCCTGATAAAAACTTTTCCGCGATATCTGGTTGATAAATATAAGCATCGTATCCATCTGTTCTGGCTTGATTCGTTAGCCGCATTACCTGCGCTAGAAGTTGCAAGTGATACTCAGAGCCAAATTCAATTTTGGTGAAATTAATGGTAGATAACAGTTGGAAAGCGAACGCCATGAGAGTGCCGCCGGAACTGGGAGGTGGGTTGGTGAGTAACGTGCGATCGCGGTAATTTATCGCCAGCGGTTCTCTTGCGATCGCGCGATAGTTTTGCAAGTCTTCTAAGGTTAAATATCCTCCATTCTCCTGACAATCTTTTACCAGCCGATGCGCTATTTCTCCTGCATAAAACTCTGCGATACCATTGTTAGCAAACTCGGTTAGCGATGCTGCCAAATCTTGCATCACGACAAGCTCTCCAACCTGGAGCAATTTACCAGCCGGTGCATACACTTTCCGCGATTCAGGTGAAGCCATAATAATCGGCTTGAGCAGATTTAAACAATAAGCTTGAAATTCACTTATTTCCAGGCCATTTTTAGCATAATGTATTGCAGGTTCAGCTACTACATGAAAGGGTAATCTACCTAGTTTTTGATGTACTTCAAATACTCCCAAAATATTTCCTGGTACTGCCATCGAACCTAAACCAATATGAAAGCTTTGTATAGCATCGCCAAAGTTAACATCAACTGGATAAAAATTAATATCGCCAATAGGTTTTTTCTGACTCGGTGTTTGAGTAAAGAAATCAAACAAGATATTGCGATTATCCGCAGTATGTGCTACTAAAAAACCCCCGCCAGCGACAGAAGTTAACATCGGTTCGGCGACAAAAGAAGCTAAAATAGCGGCAACTGCGGCATCGAAAGCATTACCGCCATTATGAAACATTTCGATACCAGCGGCGGCAGTTTTGTGGTGTCCGGCTGCTACTGCACCGCGAATTTTTTGGCTCATCGATTGGGTAATTGGTAATTGGTAATTGGTAATTGGTAATTAATTTACTTCAGTTTACAGCCCCAATCAAATCGGCAATAATTCTAAACGGCGGTTCTGTAAAAACGGAGAATATTTGTGCAAGTCGCTATCATTGGCTGTGGTTATGTCGGTAAAGCTTTAGCTCAACATTTACGTACTAAGTCGGATTATGTTATCACTGCTACTACGACGACACAGGAACGAGTGGCAGAACTAGAAACAATTGCCCACCGAGTAGCAGTGCTGAAAGGTAATGATACGCAAGCCTTAACTGGGGTGATACAAAGCCAAGATGCGGTCATTTTGAGCGTAGGTGCTGCTAATGCCGATGTGTATGAGGAGACTTACCTGGGAACTGCTAAAGCGATCGCAGCAGTACTACCAAAATTTCCTACTGTAAAGCAGCTAATCTACACGGGAAGTTATGCTTTATACGGCGATCGACAAGGCGAGTGGGTAGATGAAAGCACAGCGATCGCACCGGCAAACCAAAATGGCGAGATTATTGCCCAAACGGAACGGGTATTATTGGCAATGTCTAATCCCGCCCTGAAAGTCTGCATTTTTCGCTTAGGAGGAATTTACGGCCCAGGGCGAGAATTAATTAAAATATTCGGTCGTTCGGCAGGAATGACTCGTCCGGGAACGGGTAAAGAATTCTCTAATTGGATTCACCTGGAAGATATCGTTGGGGCGTTAACATTTGCCTTGGAAAATCCATTGCAAGGAATCTACAATTTAGTCAATAGCAATCCACTACCTAGAGGCGAGTTGATTGACCGCATCTTGGAACATCACGGTCTTTCTAAGATTACTTGGGATGCATCTGTTAAGAGTACTTTACCTTATAATGCCCGGGTTTCTAATCAGAAAATTCAGGCGGCGGGTTATAAATTTATCCATCCTGAAATTGCCCAATATTAGCTAAAGTAGGTTGCTAGTTATAAACAGTGACATTGGTAATTGGTAATTGGTAATTGGTAATTGGATTTATTCTCAGTGGGAACGGGTTTTACCAACCATTAAGTATACTCAGATCTTGCACCATTATCAACAAGCCTGAAAAAACCGGGTTTCTTGATGATAAATCTAGACTTTCAAGCTGAGCTATTTGCAAGAAACTAAGGTGTTAGTCAAGGTGCAAGATGTGAGTATACTCAGATATTGCACCTACCCGATAAACAGCCCCCAAATCAATTCCGGGCTGAAAGCTTAAGTGAGCTAAAGCTAACTAAAATCAACGTTTTAACCCGTTTTAACGGGTTTTAGCTTCCTCTCTTTGTAGCGAATAGCCGCCGCCCGCAATTTGGCGCTAGGAGATGGAGGATTGAGCAATGCTTCAACAAAAACTTTTCGATCTTGCGCGCTCAAAATCATCATCTCATGTTCTTGAATTGCCTTGATCGCAGCTTCTTGGAGAGCGGCAATCATAAAATCTGTGAGCGTTCTTCCCTGAAGATCCGCTGCTCGTTGAAATAGTTCTTTTTGCTCTTTGCTGATACGCGCTTCTAGACGTTCAGATTTGGAGCTTTTGGTTCCAGCATTCATGACTGTCTATCGATGATTTTCTAAGTATCCTATTTCTATAGTACGGCTATTTACCGTACATGAAAAGTCACTTACTCGGGATTTGGGGTTTGTTCTCCATCCCGCATTGAATCCCCTAAATACAGCCTGACAAAATCCTCCGCCGCAGTTGGCTCAATTTTACTCAAGGCTGCAACAATTTCAGCGATTGTATCGCCTGTAGGGTCTATTTGCTCGTGAAAGTGGCGACCTACGTTTGAGCGCCTAGTTCCCATGACCACTGCCAGCTTATTTTGAGTTATTCCGTAGGTTTCCAGAACTTGTCTGAGAGCTTTACCTGCTTTTCCCATAACTAGGACGGGTCTTCATCCTCGCGGTGAAGAAAATCACCCACGTATCGACTAATAAATTCTGCTGCTGCATCTGGGTTTATTGTTTTGAGCGCAGTAGCAATTTGCACAACGGTTTCTGCCGATGGATCTCTTTTCTCGTGAAACCAGTGAAAAACAACGGATCTGTCAACTCCCAAGGTGACGGCTAATTTGTTTTGGCTGATGCCGTATTTCTCTAACGCCTGTCTGAGAGCTTTTCCCGCTTTTCCCATGCTTTTTATCGTGTCAGAGGATCGCGATCGCGTAAATGTTGATCAAATCAACAACATGTGCCAAACTAGATGTTGATCGAAACAACAACACTTTTGAATCAATTAGGTAACGCCGTATGCACAACACCTTTGTTACCGATGCGGGGGAAACAACCTCTGCGTCTGTAGTCCTTCAACCATCTTGCGATCCTGTTTCAGGGAAAGAATTTATCAAAGTGCTTGTAATTGGTTCGCAGAAAGGAGTAATTCGCACTATTCATACGCTGCATCACAAGAATTTTGCAGCGGTTTGGGAGTGGAGTCCGTTAATGCCTTATGGCAATTCAGGGGAAATGATGAGTATCTTGAAAAAGGCGATTTTTTTGATTGATTAGTTAAGGAAGAACTAGCGATCGCATCCAATGAGAGAGAGTGCGATCGCTAAAACCAGTTAAAATAACAGTAACCCTTTTTGCCAAGGCAATGTAAGGAGTTAAATTAAACATATAAATTTAGAAATAAACCTATGACAACTGCAACGCCTAAAATTGCTCAAATAGCTACTAGCACCTCGCTTCCCAAATGGGAACCAGCAACTTGGGAAGATTACTTACGCTATCGCGACGATCCAACTTTAGAGAGAGTGCGACTGTTTTTTAATACAAACTATCTTTTTGTTGACATGGGTAACGAAGGAATCAATCACGCCAGTATCAATAGTCTTTTGTCAATGCTGTTTGCTTTCTGGTTTACTCGCTTTCCAGAGCAAATTGCTAGCGATTTAGGGGGTGTGTTACTTGAAAAGCCCAATACGCAAGCAGCATCGCCAGATAGAGTTTTATACATCGGTGAAGGGTTTCCGCAATGGAAACCGGGGGAATCTCGTTATATTAATCTCAATCAATGGCGAGTTCCCGATTTAGTTTGTGAAGTCGGCGATACTACTCTGTCTTCCGATCTAGATGAACAGAAAAAACTTTATGCTACTTTGGGAGTTCCCGAATACTGGGTGATTGATGTGCGAGGGAAGCGGGTATTTGCTTTTCTGTTGCAGTCTGATGGAACTTATAAACTTTGTACCGAATCTGTAGCTTTGAAGGGATTGCCAATTGCCATACTCGACCAAACTTTAGAACGTCTGGATGAAGCAACTAATATTAGTGCGGCTGGTTGGTTTAGTCAAGCGATCGCTAATTTGAATCAGGGTTCTAACAATCCCGCTTGAATAACTGACGATTGAAATCCTAACGATTGAAATCGCGGCTACACAAACAAAACCCGCCTGCGCGGGTTAAAAGTTAAATGAGCGATCGCACTGCGAAATGTTCTATAGTCAAACGAGCAGAGCAAGTTCGTCAATTATCAAGATTTTCTACAGGGACTCAAACGTAGCAGAAAATCCTTCTAAGTTTAAGCAATCATCTTGAAAAGCTTCTGCGTCTGTCACATCTTCTATTTTGTATTCCATCAAACGTTGACCATCGGGCATTTTTTTAGATGATGTACAAGTACCGGGATACTTGTCTGCGATCGCTTTAAACTCCACCGCATGACGTTTCCACGCATCCCCAGAACAGCTAATAGTTACTAGCCACATAAAACAGCTATCCTTTAAATTTCTTACTTCAGATAGATGTTACCGCAAAATTGAATAAATTCTTACAATCCGCTTTATAAGCTGATTATCCCTGTACAATTTAGTTGAAACGCATGGGAGGAAAATTTCTGCCTGCGCGTGAAGCGAAGCTATCCCGCAGGAAATCGCTCCTTGACGTAATGTATTATATTGTGTAGCATAAAAGGTGACGCGGCAAGCGTCAAACATCTTTTTCGCTCTCTAGTACGGAGCAAGTCCTATGATTTCCCTAGAAAACATTCGCAACATTGGAATTTCTGCTCACATCGATGCGGGTAAAACAACTTTATCCGAGCGCATCCTTTTCTACACTGGCAGAATCCACAAAATTGGCGAAGTGGGCGTGGAAGGTGCCACGATGGACTACATGCAGCTAGAGATCGAAAAAGGAATTACTATCACCTCTGCTGCTACAACCTGTACGTGGCACGATACCCAAATCAACTTAATTGATACTCCCGGACACGTGGATTTCACGATTGAAGTTGAGCGCGCTTTGCGGGTTCTCGACGGTGCAATTATGGTGCTGTGCGGGGTTGGTGGCGTGCAATCTCAATCGATTACGGTTGATAGACAAATGAAGCGATATCGGATTCCGCGGATCGCGTTTATCAACAAGTTAGATCGAGTTGGTGCAGATCCGTTTCGGGTAGTGCAAGCACTCCGAGATAAATTGAATTTGAATGCTTTATTGCTTCAGTATCCGATTGGCAGAGAACAGGAATTCGCAGGCGTTATCGATTTAATTGAGATGACGGCGAATTATTACGAAGGAGAACACGGGGAAAATCGAGTTGTGAAACCGATTCCGGAAAACTTGTTAGCCCAAGCGCAAGAAGCCAGGGAAAAAATGCTCGATCGCCTGTCTTTGTTTTCGGAAGCGATGACAGAAAAGTTGCTGAATGGCGAAGAAGTTCCTAAAGAATTAATTTGGTCAACAATTCGCGCGGCGACTTTAAGTTTGGAACTAACTCCAGTTCTGATCGGTTCGGCTTTTAAAAATAAAGGCGTGCAAAACGTACTCGATGCCGTTAATCTTTATCTGCCATCGCCAACAGATAGGGAAGTGGTGAAAGCGTTCGATGTCAAAACGAATGAAAAAGTTGATGTTCCTGCCGATATACATGCGCCGTTGGTTGCTTTGGCGTTCAAAATTACCGATGACGAACAAGCTGGACAACTAACTTATACGCGGATTTATTCGGGGACATTAAAGAAAGGCGATCGCATCCGCAACAGCCGCACCAACAAACCAGTTACAGTCGGGCGATTTGTGCGAATGCACGCCGATAAACGGGAAAACATCGAAATTGCCGCCGCTGGTGAAATTGTCGCCTTAATTGGGATTGACTGCGCCTCTGGGGATACATTTTGTAGCAACGGAACATCGCTTTCAATGGAAGCAATGTTTGTACCAGAACCCGTGGTGACGCTTTCGGTGACGCCGAAACATAAGGAAGATGCGGATCGAATGACCAAAGCACTCACCCGCTTTGAACGCGAAGATCCAACTTTCCACCTCACCGTAGATCCGGAATCCAAACAAACTTTAATTTCGGGAATGGGAGAACTCCATCTGGAAATTTACATCGAACGGATGAAGCGGGAATATAACGCAGAAGTCTACGTTGGTGCGCCAGCAGTTGCTTACCGCGAAACGATTTCCAAAGCAGTAACCTTTGACTATACTTGGAAACGGCAAACGGGTGGTGCTGGTCAATACGCCCAGGTTACGGGTCGAATTGAACCTTGTGCGGAAACGTTTGTCTTCGAGAATAAAGTCGTTGGCGGTGCAATTCCCAAAGAATTTATCCCTGCTTGCGAAAAAGGTTTCCGCGATGCGATTAATTCCGGAATTCTGATTGGTTATCCAGTCACTGGAGTGAAAGTAATACTCCAAAATGGTAGCTATCACCGGGAAGATTCTTCGGAATTAGCATTTCGGACTGCGGCGCGTTATGCGTTTGAGGAAGTCTACAAAAAAGCTCATCCAATTATCCTGGAACCGATTATGCTCGTCGAAGTAGAAATGCCAAACGAGTATGTAGGAAGAATTCAGGGCGATCTTGCTTCCCGTCGCGGTTTGATTTTAGGTTCCGAGACGATGGGAGATTATTCGGTAATTCGTGCAGAAGTGCCGTTGAGAGAAATGTTTGGATATTCGATGGCGGTGCGAAGTCTGACATCCGGACAAGCAAATTTCTCGATGGAATTCGCCGAATATCAACCAGTTCCTTCTAGCGTTCAGGAACAATTAGTTGCCCGTGGAGTGAGGTAAAACTTCTCCCCATCCCCTCTCCTGCGAGGAGAGGGGGGTAAATTACCGATCGTTCTCAGGACTTACGCAAAGAAACCGGGTTTCTATGAGAAATCGTCGCTTTGAAACTCAAGATCCACGCAGAAACCCGGTTTCTAGGATCGTCGTGCGTAAGTCCTGATTCTTTGCAAGCGATCGCATTTTTGGCATATTCACATCTTGCACCTACCCGATAAACAGCCTCCAAATAAATTTGGGGCTGA
>ERZ1066124.174-NODE-174-length-59701-cov-22.321916_pt1 | contig 59701 bp, 64 predicted proteins | sample MGYA00382771_ERZ1066124 | MGnify/ENA primary metagenome ERZ1066124 (study PRJEB33369, sample SAMEA5778354) | biofilm metagenome | biome: Industrial cooling water; feature: Water cooling tower basin; material: Biofilm | place: United Arab Emirates | collected... | reverse complement strand
TAAATCCCTGTTCTTCAGCAGCTTTTATCATACTGGCGCCAATACGGTCTTTGACAGAAGCTGCGGGGTTCATTCCTTCGAGCTTGAGGACTATTGTGGCAACACATCCTTCGGAATAAGGAATTTTGTTGAGTTGAACCAAGGGAGTGCGTCCAATTAATTCTGTTACGTCACGAGCAATCCGCATTTTTTTATATAACTCCTAAAATAATCAATTTACTACAACGGCAAATAATAGTGAAAATTTAATAGCTGAGTACCGAAGAATGCTAGTACCCTAGGTTGTAAAGTCTAGTCCCTTGTCCCGAAAATACTAGCACCCCTACCCTTATAAATTATTATATTGCTTGTTGTATATAGATTTGCACCCGGTCGGCACCTGCGTAATAAATCTAATAAACTCAATCGGACTCGGTTTTTGAGTGGTGTTTTAGGGCAACTGATATAAACAGTATAGGATTTACGCAGAGATTCCCCTCTACCCCCCCAAGCAATTGGGGGGGACTTCTTATCTAAATAAATTCAAATGAAAATGAAAGCCAAATTCCTAAATGCTTTTACAGTTTGTTTGGTGACTTTAGCAATACTTTCTCCTGAGATAGCTGTATTTGGCATTGTTTGGCACCAGCATTTACACTTAGAAAAAACTAATTTATTTGTTAATAATACTAATTTTCAACTTCAAGATGTTCATATACTAGAAAAAGACTCTTTTTTACAGCCAAAAGAGCAATATAATGAATTTTTGTTTATAATTAACAAATATAAAATAATTTTTATTCTAGAATCGTTATTAATATGTATTCCTGTAAGTATCGGCGTAAGCATTTACGCTTATGAGAAATATCTTATCTACCGTGCTGAAGTTTACAGGAAACAGGTGGAAATATTAGAAAAAATGTGGCAAAAAAGTAATTACTGGTAAATTTATGAACCCAACTCCACAACAAGAACAAGAGCAAGAGTCACCAGAAGAGCTAAATAAGTACTTTGAGTTAATCGATAAGTTGCTTAATTGTCCAAACGGTCAAGAGCCAGAAGTATTAGAAGATAACTTAGAGCTACTTGACGCAAGATTGATAAAAACCATGTTAAAGGTTGCGGCAATTTTTGTTCACGAAAATAATTCTGAAGGCGCCGAATTTTTAGTTCATATTGCCCGTGAGTTATCGAAGCAACTAGGTTTATACCCAGAAATTCCAGCAAAGGAGTAATAATGCTATTGTCTGCGAAACAAGCTGGCGATATAGCGTATTCGTTTTTGATGGAAGAATGGAATATATCGGAGTTAGAATCAGACTGGTTTGTTGTTTTTAGCGCCCGGTTGTTAGGTCAGCATTGGTATGTGGTAGAAATAGGTGTTGAAGGATTGCCTGATAGGTGGTTTCTTCAAGTCTATGATACTGGGGAGTGTGACCCAAATTATACTTTTAGTTCTCCTATCAAAGGCTCTGATAAATACACCGACTTAGCACAAATTCCTCCTCTCATTGCTGAAATATTAGTATCTGAACGAAATTCACGTTAATAAGAAACCGGGTTTCTTCAAGAAATCCGGTTTCTAATATTTAAATAAATCTTTAGATATAAAATAATAGAGTTAAAGATGAACTAATTGAAGAATTAGGAATCTAACTTTTGTGTCATATTTTGATAACATATTCATGTTATATTATATTGGTTAATGTGATGAGCGCTACGGAAATCGGTACTAACAACAATGAATACTGAAGACCTTCTCGCAAAAGAATTCACTCGCATTTTAAAACAATACTATCCCACAGTCAGCGAGTTATTAGACGGCTGCTATATTAAAGTTATCGTCTCTTATTGGGGGCGCCCTCCAAAACGCATTCGGTATGTAGGAATTTATTGTACAGACGATATAATGCCCTACTTACAAGCGAAAAAAGAGGTTTTTAGAGAAATAGCAGATAACATGGGATTAATGCAAGTTGTGTTTTTAAATGCAACAAGATTATTGCGTGACCCCAAATCTAGCTTAAAAAATGCAGACCCACGTTTATGGTTAGAATTGCACTTGATAGCAGCATAAAAAACTTACAATAATCACAACTTATATAGCTGTCATAAAATAGACAAGCAGGTGGCATTGGTGAAAAATTTGGAAAAATTAAGCTATCAACCTTGAAGAGGAGTTAAGAGGAAGGGATTATAGAATTTCTTTATTTATTTATCCTGTTGCTCATCACCTATAATTCATGACTCATAACTCCTCGCAGAATAACGCTAATAAAGGGTTTGAAACTATGAACAAATACTCACAGTCTCCCGATGATAAACCACCTGAAAATATTTCGCAGTTTGATAAAATGATACAGGTTGAGCTTGAGCGTTCGATTGCTAGGTGTATTTATGAAGAATGCGACCGAATTACACAAGCATTATTATCAAACTGTCAGTGGTATGTCACAAATCAAGCTTCGGTGTTAAAGTTAATTATTGATTGCCCTGATGTTGTAAGTTACTGGCATATCGTCAGCAACATTCCTCAAATAGGCAGCCGACTTGAGCGCTTTTCTAAAAATGCCAAAATTCGAGTTTATCCTCCTAGTGGTAAAGGAATGCCTTTTGAAATTAGCATCTCGGAAATTACAGCTTACCGCGATTGGATTTAATTAGCTCTCTGTTGTACTATACAGTACTATTTAGAGGCGCCGTTAGCTACAGCGTCTCTAGGGTATTTGATTGTGTGGCTGTTTTTGAGTAATGCTCAAACTCATTAATAACTTGACGATAAAGCATAATATATTCGCTAACCATTTTTTCTGTTGTAAACCTTTGAGAATTAAGTAAGCTTTCTGATTTTAATGTATCTATTGTTGGAAGATGATACAAAATTTTTGAAGCTGCATCTTCATGATTATTCGGTTCTATATAAATGGCAGCTTTCCCTCCCACATCATTCATAGGAGGAAGATTTGATGTAAACACAGGGCAACCACAAGCTTGAGCTTCTATCAGGGGCCAGCCAAAACCCTCTTGTAAAGAAGGAAATAGTAATGCTGTTGCCGTGGAATAGAGCGCGCGTAAATTTTCGTTATCAATGTTTACTAGTTCTATGACGTGTTGAGATAAATAATGGTTCTTAATAAAGAAGCGCATTTCATCAGTCATCGATTTACCCACCATAACTAGATAAAAATCTGGATGGTTTTGTTTTAGCATCATCTGATAAAAAATCGATAGCACTCCTAAACGATTTTTATACCAGTGATTTGCACCTACATGCAGAATAAAGCGACTATTTGAAGGAATTCCCAAATGAGTTAAACGCTGAAGCGCTTCGGTTGGCGCCATTGGAGAATAAGGGTAATTGAAACCTAAAGGAATAAAAGATACATTACGCTCGTTTAAAGAACAAATACGCATCACATCAATTTTTGTTCGTTCCGAAACGCAAGCGACTTTTGCAGCTTTATTTAACCCGTTTACAATCATTTGTTGTAATATTTTACCTGTCCATCCAGTTTTGTATTCAGAAAATTCTCCTAAACCAGAACGAATAGGTAATAAGTCATGGCAAGTAACAACGTGTGGTATATTTTGTAAATACTTGGTGTAAATAGCATAGCCTTGTTCGCAAACATGAACTACATCTGCCCAAGATAATGCATCACGTAATATTACAGGAAATAAAATATATTTATCTATATAAGCAAACCATTTTTTTAATCCCTTCGAGTATGGAAGTAGTTTGGCAAACCAAGGTTTTGGACGGATGACGCGCGCTTCATGTCCCAACTGAGTTAAATGAATTTCTAGCATTGAAGTAAACTTCTCCATGCTTTCTATTTCATCTGGTTGGTAATTACCAATCAGCAAAATTTTCATTATTTATCGTAGAGTTAATTTTTCTTGGAGCGGTTTGAATTTAAATTCCATATCATGCGCTTGACGTTAACTACAATCCCACCAGGTAATAGATTTATTGCTAATTTTGTACTCAAGGCTTGAAACGTTTGAGACAACAACCGTTTTTGCAGCTTCCAGACATCTGGAAGTTTCATAGTAGCAATTGATGAATTAGGAAATGCTGGGTAATTTCTCTTAAATCCAAATCCTAGATAGTCCATTAATTCTGAAGTGACATTATCAAGGTATTCAGTATTTACTAGATTTTTTTCACCATGCCCTACATACTCACTACCAACTTGATCTACTTGAAAAAGTAAAGTATATCTAGTATAGTCTTCATCTTTAAAAGGTTCTGCCCTATGAACTGCGTGAATATCACATACTATCACACTTCCCTTTTTCATAGGGAGAGTTAATACATCTTGGCTATAATTACTTTCAATGAAGCTATCACTCAAATAAATCTCATGCTGATAATCACGAGACCAGTTTTGAGATTTTTTTACTAATTGAAATGCATTAGTGGTTACGTCCGATAAATAAAACAAAAATAATAACCCTTGCATATTATGCTTGGCACTGAGTTGCTTTCCAGACTGAAGGTTGTTATCAGTATGCCAAGGCATATGTCCTTTTTTACTAGTTTTATAAACTCGATGATTGGTAAGTTTATAACTATCAGTGAAATATCCTTTACAAATATCTAATACTTTTCTAGATGTGATTACATCGTAGGCTTTTTTAGAGTTAGCAAGACAATGGGTTAAAAATTTTATATCAGAAGCAATAACAACACCAACATCATTGGTATTAACTAATATTTGCTCAAAATCTATTTCTTGAAGTAGTTCATCAACATACTGCTCGGTTAACGCTTGCTCAAAAACAAAGTATCCTTTTGTTTTTAGGTCGTTAACTATTTCACTGGTACTAGCACTTATAAAATTTAAATTAAACATAGATGTTACTTGTATCCTATTTTTTCTTCGCGAGTATTAGTTTCATTTGAATACATTTACTTATAATTGTGTTTACTTATATTTTTAGATAAATCAGTTTTATTAATGATAAAATAATTCTTTTTCCGTTTAATGATAATAAGTTAGGTTTAATTACTTAACTGTAAATTTCTTTTCTTAATAGGTTGAGCAGGATTTCCTGCATAAACTGTCATTGGTTCTAAGGAGCGTCCAGTAACTCCAGCTAGTGTCAAAACTGCGCCTTTACCAATTATAACTCCAGGTCCAATTACAGAGTTGGCTGCAATCCAACAACTTTCTTGAATATAGATGGGGGCAGTTATCAGTTTAAAATTGGCATCATTCCAGTCATGATTGCCAGTACAAAGATAGACATTTTGAGACAGGCAAGTATGATTTTCAATAGTGACATCGGCAAGATTGTCTATCCAAGCATTTTCACCAATCCATACATAATCACCAACAGTCAGGCGCCAGGGAAATTTCACCCGCACTCCGGTTTTTATACGGACACCTTTACCAATTTTGGCGCCAAAGGCACGGAGTATCCCAACCTTAAAACTTGAAATAGGAAGCAAATAACTGGCAAGTAATGGCGCCCCAACGAAATACCACAGAAGTTGTTTGCAGTAGGATGTGCCAGGGGTATATGTACCGAGGCTATATTGATCTAAACGCATAGGATGGATAATTGGGGTTAAGGTTTGCTGCTGTACGACCCGAAACAACCCAAATCAGAGAGCGAACTATATCGCGAACTATGCGCGCCGTCGATTCTTTGGGTTGGTTAGAAGAAATTGCGAGAGGAGTAAAAGTTATACCTTGACTACCGAGAACTATAGTCGCTATAGCTCTGGCTCTGGGCATATGAAAATCAGATGTAATGAGTAATAGGTGGTGTATACCCCGTTGTTGAAAATCGTCAACAAGAGTTGTAAAATTAGTTACAGTATCTGTAGCACTATAATCGCGATAAACGCGCTGTTGTGGAATGCCAGCAGCTTGAAATGCACGTTGGGATTCATAGAAAGCCACACCACTAGAAATCCAGATATCCAATTCAGAATAGTATTGGGCAAGTTGAGCAGCAAATTTTTCTCTATCTAAGCCACCACCAAGGACAAAAATGGCTTGAGGATGAGGGGTAATGTAGGAAGCAATTGCTAGTCGAACGGGAATAATACTTATTAGTAGAATTAGAAGAATAACAAAAAAAGCAAGGTAAACATTCAGGTGGCGCCGCATAAGTTGTAAGATTATTCTTGTTTTAATTTCTCAGCTTCCATCAAACGAATTCCTAAAAGAATTTCTGCTAAGACACGCTGAAATGCATAGTACCAACCATGCCAACCATCAAAAATACCGCCTTTGAGAATGAGGCAGTAAAGTAAGATGATGAAAGGAGCAAGGATTTTTTGTTTACGGATACGGTCTCCCCAACTAATTTCACTGACTGGAGTTTCCAATAACTTTTTAGCTTCAATCACCATATAACGGTCTTGCGCCCACAACCAGCGGCTTAGGGGTTTGCGGTCATCATGATGAATATAAGCTTTGAGTATATCAGATTTGCCTTCTACGTAAACCCGATGGGCGTGTCCATCATCTTGGTAAATTGCTTTTTCTCTTCGATAAAGGCATGAACGGGGTGGAAGTAAAGTGCCTCCTAAAGGTTTACCAAAGACACAGTACTTGAATTTGATACTGTAACTGTTTATATCAGATGGTTCAAGTGTTTGAATTTCTTTAATTAGTTTTTCGCTTAACACATAATCAGCATCAATAGAAAGTACCCATTCAGTTGTAATTTTTGATAAGCCATAGTTACACTGATTCGCAAAAGAATCAAACTTTCTTTGAAATATTTCCACTTGCGGATAACAAGATAAAATATCTAAAGTTTCATCAGTGCTGAAACTGTCAATCACAACAATTTTTTTTGCCCAAGTCAAACCCTTTAGCGTTCTATCGATGTTAGGCGCCTCGTTATAAGTAAGAATAAGAGGAGTAATATTTTCTGATATTGACATAAAATGAGTGAAAAATTATGCTTACTATTTAACTAAAATCAATCAGAAAAATAAAAATATTTGTTTTGACGATAAAAAGTAGAATGCAAATGGCTTTATAAAATAAGATGTCATTATTTTAATCTTACAATTTTAAGAGTGAATACCTTCTACCTTTTGAATTGCGAGCTGTTTTTTTGGGGTATTATCTAAAAAGTTTGTATACGTATGGCTTAGATTATTTGCAATACCATTCCATGTATACTTTTGCAAAACTAATTTACGAGCGCGATTTCCCATATCCTTAGCTATTTGTGGATGAATCAAGCACTGTTTAATAGCATTGGTAATTTCAGACACATTGAGTTTGGGAATGTAACCAACTTGATGTTCTGCCACAACTGAAGCTAAAGCAACACCAGGAGTAACAAGAACTGGTAGACTAGATGCCATAGCTTCTAACACTGAAACTCCAAAGTTTTCAGAATAAGATGTTAGTGCAAATAAATCAGACCCTTGGAGGAATAAATCTTTCTTTTCTCCTCCCACAAAACCAACTAGATGAGTTCGATCAAGAATACCATTAGAAAAAAGAAGAGACTTTATTTCTGCTTCATATTCTTTGGAACCGCTACCTGCTAAAACAAAGGTGAAACGGTGATGAGTAAGTTTACCTAAAGCTGGAATAAGATAGTCTAACCCTTTTTTGGGATGCAGACGAGATAAAAATAAAATAATCGGTTCATCTGCTGGTAGGTTGAGCAGTTGTCTGAGTTTTATACGCGCGTCTGGGATAGGAGAACTTACATCAAGTCCGTGGGGTAGAATAAAGCTAGGAGCAACAAGGCCTAACCGAGAAACTTCTTGCTGTTCTTGAACTGATGTTACATGAAGTCCCAGACTATTGTTGATATTTGACTGTTCTATCAACTTTAGATAAATCTGTTTTTTGTAAGCGCTTTGCTGGAGCGACCATTCACATAGTTGCCCTAGGGGACGGAGAATGTAACCCACTCCACGAAGACGCGCGATTGCCATTGCTGCGGTGGAGGCGTAAGAAAAGATGGCGTGAACGTGGAGCAGGTCATAGTCTTGGATGTTTTCCCAAAGCCATCTAGTTAATGCAGCAGAGAAGGCAAACTCTTTGATCGCATTAACACTTGGATTGAACCTGGGAAAAAACCAAACCGGAACCGATGTATTTTCTTCTAAACCTGTTAAAGGATAGTCGATACGGCGCCCAAGTGGAACATCCAATAAATCTAGTCCATTATCGTTAGTGGTAATAATTTCTGCATCTACGCCACTTACTCGCAACGCTTTTACCATTGCCACAACTGCTTTACTCGGTCCTCCTCGTACTGGTGCAACAGACGGAATTACATGTAAAACTCTCATTGTGAAATATTCCTCCACCAATGTTGAAGAACCGCTAAACTCCAGCGACGATACCAAAGTTTTACGTTGATGTTGCTAGGGCTGTTAATTTCACCAAAAAATTCCTGCCATTCTGTTTGCATCCACTGCTCATAAGGGAATAAAAACCCTTGCTTCGGACGATTGAAAATCCACTCTGGTATTTCAGGAACCGCTTGAGTCAGTAGTCGTTTACCTGGTTGAAGGCGCAAATTACTGGGAATTGAGGCAATAGATTCTAGCAACGCGCGGTCTACAAAAGGAACTCGCAATTCCAGACCCCAAATCATGCTCATGACGTCGCTATCTTTGAGCAATTGATTTCGCATATAGCGGCTAAGTTCCAATCGACTGACTTCATCCTCTAAGGTAGGCAAAGTTGTCAAGGATGCAATTCGACTAACTCGAACTGGAAGCGATTGTGGAAAGTAAGATTTGAGAATTTGACAAGCTTCTCGATGAGAGAAAATTCCTCGAAAACTACTATAGGCAGCTTCTGTAGTTGGAGAATCTTGTAAAAAATCTCCCAATCGTTGAATTTTAGTAGACTTTCCCCACCGTTCTAAACCCATGCCAATACCTGCAAGCACAGGTTGCAAAGGCTGCAAAGTGGAACGCAAACGCACCATTTGAGGAACCTTTTGAAAGGATTTGTATCCTCCAAACAGTTCATCTCCACCTAACCCGGATAATACTACTTTCATTCCCGATTTGCGGGCAACCTGAGATACACAAAAAGTGTTAAAGCCATCAATACTAGGTTGATCGATAGCAGCTAAAAATTGCGGTAGTAAAGCTTTTCCTTCTTTAGCTGTCATTTTGAACTCAGTATGCTTTGTATCAAAATGAGCCGCCACCTTTGACGCTAAATCTCCCTCATTCCATTGCTGTTCTTCAAAGGCGATAGAATAAGTATGTAACTCACCTGATTGAGTTTGACGCGAAAGAGCAACAATGGCAGTAGAATCAATGCCACCACTGAGAAATACTCCTACTGGTACATCACTAATAAAATGATGCCTAATTGAATCGATTAATGCTGTTCTTACCTTAGCAGTTGCATCAATAGCACTTATAGACTCAGTTTCAAAGTTAATTTCCCAGTACTGAGATTTGCGGTAATTACCTGCTTGCCAAGACAAGTAATGTCCAGCTTCGAGACTGTGAATACCTTCAATTAGCGTTTGTGGTTCTGGAACAGAGCCACTTACCAAGTAACTATATAATCCTTGTGGACTTAAGTTAATTTTGGGCAAACCTGAAGCAATAACCGCGCGTAATTCTGAGGCAAACAGCAACGTTTTTCCAAAGTGCCAATAATATAAAGGTTTGATACCTAAAGGGTCGCGCGCTAAAAAACAAGTTTTCTCAAGGTTATCCCAAATTGCAAAGGCAAACATCCCCCGCAATTGCTTAACGCAGTCTGCTCCTATTCGTTGATATAATTTGAGGATAATCTCAGTATCTGTACGAGAAGAAAACTGCTCACCTTGTGCCTCTAACTGCGACCGCAATTCTAAAAAATTGTAAATTTCGCCATTAAAACTAATCCAGTAGCGCCCATCTGATGTAGACATCGGTTGATGTCCTGCTTGACTTAAATCTAGAATAGATAAACGGGTATGAGCAAGGGCACAGTGTCGATTTGGTGCAATGTAAACTCCTTGATCGTCCGGACCTCGATGGAGCAAAGCTTTCTCCATCCTTTGAATAAAGCGTTCTAGGTAGTCTTGATGAGACTCAGTAGTCAAAATACCTGCAATACCACACATTTTTCTATTCGCTTTATTTATTTTGATTAAAAATCGTGTAACATTGGACTCTGAAATTATGCTACGGGAGCAAATAACGTGTCGGCGCCGCTATATTTTTATTTATCAAATAAAAATTGAAGTGGACTAAATTAAGTAGATATACACTGAAAAATATTCATGTTTAATATGATACAGCAATAAAAAATTAAAGTTGGTGTTTTAAATAACTACCAAGAGTTTTTTGAAAATGTTCAAAACCAAATTTTTCAATTGCCTTTTGTCGGAGAAGTTGTGGTTGATAAAGTAGGGGATTTGGATAATTACGTTGTAAAATTTGAATCAAAGTTTGGGCAATAGCTTCTGTATCATCTGGATTTACAAGCGCTCCTAATTCACCGTGACACAAAGCATCCTGGGCGCCATCCTGATTTCCTCCAAGGGTAGGTTTACCACAAGCAAGCGATTCGAGGTAAACAATGCCAAACCCTTCTTTTTTACTAGCCATAGCAAAAACATCACAAAGATTGTAGTAATCATTTAGTTCTTCGTCAGGGATAAAACCTGCTAAAGTTACACAATCTTGTAACCCAAGCTCAGAAATTATCTGCTCAACTCTAGGTCGATCATTTCCTTTACCGACTAAAATATAATGAGCATTTGGGATGCAGGTGCGGATAGTGGGTAAAGCTGCTAAAATAGAATCATAACCTTTGTAGCCTTCTTCTTTAGAAAGCCTTGCAACAGTAAGAATTATTGGCACATCAGGTTTTAAGTTATATCGTGCCAGTAAATAGGCTGGTTTGCTAGAAATTTTAAAGTTGTCAGAGTCAAAAGTATTGAATAAGATGGAAACTTTTTCTGGGTCGAGGTTCTGCTGTTTGAGCAAGATATCGCGCGTAAAGTTGCTAACGCAGAGTATTTTGTCAGCATGATTTAGGGCAGTTATTAATGCTGGATTTTTAATATCCCAAGCATCAATACCGTGAGCAATTGCCCAATAGGGAGTACCAGTCAAACGTTTAAGCCAATATGCTGCAACAGCAAAATTTAGGTGGGTTGTAATTACCAAATCAGGTTTTTTTAAAATGCCCTGCCCAATTATTTGAGATGCATATAGAGGTGTGCGAACTTTTTGTGGATAAGAGCCAGCAAAGTGAAAACAAGTTTTGCTTAAATAAGAAATATCAGATGAAGTCCGTACATCATGTTTAATAAAAACATCGTACTGACTCTCAGGATAAAGATTTTGTAAAGCTTGTAAAAAAAAAGCTGAGTAAACTTGAATACCTCCCTTACCATTAAACAAGTTAGGAACCCAAACATGTAAATTCATTCTCCCCTCCAATAAAACTTTATTTGAATTTGAATCAATACAAAGGCAAGGGGTAAAGGTCAAAATTTATTAAGCCTCTACCCCTCCCTACCTACTTACTTCGCAATTCCTACTATCGTAAATGCTCCTCCTTTTGACAATTGTCCGAAATAAGGTAACATCTTTAGCATTGCCAATACTCCTAGTCCAGCTATTAGAGGAGTACGTAATAGCTTGTTTGGAACACGGTAGACTTGAGCAGCAATTGAGTGCGGCTTTGTAGAATCTGCAATTACTCTCAAATGCAAAGCCCCTTTAAAGTTAAACCATGAAGAGGGTTCAAAAATTGCTGGCGTTGTTTCAAACCCTGCATCTTTTAATACGCGCGATAAACTATCTGCTGTAAATTTATTTATATGGTTGGGTGGCATATCAGGACAGCCCGTTAATCGCTCTTGACGAATCATAGCTTCACCATCTGGGACGCTGATGACCAATTTCCCTCCTACAGATAAAAGCTTGCGACATTGAGCTATAACTTCGTGAAATTCTGCAATATGCTCAAGTACTTGGAACATGGTAATTACCTGGAATGTTCCTGCTTCTTTATCGGCAGATGTGGACAAATCGCGAAAAACTTTAATTCCAGATGCTTCCAAAACTTTTCTAGTAGACTCGCTACCTTCAACAGCATAGCGTTCCCATTCTTTGCCTAAAGAGGATAAGAACATTCCGACACCGGCGCCAATATCAAGAATTTTTCCTCCGCCAGTTGGATTCAAAGCTTGATTAATAGCAACATCGTAGTCCCACCGCCAAACTGGGTAGCCTTTTTGCTCGTGCAAAATACCGTAAAATTCTTCATCACCACCTACAAATGGATAACCAAAAGCAAACCCACACTCATTACAGCGCAAAATAGAGCATTCATCACCTTGCCATAATTTTTTTATACTAGCTTCTAAGCGCTGATAACGGTCTGCATCGCGAGTTATTGGGCAAAAGTGTGCTGCTGCCTGTTTTGCAGTGTAATGATAAAGAGGTAAATCTTCGCAAACAGAATTACAAACTGGGCAAGTTACGGATGTTGGTGAGACTATTGAGTTCATAAAATGAGATTTTTTTGCTGTGAGTTTTTAGTGATGTTTGCAACTGGTAAATGACCCACTAGCCTAAATAAATTAAAAACCAACTGTAGAAACTTGCTTTTAAAGTGGTATGGTGAGTATTTCTAAAACATCTCCCCCACCCATTCTCTACTTTCTAATAGACTGTCTTAGCAAGCACATATAGCCTTTTGCTGAAGGATATTTGTGTAAATTTGCTGCATTTGTGAAGCAATTTGCTCCCAAGTGTATTTCTCAAAAACAAGTTGGCGCCCGCGTTCACCCATATCCTTAGCAGCTTGAGTATTAGTTAGGAACTCATCGAGGGTACAAGAGATCGCTGATACATCTAGCTCTGTGACATAACCGACTTGATGTTGTTTGATAATAGGAGCTAAGGCTACACCAGGGGTTATCAGAAGAGGTAGACCTGCGATTAAAGCTTCTAGGACTACTATGCCAAAGCTTTCGGAGCGAGAGGTTAAGACAAATAAGTCTGAACCTTGAATTAAAAGGTCTTTAAACTCTCCTTGAACAAATCCGACAAGTAGTGTAGAATTGTGCAAGTTGGTAGAGAAAACCAACGACTTTATTTGCGCTTCATATTCTGGACTGCCACTGCCCGCAAGAATAAAAGTGAAGCGGTGATTGGATTTGGAGAGAGCTGGAATCAAATAGTCTAAACCTTTCTTTGGATGCAACCGAGACAAAAACAAGATAATAGGTTCATCTGGTGGGATATTAAAGAGTTGACGTAGACGTTTGCGAGCATTGTAAACAGGAGTTGAGGGAAAAATTCCTAAAGGCAATATAAAATTAGGCGCCTTTAGCTCCAGTACGTTCGCTTCTTGTTGTTCTTGTTGAGAAGTAAAATGCAGAGCCTGACTGCCGTTAAGGTTTGCTTGTTCTATAAGCTTAAGATAAATTTGCTTTTTGCAACTTTTTTGCTGCAAAGACCACTTACATAGCAAACCATGTGGCTGGACGATGTAAGGAACTTTTTTTAGGCGAGCTATCGCCATTGCTACCGTAGATGGATATGAAAAAATAGCATGGATGTGTACAATATCATAGTTAGAAATATTATGCCAGAGCCATGTTGTTAGCTGACTAGAAAAGGCATATTCTCTAATAAACTTGATATTAGGTGAAAAACGACAGAAAAACCACACTGGAACCTGCTCATACTCAATACATTGTTGTAGAGAGACATTAAGCAGGTCTGTACCATTATCATTGGTCGTAGCAATTTCGGCTTTAATTCCTTGATACTGTAAAGCTTTGACCATAGCTAATACAGCAAGGCTAGGTCCACCACGCACCAGTCCAACAGACGGAATAATGTGGAGAACTCTCATTTTAGCAACTTTGTAGGTAAGTTTTTGTTTAGCAATTTGTTGAAATTGGTTTTTGCTTACCCTGAATTAGCTCAAAGGCTAATATGGAACTAACAAAGAAGTTTACGATGGTATTCAAGACTACTAAATTAGTGTGAAGACTAATGTTATAAATTAAGAAAAAATTATAAAATTCATCTTTCACACTTAAGTAGCCTTTATTAAATATACCACATAAAACCCATTTTTACTGAAGCGCTAATGGCTTTTATAGGCTAACACTACGTTGTGCGCTATTTGTCAATTTAGGTAGTCGAGGGCGCCTAGTAGTCCCTGTGTTGCTTGGACATAGCTGTAGTTGGATATAATTTGACTACTTTCCTTTCCCCAAGCTTTCAAACGTTGGCGATCGCTCAGAGCTTCTTTTACACTATCAGCCAAAGCAGATACATTACCAGCAGAGAAAATTAAACCATTGCGATGGGGATGAACTAAATCTTGGGCACAACCTACATGGGAACTAACGATGACTGGACAAGCTAAACACATAGCTTCGTTAACAACCAGTCCCCAAGTTTCCCCTTTTCCATAGCTAGGTAGTACCAGTAAATCAGCAATGGCATAAGTGCGAGGCATCCAGCTTTGATTTTGAAAGGGAGCAAAATAAATGTTTGAGTTACCGAAAGCTACTTGTTTTAGGTCTTGCACGAGTGATCCGGCGCCTACAAATAACAGCGAAACATCCTTTATATTGGCTTGTAAAAAAGCATTGAGCAAATCTAAGGGACGTTTTTTGGTTTCAAATTTACCTGCAAATAAAATTACTGCGTGGTCATCAGGAATACCTAACTCCTGCTTCCAAGCTTTTGCCTGACAAGTTGCATTTTCAGTTGAGGCTAAGAAGCGTTCGTTTTCTACAGCGTGAGGAGAAAAAAACAAGCTTTTTTCAGGAACACCATGATAGCGGAAATAATCATAGTTAGCTTTGCCGACATAAAGACAAGCAGCAAAGCGACGATAAATTTGTGTAATAAACTGCTGCCGCGCCCAAGCTTTTATACCGCTACTTGGAAGCAAATGATGGGAATCTCCTCGAAACAATAACGGAATTTGATGAGAATTCCAAGTAGCAAGAAAACGGTAAATGCTAGCGTAATTATAATTCATTAACAACACAGCATCTGGGTTGTAAGCTTTCACGCGCGAGACTAAGGATGGATTCTGTAAACCCCAAAAGTTATGGACACCAGGGTTTGGGCTAACATTAGGTACAAATTCATAATCATACCCAACAAGCAATGGGATATCCCACTCAATAGCTTGCTGAAAATCGACATCGACCTTCTTGGTGACACCGAAATCCCAAAGATAAAAGACTTTGATATCTAAGTTTTTAGTTTCAGCAAGATGACGAAACCAAGGAGCATAATACTGAATTGGGTGAGATGTAATAATAGCTAATTTATTCATAATAATAAGTAGGTGGAGACCGAAAAAACATACTATGTAAAAATAAATGAATACGGAGAATACATCTAGCGAGATAACTTATTAATCATTATATTTATTATTAAAATATCAGGAATTCAGTGTTCGATGACTTCTCATAAAAACCAATATAATAACGCAGATTATTACACTAGATTGGAAAAAAGAAGAAACAAATACCCCAGCAGTAAATTCAGGTTGTAAAGCATAGGTTGTCGTTAATACACCAAATAAAGATTGGGCTGAAAGAATTGGTGCATTAATACTACAGCGAGTTATTTTTCCATAGATTATTCCTAAAACGATGGCAAGTCCACTACAACCCAATAACCCGAAATTTGCATAAGACTCAGCTAGCAAACCCCAGCTAATAATATAATTTGATTTACGTGTTGCTAACCCATAGTGAATACTTAATATATTTGTTCCTTCATTAGCTATAACTTTATTCTCATTTAAAATACGAGGTACTAATAGTTGTGGCAAAATTGCATAAGTTTCACCATTCAAATGAGGTAAATAATTTGGAGTTTTATCCTGTGCTAGGAGTAGCATTTGAATAAGACTAGAACGCTCAAGAAATGACTCTTTTTGTTTTGATTTAGGTACATTTTCTTGCTTATTGATATAACTAAGCCCATAATCTAACCATTCAGAATACCAAACTGGGTATTCCCAAGGCTGAACTTGTACTGTTTGGGAACTAGACCAATATTTAGCTCGCATCTCTGCTTTACCATAATGCAACACAGAAAGACAAATAAAGATAAGAACAATTGGTAGTACTGGAATTTTCTTCCTACCAATAATAAATGCCATAAGTGATATTAAAGCTGTAGTACCTGTAATAATTAGTAGCAAGGTAACTGCACTTACTACCATATTGCCAACAAGCAAAAAAATAAATAATCTTGATTGTAAATTTGATAATTCTCTTATACCTAATTTATATCCCAATATGAAAGAAGATACAGCTAGTAAAGCAATTACTCCACCTTGAAATATAGAAAATATTCCTTGTTCTAAAGATACCCAGCCAGCAATAACTGACATATTGAATAGCATACTAATCAGTAGAAAAAATAGAAAAAAATGATTGCTGTATTTATTATTTAAAGAGCGGTATGATTTAGGTATTCGAGGAGCAGATTTTACAAACTGAAACCAGATTGCAGTTCCAATTAATAAAAAACTAGAGGTTGTAACACTAGCAAATAATTGCTTTTCTGGAGAGTATATTGTAATATTACGATAATTATTTACTAAAGGGAAAGCATGAGTCCAAATATAAGTGAGAGCGAAGATAGGAAAAATTGGTAATCCTTTAGCACGATCAGAACACCAAAGATAACTAGATAATAATGCAGAAAATGTAATTAAAACTGCACTAAAATTACTTAGTAAGTCACTGGTGTTAGTCAAAAAAACTTCATATATGAATAAACCCAACGTAACAATCCAAAATGCACTCAATAATTGGCGCCGTTGCGGCTGTGCAAAATTAGATAAATATCTATGTTGGATTGGATCGACTAATTTAACCATGATTTAACTTTATTCTTTGTTGCAGTTGCAAGACACCGATTGAAGACAGCGCACTGTTGACGAGTCATTTCCCTAGCTGTGTAGGGTTGGAAAGCTAACCAGTTAGTTTCAGGTTGATAGGCTTTAGGGGTAGATAGTAACCAACGCAGTTGGGTAGTTACTTCTACTAAGAAATCTTGGGGCTGGTTTTCTGAAGCAAAAGTTATCGCTCCACCAGCCTGAGATTGTTCTAAGATATCAACTACAGAACTTTGATGATGGAAAACTGCTAGAATTGGTTTGCGAGCTAGAACGCAAGGGTAAAGTTTAGAAGCTGTATAGCTTGGGTCATCAGAGCCAATCATTAAAATAGCGTCGCTATCAACAAGAACTTGTAATGCTTCAAAGTAGGGAATGCGATGGGGATGCTCGGTGACAATATCTTCAAGACCAAATTCTTGAGCAATTGGCTCTACGGTTTTGATCGCTTTGTCACCCATAGCATAGCTAGTGCCAATAAAATGGAGTTGAAGCTCACGCCAAGCGTCTGGGTCATATTGACGTTGTGACTGAATACCTAAAAATAGTATCCGCAGTGCCAGAGCCATATCGTCACCCCCTCGACCAACATAAACCCAATGGCGTTTACCGTCATTAGGATCGAATATTTTTTGTTGAACATTTAAAGACGGAAGTAATTCAAAATCAGGCTCTGAAGCACCAAAAGGTAATACAGTAAATTGTTCTGGTAGTAAATATGGATATCTCTGTCGTAAGGTATCTGGATAGACTGGTGAAACACTAATGACGTGGCTAACCTTTTTCATGGCTCTAGGTTCGAGCAATTTTGCCTGGAGTTGAGAAAAGGCATACTTAAAGCGTCCACCAGGAGGTACAGATGAACCCAGTTGTTTGTAATAGTTGCTTAACCAAGGGTCTTGAAAGTCTAGGATGTAAGGAACACCGAAGCGACGATACCATCTAGAGCCAAGCGCCATAGAATTAAATATCGTCGTGGAAAAATAGACTAAATCAAATTTGTATTGACTAAGAAGACGATCGCCTTCTCTAAGTAAATAAGGATAACTTCGCACACCTAAGCTACCTAAGCAAATACGCCGAGTTTGTTTAACAGGTAATGCTCCTACATGGGTGACTGGAATATGCTGAGGAATTGTTTTTGCTAACAAAAAGTCAAGACTTCCTTCAACACAATCTGGCCGTACTGCCAAAATATGTGCTTTCCAGCCAAATTCTTCTAAGTAGGGTAAAGACATTCTTACCCGTTGATGATCGGGGGCGTTAATTGGTGGAAAGTGGGGACTGATGATTAAAACTCGATGTTTCAACTTGGAATACCCTTAACTATTAATCCGGAGGCTTATTTAAACAGCAGTCTTTGGTAAAGTTTTTCGTATTGTTCCACGATTACGGAAGCGGAAAAACATTGTTCAGCACGTTGGCGACAAACGTGGCGGTTAATATTAGCTAGTTGCTCGATAGCACTAACAGCTTCTTCTTGGTTCTGAACTAAGTAGCCATCGACACCATGACGCACAATTTCTGGTAATGCTCCCCTTGGACAAGATATTACAGGTGTGCCACAAGCTAAAGCTTCTGCAAATACAATACCAAAAGGTTCTTCCCACTCAATCGGGACAATCATTGCTGCTGCTTGTCCTAATAGCTCATTTTTTTGAGCATCATTGACAGTTCCAATATACTCGATTCCATTGCGCCCAAGATGAGGGACGATTTCTTCAAGCCAGTATTTCTCTGACTCACTATTGTTACTGTGATTACCAGCAATAATTAAACGCCGTCCAGTTTTTCTTGCTGCAGCGATCGCAGTATGCGCTCCTTTAATTTGCTCGACTCGACTCAGGAAAACTAAAGGCGCATTACTCCCAACTGTTGGTTGAAAGGTATATTTGTCTAATTCAACACAGTTATGAATAGGATGCCAAATTCCCCCACCATTTCGCCCCACACGACAGATGTAATCACTACAACCAGTGAACGTGAGAGAATTCTTTGCTAACTTGCTTCCCCAATTTGTAGTTCGAGAACTGGGGTCGCGCTGGTAAGACATTACTTTGGGTAAAGGAGATTGCAGTACCCCAAATAAGTAAAGAATACGAGAGAAACTGTGAATGATATCTGGCTGAAATTGCTGAACTACGGAACGCAGCCTGATTGTGTTCTTGAGCGCATCAAATTTGTTTTGTGATTGCCTACCCCACCAAGGAAAGAATTTAGATGCATTGGAGGTTGACTCAGGATGAGCAACGAGTCCAACAATGTTACCGCGACTTTGCAGTCCGGTGACTAAAAGGTCAACGATACGCTCGATACCCCCGTAGAGTTGAGGTGGTACTGGTAGTTCTGGGTCAGCAGTCAGTAAAATACGCATTCTATTCTAATTCATTGAGTTTAAATTTTATCTGGCTCAAAACTTTTACTTAGCAACTCCTTTTGACAATTGTCTTAGATTTAGTAGCATTTTTAACATTGCGAATGCTCCCAAAACAGCTATTAGAGGAGTAGGCAATAGTTTATTTTGAATACTATTTTTGTAAATTGAGTTTTGTACTGAGGCTAGAATTAGCAACTTGAGCAATCAAAAGAGCTTGCTGTTCCCAAGAATATTTTTGAGCAGCTTCTAAAGAAGCTTTTTTCATCAAGGCTAGTTTATCGGTATTGGTCAATAAATTCTTCAGAGTTTTAGCAAGACTTTCCGGATTATTACTAGCAACTAAATATCCAACGTCAGGGTATTGACTTAAAATTTCTCTTTGTCCATCTGTATTTGTAGCAATAATCGCTAATCCCGCTTGCAAATATTGAAAGAGTTTATTGCTAATAGTAAATTGTTTGTTAAAACAGTAGGGAATTTCCAATGCTAAACCAATATCGTGTTCCGCAATCCTTGACAATAATTCAGAATTAGGAACGGTCGGATGAATAAATAAGCGATCACGCCAGTTATCTGGAATTAGTGGTTCTAACCACTGGCGAGAACTTTCGGAGTAATTACCCCGTAAATGAATTTCTACGGCTATGTCGAGGTATTGTAAAGATAGAAATAATATTTCTAGCCCCCGTCCTGCTCCAATCGTTTGAGAGAACCAGTGCAAGGATGGTAAGTTTAAATTTTGGCGATCGCGCTTTTGATTGTCAATGTGTAATCGTTCCGCCCAAGGAAAGCTATTATAAATAACTGTTGGTTTTGGCGCTTGGTAAGCAAGAGCCAAAGCTTCAGCCATAGCATGGGAAGTAGTAAGGCTATAGGCGCACTTACGGATAAGTTGAGCCTCCAGCCATTTTAATTGTTTGATTGGTCTGTTAACACGAGCCTCTGGTAAAAGGTCTTCAGAAAACCAATCTTCAAAATCGACACCCACTCGAAAACCTTCGTTCAAAAGTTTTTCACCTGCCCAAAGTCCTGCTTCAGAGTGAACGATGGTTAAGTCAGCACGCACCTGACGGGCTACCTTCAGCATAGCTTTTGCACCATAGCCAAATAACCCTGGAGAAGAAATACCAAAGCGCCGAAATAGCTCTTTGGCTATACGGTTTTGCAGACGAACTACTAAATTTTGCCAACGATTAACTGGTTGAAAATCAATAATCGGTTTAAATCGCCATGCTTTATTAGCGATCATCAGGCGATCGCGTTCTACAAGAACTGGATCGAACCAAAAACCTTGCACTGTCACATCATGCCCCGCATTAGCTAATGTCTGTGCTTCCTTTAGAGGTCGGGGAGCTGTACACAGGTGTCCCCCAATAAGAATGAGAATTTTCGCCATTTAAGCTACGCTTTTTTGCGTTTTATCTAAAATTTGCACGAAATTTTGGGCACACCGTTCTAAGGTTAGATTCTTCAGAATTTAGAGTTAAATGATCCTGTAGTGTCATGCTGAGGAACGAAGCATCTCAAAGCGTAAAGTTGGGTATCCGCGAGATTCTTCACTGCGTTCAGAATGACCGAAAAGCATTTTTTTTCGTGGAGTTCTCTTAATCATGAGGAGCAAATTCCTCACGATTGATGTTGCGCTGAAAGCAATGCGTAAGTCTTAACTTAGGTAAATCTATGCCTGGAGTTTTTTACGAAATTTTTTCAAACCAACTCCAACTACAAGGGCTGTGAGCGAACCAAACATAGTTATCGGTTCGGGAACTGGGGTTGTTCCTATGCTAACATTATTAACAGCTAAACCATCATCATTACCACTAGAACCACTGACATAAGTATCAATCCAGCGAATAGAAAAATTGTCATTGTTATTTAGATTCAATCCAGTAATGGTAGCGGTCAAATCTCTGAAATTACCAGAATTGCCGCCTAAAAGAGATGTGTTAGTTAGCCCACTTGTTACTGGAGAGCTAAAATCTAAAGCGGTAAAAGGTGTCCAAGTACCATTTAATAAAGTCGTTGCATTTGTACTGTACTCAAATGCAAGTCTATCAACAGCTGTTCCACTACCTCTTCTCCACTGCTCTCCCTTATAGCTAATAGTTACTGAACCAACAGGAACTGTGGCATTAGCAATTGTAAAGTTTGCACCAAGATAAATAAGTCCTAAGTCTGAAGTAGTTAAACTTCCTAAAGATCGATCAAAAGAGCCAGTTGTTCCAAAACTATAAACACCTCCGGTGTTGCTAGAACCATCATTTGCGCTATAGGTATTGGCAGCGCTACTGCCTATTTCAACAAAATCCCAGCCATCAGGGAGGGTACTTTTATTAAGATTATTACCAGTATTGGGAAGTCCGTTAAAGTCCTGTACATACTGACTGCTGACATCGAGAGTCACAGCAATCGCAGGATTTGCAAAAAGAGAAGATGTGAAAGCAATTGAACTTGCTCCATAAGCAACAATTGCAAAAGTAACTTGTTTACAAATATTTTTTCCAGAAGTTAAAGTTGTAGCTGCCATAGAAGTATTCTTTACGATATATTTTGTGGAGTTTACAGAAACTGAATTATTTTGCACTTAATGAAGTAAAACTCGGTTCCAGTTATTCAAACTATTCTATCAGTCCGAGTGATAGTGTATTAATTTAGACAACTCGTAATAGAATATTTTACCAAGTTTAAATCTAAATTAATATTGCTTACATATTAATTTAAGGTGAGTTCTCCGTTTCTAAAAAATGGCAGGAGGTAGTGCTGGCAGGTCTTTTGGCAAGTCATTATTAGAATCTTCGCCATTTAAACTAGCTCTGCCTGTACTTTAGTCACAATATTCACGTAGTTTTCGGCACACTTTTCTAGTGTCAGATTTGCTAAAATGTAGTCGCGCGGTGTAAATTGTTGACTGTTGAGTTTCTCGATAAATTCTTCTAATTTCACAGGAAAATCGTTGAAATCTTTGAACTTGACTCCACACCGTTCATCCCAATACGGAACTGAACTTACAGATTGAAACTGGACTTTGTGAGGATAATAAGATGGGTCTTGCCAAAAACCACCCCTATCCCATGCTAGTATTGGAACTCCAGAGGATAAAGTTTGCAAATAGGCAAATCCTTGAGTTTCATGCTCACATAAAAATATCATTGCTTTAGCTCTAGTCAAAAGATTTTGGAAATCTTCTTCGCGATAGAAGCCATATCGTATTACTTCAGTTTTTAATCCCCTACTTGATAGCAATTGCTTTATTGGTTCAATTAATTCCTGCTCGTAATGAGTATAATTCCATCTTACTTTGTCATAAATTAAAACGTCTATATCCTTATTGTCATCAGAAGTAAGTTGCCATTTATAAGTATCAATGCCAGATGGCCAAACCATGACGCTATCACCTAATTCTTGAGCGTACATATTCTTAAACCATTCACATGATAGCAGCACTTTTTTAACTGGTAATTTTTCTAGTAAAAAAGGCGCTTCACAGGGGTGGGAAAACACCGCAGGTCCAAATATAATTGGGTTTTTCCACTTAATTTTTTCCAAAACATGAGGCTTGCCAATAACACAAGCAATTTCTGACGGATGCTTTTTAAGATAGCGATAGTTATTTACGCTATAGGAAATACCAATTCTATCTAAACCCGCACAAAGGTTAACAAAATATCGCATCATACCGCCTATTGGCGGTTGACCTCTGACAATACGGCGGATAAAACGGCGAGGATGGCGGTCTAATGGCAACCAACGGTCATTATCTGGTTCTTCGTAGAAGATATTTAGGGACTTTATCATTAGCTTTTTTTCCATATTATAATTCTGTAACTCATTCCACAAGCTGTAGAGTCATGGCGTTCAATGGCCATACTTTATACTGCTATACATAAATTAAATTAGTGTAGATTGTGAGCTAATTCTTGCATATGTTTGGCTAGCTTCCAACCCAAAATATTAGCTACAAATCGAAACATATAACCACCATCTGGCTTTAGGTCTGAACCACCCATAGACTTAACTTTCGCTTCTGCTTTTTTTATTAAGTTTGTAGCATCAGGGTAAGCCGAGTAAATCAAACGCTGAAATGCTGCGGCACAAGCATGACGAGTACGTGGACTGTCTTCATGCGAAAGTAAATAATTTGTACACAGTTCCCTAACCTGAAAGGCTGATTCCCAAGCTAGAGGAGAAGTTCTGTTACTCAAACTTCCCCTAATGCCAGAACGATAGTAGCTTTTTGCACCCGAACAAAACTTAACTCCCTTACTAGCTAGCACTACTCGACAAAAGTATTCTCCATCATCATCCAAGGATAAACTTTCATCCCAATCACCCGCAGCTTCTGCAATCGATCTTGGTACTAACCAAGCCGCAGGATGCATCATCCCCCCTCCTTCCCAAGAACAAATTAGCCAATCAACTGGAGGCATATCGCTCCAAACTGGCTCTGCAATGAAAGATGCCTCCGTTGGCGATTGATGAAACCTTGCCCATTCTCCTGACACAACAAAATCTAGATTGCTATCTAAAAAAAGTTTGACCTGAAGCTCAATTTTATCCGGCGCTAACAAATCATCAGCATCTAAGTATTGAATGAAATCACCTTGAGATTCTTGAAATGCTCGGTTTCTGGCTGCACTAGCTCCTTTGTTCGCTTGGCTAATAACTTTAACGCCATCTGGCTCAAACTGTTTAGCAACTGCTAAACTATTATCAATTGAGCCATCATCTACTACAATAATTTCGATGTTATCCCAGGTTTGAGCTAAAGCAGATTCTAGGGTTTCTGCTAGCCATTTTGAGGCGTTATAGCAAGGGATGAGAATAGAAGCCAAAGGTTCCATTGATGTTAAGTAGATTAAAATAAGATTTTATAAAGGAATTTATTTAGCGAATTGTTTCCGAAGCTGGGGTTTTAAGAGTCTGATGAACCATTCTCTAAAACGAATCGCGAAATGTGGGTTCCACTTACCAATGAGTTGAAATATAGTGCTTACTTCCTCTGGGATTTTGTTACTAAGAGATTTAGCTAAATCAACACAGTTATCTGCATTTTCCCAATCAAGTTGAGCAGCCGAAACTCCAGCAATCTGCCAAAGTCTTTGGGCAATTTCAGTAGAGTATTTACTATTTACAGCCTCCGCAACTTTTCGCATTACATGAAATTGCGCCCTAGAACATTTGATTTGATTAGCAGAAGACATCGAGTTTGAACGACAATAATTAATTACTGTAACTGTCGGGTCGGCAGCAAATTTTAGTCCGGCAATCGCTAACCGACAATGAAATGCTACATCTTCGTTATAAAGTACTAATGGGTCAGTATCATAACCTCCAGCCTGTAAGAATCGTGCGCGGCAATAAAGCCCGCAAAAAGGGTTAATTTGTTCGCGGATGCTGTAAGAAATAGCGTCTTCTCGTAACTCGGCATCATTAAACTTACGAAAGCCAATTACTTCATCAGTTTCGTAGAGCCGACATTCATAATTAAACAATACCACATCTGGTCTATTTTCTAATTGCATCCACTCGTGAGCTTGTTCGACAAAATTTGGATACAGCGCATCATCAGCATCATGAAAATGAATCCAATCACAAGTTGTATACTGTGCTAATTCGTTCTTACCATGAGAGCAGCCTCGATTTACTTCACCGCGAACAACCTTTGCTCCAAATTGTTCGGCTATTTTTTGCGTTTCATCTTGACTACAGTCATCGTATACCCAAATTTCATCAAATAAAATAGTTTGGGCTAAAGCAGACTCTAGTAATCGCGGCAGATAAGCAGCAGCATTGTAAGCAGGAATACAGAGTGCTAAAGTAGGATGAGACATGATATTAATTTATAAACTTTTTGAAACTGCGATTCAAAACATAAGTACTTAATTACTTTAGTGGCATACAGTAAACTAGTTCAAATTAACTTTATTTTGCAGTCGTCAATTCCGATAAAAATTGAGCCTGAATTAGCTCTGGATTAAACTCTGTGCAAGCAATAGTTTGCGACTGTTCAGCCATCTTCATCCATTTTTCTTTCTCTGTCATCTGATAAAGAATTTGCAAGAGTTTTTCTGAGTCAATCTGCGTCAAATAGCTAGACCAATTATAACTTTTTACCCAACTTCCTAAAGCTGTATTTAACGGCGCCAAAATCAGAATTGGTAGACCGAGATGAGAAAACTCAACTAATTTACTAGGAAAACAAGTAGCTGCCCAAGGATGTTCAGTAAGACTAAGTGGGTAAGGTATTAGTATGCAACTTGCTTTTTCTGCAAGGAAATTTATTACATCTACATTTTTAGCAAATGGTTCATATCGTTCCACATTTGGATAAATATTTAACAACTGTGACACACCCGAATTTTTAGGGGTAACTAGCAACAGCTTGCCATTTATTTTTTGCAGAGTGGAGGCAATACTTTCAAAGTGGGAAACTTGGCTGGGATAGATACTTCCCGCATAAGCAAGAACAGGAGAAGTTTTAAATTGTTCTTTCCAGTCAACAAAGTTTTGATTTCTCCCCTCTGGAATGGGAATCAAAGTGCTGATTTTAGTAGGGTCATTAATTTGATATGCATTACCAAGTTCTTCTGATACCGACCAAACTTTAGTGGCTTGATTAAGAACATCCAGCCAATTTTTTCTAGTCCAATTGTACTCAGCCTCAGATTTTTTCCATATTTCTTCTTGGTCGTGAAGAATTACATACAAAGGAACCTGCCAAACTCTAGAGAGGTGAGCAGCAAATACAGAATAAATATCCTGAAGAACAGTAAGAATTGCTGTTGGTCGCTCTCGTTTTAAAACGTGTTCGCATTTTTGCTGCCAACACCAAAATCGAGTTTCAAGTAATACAGGTATTTGAGGACGATAGGGAGGCCACCACCATTGACGCTGTGGCATTGGAATTAACTGCCATGAATCAGGAAAATTTATACCTGTAAAAGATTGCTCTGGTGCAACAACAGAAATTTTCCAATCGCTTGATAGCCGCTTGAGATGACGATCTACAATAATAGGGCTACCAGGTCCCTGCTTTGGAGGACTACTTAATGAAAAAAGTATATGCTGGTGCTGTTCCATAATTTTATATACAGTTTAAAATATAGTTAGCTAGTTTGTGGAAACAGATTCATTAATTACTTTAACTTGGCAACCATCGCTAATTCTGACAATACCGTGATCTGCACGATATGCCCACATAGCATCCATAACTATTGCTGGATGAACTTCAAAAAACCAAGCGTCTTCTACTTCAAGGTGTGCTTTTGTATCGTTAATACGAACAACATGTACGCTTATGCTATATTGTCCCGGCATTAGTTGTAATCTTGGTAGGTTAAATGAAACCTCTACACAAGCATCAAGTACAAAAGCTGCTATCCCTTCTTCTGGGGTACATATACTTGAAACCAAAGTTCCAATTTCATTAAAAACTTTTACTACAAGTGCTACGTTTGTGAGAGGTTCCGCTGTATTAAATAATAAGTTAAGATTGTAATCACGATTAAAGATAGCAGCCTGACAAAAATCTTTAGTTTGTTTATCCTGAAAAGTTACATTTACTAATTCGATTCCGTTGGAACCGCCTTTTGCTGAAAATGTTGTATTGCTTTGATTAACCTTGAGATAATGGTCAATCGTCTTTTCTGCGCTACCTAGAAAGTTTACACAGCCTTTTTGCATCAAAATTCCAGAATTACAAAGCTGGCGTACTGCCGCCATATTATGGCTGACAAATATAACCGTGCGTCCACTGTGCGTTACATCCTGCATTTTTCCTAGACACTTATTCTGAAATTGAGCGTCCCCTACTGCTAAAACTTCGTCTACGATCAAAACTTCTGGCTCTAAATGAGCAGCGACTGCAAAAGCAAGTCTTACATACATCCCAGAAGAATACCTTTTGACGGGTGTATCTAAAAACTTCTCGACTTCTGCAAAAGCAACAATTTCATCAAATTTCTGTTTAATTTCCGACTTACCCATCCCTAAAATTGCACTGTTGAGATAAATATTTTCTCGCCCCGTCAACTCTGGATGAAAACCTGTACCTACTTCTAATAAACTAGCAACTCTTCCTCTAATTTCAATTCGTCCTTTAGTCGGTTCGGTAATACGGCTGAGGACTTTTAAAAGTGTAGATTTTCCGGCTCCATTCCGTCCAATAATTCCAACGCTATCACCTTGTTTAATTTCAAAAGATACATCCTTGAGTGCCCAAAAATCTTGAGATTCTTGAGTTTGAATTTGACGCTTTTTGAATGGATTAAGTAAACTTTTCGCACTATTTGCAACTACATCTCGCAATGATGTATACCGTTCTTGTTTCTGATGTCCAAGAATATATTTTTTGCTGATATTTTCAACACATATTACTGTATCTGACATTTCTTCGACTCCAACTAAATAACGTCTGCAAAGGTTCGTTCCATCTTCCGGAAATACCAAATCCCACTGACAAATAGTAAGACTACCAGTCCTAAAGAAAGGAAAAAACCTGGTAGATATAGCTGCGAGTCTCCACCTAAAATTGCCCAACGAAACCCATCAATTACTCCTACCATTGGGTTCAACGAGTAGAGCAACTGCCATTCTTTTGGAACAATAGTACTGGCAAACCCTACTGGCGATATATACAGACCAAACTGCATAATAAATGGGACAACGTAGCGGAAGTCTCGGTATTGTACATTTAAAGAAGCTAACCATAACCCTGCTCCCATTGAAGCAGCAAAAGCGATCGCTATAAACAATGGCAGTGTGAGAATGCGCCAGGTGGGGACATAGTTATACCATGCCATTAGCCCTAGTAAAATCATTCCCGAAATTAAAAAGTCTACAAAGCAGACAACTACCGCACTTGTTGGTACTATTAAGCGAGGAAAATACACTTTGGAAATCAAGTTAGCATTACCAATCAAACTAGTACTACACTCTCCAAGCGAGCTAGAGAAAAACTGCCAAGGTAACATTGCTGCAAACACCAAAATTGGGTAAGGGGCGCCACCTTGGGAAGGTAGTTTTGCCAATTGCCCAAACACGACCGTGAATACCACCATTGTTAGAAATGGACGAATTAGCGCCCAAGCCATACCAATCACTGTTTGTTTGTACCGCACGAGAATATCTCGCCATGCCAAAAAGTAGAACAGTTCCCGGTAGCGCCATAAATCTTTCCAGTACTGCTGTTCGGCGCGTCCAGCTTCAATTACCAACCCTTGTTTGTTGGAGGTAATACCTTGACTTTTCATAGTTGGCTTAACCTAATAAATACAAAATATTTAATACCTTGACCATTGTTGATGCGAGCCTATTTAGGCATAAGATGAGCTTTTTGTAAACATTAATGAATTAATTTAAATATTTTTGTATTAAAAAATTAAGCTCGGATACATCAACATAATGATCGTGTGTTTTTTCTACAGAGTTAGTAAATGTTTTTCCAATTGTTTTCGCCTTGAGGCACTTATATCTCAAAGATAATAAATCAGCTAAACGCTCAAAGCAAGGTTCTATGTATGTATCTGGCATAAATTCAATTACAAGACTATTTTTTTGACAAAAAACTATATTTGTTAAAGCAGCACCATGTGGCGCGACTATTATCTTTGCACTTGCAAATAATTTTGCTTGTTCAACAATGGGAGTTGCTTCTAGAGTAATAGATTCAAAGCCATATTTTGTTAGTTCTATCAACACTTCATCTTCATTGAGGACTCGACGAGTTAGAGCGTCTCCTCGCGTAATGTACAAATATCTATTAATTTCAAAATCATAAGGCTCATTTAAAAAAATAGAACGCAGAAAATTGCATGAGCTACGAGTCATATAACTTATTTTTCCGGGCAGTGAAGGAACAATAAGTTGTTCAGACTGTATATGAGTATTAGATTGAGGGTTAATTATTTTTTCTTTAGGTATACCCAATATTTGAATAGATTCTCTCTGAAAGCTCTTTTCACAATTAATTAAATAAGTGTCTATTGATATTTGCGAGCGTTTAAGCAACTCAAAACGTGGAAGAACATCAAACATCCAGTGAAAATATCTTTGATGGGCTGTCGAACTAAGAACAGCTAGCGATCCTTGAATATTTTGTACAGGTGGAAGATAGGAATCGAACATTACTCCATGTTTTGATGAATCTCCTCCAAGATTTATAGAAACATCGCCTACCAACCTGTGATTTGGTGAAACTACAACTCCGTAGTCATAAATTACCCGTCCATTAGGTATGACTGCCACAAAGGTTTCTGGAGAAATAAAACAAGAATCTGAATCTATTTTATCAGACTCATTACTCTTATTTAGATAATTTTTTTTGTAGCTTAAATAGTTTATATATTCAGAATTGTCTAAAAGAATATAGTCGCCATTAATATCACTAATTAAATCTTTTGTTGAAATGTAATGACCGCGCAAGGGAGATTGGTAGCCCCGAAAAGGAAACAAAAAATAGCTTAGAAATCTCAACCCAGTATAGTGGGTTATTTGAAGGCTATTTTTTATAAGTTTTTTCACTATTTCAGGTGTTCGCGTTTTGATAAATGATAGCATAATTCTTCAGTGAGACCTCACAACTTTTTTTGCACTGCGTTCCAAAATATAATTAGTTAACTCCCGCAAAGTTAGATGATTAAGAAAAGCAAATGGTTTATCTTGATGTTAACTAAGATAAATCGCATCCAGCAGTTTATGCTTGGCGCCTCATTAACTTCCTTAAACCACGCTGTAAAGTATATTGAGATAGTTCTTGCAAAGTTAAATTTTCGAGGAAGGCTAAGGGCTGTTCTAGGGGAGAGTGAGGAGAAACAGCATCAATCAACCAGGGGTTTGGGCGTACAGGATATTTACCTCGGTTAATTAGCTGCTCGTATGCTTTGATTCTTTGCACAGCTACCTGTTGAGGATGGAGTAGAGTTTTCACAGTTTCCCGAGCCAATGCTCCCATTTGCTGACGAGCTTTAACGTCCATGCTTTGTAATTTATTGAGGGATTTTGCTAAAGCAACTGGGTCGTTTGCGCTAAAAGTGAAACCATTTTCACCGTTGTTAATTAAACCAGATGCACCAGCCCCAGTAGAACATAAAACCACTCTTCCATGACCCATTCCCTCAATAGCTGTGTAGTTGCATACATCCCAAGTTGAGGGAACCAAAATAAAATCTGCCTTGCTTTGCAGTTCGGCAGTTTCTTGAGGAGATTTTAAACCTACAGGGTGTAATTTTATTCCCCAAATATCAGGGTAAGTTTGAGACAGGTAAGTAGACATTGGGATGCCTAATTTTCCATAAGATACATCACGTCCTACCCAGTCAATAGTAGACGCAGCATCACCCATTAAGCGTAAGGCTTCGCAAACAAAAGTAGGACCTTTCCAATACTGAATTCGTCCAACTACTAATCCTTTTAAGGGTTTTGCTTCAGACTCATTTATATTATTTATACCAGAATCATTTAGATCAGAGGCGCTTGACCAAGCAGGTGGAATGTAAGTTACTGGTCTTTGAGTTAGAGAATTCCACTCGCGTGCGTTGGGTTGAGCATATGATTGTAGCTCATCAGCATGAGCTAATAAGCCCACTTCTAATAAACGAACTAAGTGAGCTAATAATTCGCCTCCTTTTTCAGGGTCGTGCCAATCAATTTGCCCAACGCTAGCGTGAAGTTGAACTACACTAGGAATAGAGTTATCTGCTACAATCCAAGGAACAAACAGCAAGCCCCAATCTGTTGCTTCTACTAAGTCATAACCTTGTCCTTGATTCACTTGTTCCCAAGCTGTCCAAGCGGCAGATAAATGACGCTTTAATTCTGGAACTGCATGGTAATTTTCAAATTTGGTAAGATTAGAGTCAACAGCCGCAGAGTCAAGAAATTCAACGGTTATGCCATCTAATTCATAACTTGGTTGGGTATCGGTAAATGCACTACCAACTAAAACATGAACCTTATGCCCTAGTTTAGACAATTCTGGTAAAAGATGTCGATAGAAAGTAGAGATTCCTCCTGCTGAGTAGGGTGGATATTCAGGGATAATAAATAGAAGTTTCATAACAATAATTAGATTATAAGTAGCCCATAATTTAAAATATACAAGGCAGACAAATACTGCGCTTATTGGTACTATTAAGTGGGTAAAATACACTTTACAAATAAGGTTGGCTTAACCTACAAATACAAAATCTTTAATACCTTGACCACTGTTCATGCGAGCCTGTCTACGTGTAAACTCTCCAACAGAAGGATTCCCATCGGGATTGGTTACTCCTATTGCTTGCTGCCAAAGTTCAGAAGGCGCCAGCAATATATCAAATCTTCCCTTATCGAGCTTTTTAACGTAATACCATTTTGTTGCCTGACAATGTTCGCACCAAAATGCTTCCAGCCATTCTCCATCAATAGCAACTGCGGTTTGAGTTGCCACTAAAATTAAGGCATTTAAACGACTAACTCCTCGTTGTTGGAGTTGTCCTGGTTTGTCAACATATAGTTTATATTTTTGACTTACACTGTCGATGTAGCACCCATGTATTGGACAGTAAATTGCTCTGCGTTTTGAACGTTTCCGATTTTTGTCACACCTTCTCTGCACTTGGGCCTCCCTTATCATTTAATACAAAATGGATTCATAAGAAGGTTGCTGTGGAGGGACTGAGATCAAAAAGACCATCGAAGCCCAACTCCTTGTAATTGCAAGTTATTCAAGTTTTATCTAACTATAATTTAAATCTACCTCTTAATACGTATATAGGCAATTTAATCAGGAATCAATACAGTCTTTTTATATAGGTTTTTTTCTTTTTCATCATACAAAACATAATTAGTTTTATTTGTGTGTTGAAATACTTTGATTTATTTATATTGATATAATCTGTGTCAACGCATTTTGATACATTTTATAAACAAAATAATTAAATTTGCTCCCATTGTAGGGTGGGCGCCCTCCGGGTTCACCAGTTTGACGCGCACGGAAATCGAGACGCGCCAACTGGTTCACTGCCCACCTTATCTTCGCGGTGCATTCTGGTCAGTTAAGTAATACTCTTACTTATTACCTTGAAATATTCCTTCGATATTACTTCTGGAGTAAAATTCGTCTGCAAGTACTCGCGTCCTTCCTTACCCATATGTTCCACCAACTGCCGATTGCTATTGAGCAGTCGAATATATTCAGCTAAACCATGACCGTCGCCATTCTCAAAGCTGGTTCCACATCTAGCATCTGTAATCAGTTCTCTGAGGTAAGAATGCTTAGAGCAAATAACTGCTACTGGTCGTCCAGCAGCTAAAGCTGGATAAAGTTTACTAGGAGCAACCAAGCTTTCCATAGCCATGTCTACACTCACCAATGACAAGTCACAAGCTGTCAAAGAATAAGGTAGTACATGTTTATCTTGATACGGTAAAAAGATTAAGTTACTCAATCCCAAGCAAGTTGCTTGTTGCATAACTTCCTCACGTTTTGCACCACCTCCAATAAAGACAAATTGAATAGGTTCATCTTTAAGTTCTTTAGCAGCTTCGATAATTGTATCCATATCATGGCACCGCCCCATATTCCCGGAATAGAGAACAGTAAATTTATCGACTAAATTATGTTTCCAAGCAAACCAGTTCTCTTTTTTCGCGATAGGTACGATTGCTTTTGAATTTGCCCAACTATGAATTACATAGATTTTATCTTTGATGTCTGGACAAATATTAACAATCCGCTCCTTCATATTTGGGCTGAGAACCACTATCTCTTTAGCTCGGCGCCAAACTCGAATATTGAGGTTCTGCCAAATTTTCGCCAGCCAATGATTTTGGGGAATTACCCCTAATGCGATTGCAATATCTGGGTATAAGTCATAAAGCAAACAAATGTATGGAATACCAGTAAATAAATGAGCTAAATATCCCAAAAATGGGAGAAATGGCGGCGCGGTAGTAACTAATAGCACATTACGACGACGGTAATGCCTTAATAAGTGGAGTGCTGCACGTATTACGAACAAAACCCCATTCATAGCTTTACCCCGCACTCGTTTCGGCCAGAGTTGTGAGGTTCGCGAACGCTTGACTGTTACTCCATTCCATTTTTCAATCGCAGGAGCTTCCGACGTTTGGAATGCATATCCAGGCTGACCTGTAAAAACATCAATATCTACTCCAAAAGACCCTAATTGCCTTACTAGTTCATCAATTAGTTGCCCTGTAGCTGCAAAGTCAGGAGGAAAGAATTGAGTAATTACAGACAGTTTAATAGTGTTATAACGCTGACTTTCGAGTTTTGAAAGAGTGAATTGAGGAAGGGTTTTTTTTAAACCTTGCGGATGAGATTTCACTTTTGTTTTCCTGCTTTAATGTTTTTACAGCGCTTTATTTACGAAGTATGACAGCCTTGTTTAGAAGTTACTTTTAATTTTACGTAAATACTAATAAAACTTTAATAACAGTAGTGACTAATTTTAAAGCATAGGTTTTATACACTTTGACATCTTAGCACTAGGTATTTAAACTGCTCTATTTGATTATTCCCTACGCTATTTTAGTATTCTTTACTAAGAATCATTATCATTATTTTTTTAAATATTAAATAATAATCCGAAGTAATTCAATCCAAAAGTAATCTTCTAGCACCATTTATAAATTTAGACGTTTTTTATTTAATATTTTAAACATTTAGATACAAAAAAATAATTTCTAGATAATTTTATATAAAATGCACGAACGTAAAGTTTTGATAAATTGCATATAGATGTAACGCGCAATCATAAATTTATTTTACACTCTATGATAAAACAAATTAGGTCAATTATCATGACAAATAAATGTTATTTGCCAAACAAAACGCATTAATATTTAATTTATGCAGAGTATATAAACTGGAATACAAATACTTAAATGAGTAGCTTAAGTAACTATATGTAAAAAAAAAGTCACTGGTTGCATTAATTTGCTATTAATATTATATGATGTGAATTAATCCGGGTAGTCGCATATAACGATAGTATTTACTATCAGCCATAGCAAGCAATACGGCAAATTTATACAATTCAATTTATTCATTTGATTTTAACTGTTAGATTTTTATCCCTGTGATTTTTAATCTTAAAGAGTTTGACACAAATTTTTGAGATTCAATTATAGCTGTACAATCATCAACAAGCGTAAATTTAATGATGAAGAATAATTCTTCTAAGCTGGCAATTTCTAATATGGATGAGAGTTTAGCAATCCAATCTCAACCAATTGTAACTCAAGCCTTAGTATTACCTGAAGGGCAAGAGAGTGATTTGAGCTTGCGCGATTACTTTGGTATTTTAAAACGACGTGGCTTAATTATTGTTGGAGTCACGGTCGCATTAACAACTGGTGTTTTTGCCGTGACAATGAGGCAGAAACCTCAATATGAAGGTAGTTTTCGCTTGTTGGTAGAACCTCCTGTCAACAATGAAAATGCTCTATCAAATTTGACTCCTACAGAAAATAACGGCAATCCTCAATCACAACTAGATTATGAAACACAAATCCAGATTCTCAAAAGTCCAAAGCTAATAAAAGAGGTTGTTAACCAGCTACAGGTTTCTCATCCAGAAATTGACTATGATGGTCTGATTCAATCTCTATCTGTGGCTCGTTTAGGCGAAACCAAAATTATAGAGACTCGTTACAAAAGTAATAATTCTCAAGAAGTCAAAGAAGTATTAGACAAACTAGCTAATACTTATCTAAAATATAGCCGTGAGCAAAGACAAACGAGACTGCGCCAAGGGACGCAATTTGTAGAACAACAGCTAAAACCTTTACAAAGCCGAGTTACTCAGTTACAAAAAGCCCAACAAGTATTTCGTCAAAAGTACGGTTTTTACGACCCTAATACTCAAACAGGGGAAATCACTGCTCAAGTCCAGGCTCTGTCTGGTCAAAGATTGGCAATAAACCAAAAGTTAGCAGAAGCTAGAGCTAATTTTGCTAGTCTTCAGGGAGAACAAGGGCAACTAGCAATTCTTAAAGATGCACCTGTGTACCAGCAGCAATTAATTGAGCTAAAACAATTAGATGCTAAGATTGCTGCCGAATCAGCTCGGTTCGTCGATGATAGTCCAACTATCTTGACACTTAAAGAAAGAAGACGGAATCTGTTACCGCTATTAAAACAAGAAGCCCAACGATTTTTGGGTGTAAGATATGCTGAAGCCGCAACTCAAGTCAAGGCTTTAGAGTCACAAAGTCAAGAACTTGCAGCATCAGAACAACAACTGCAACAAAAAGTAGACGAGCTACCTGCGTTAACACGGCAATATAACGAATTGCAGCGGCAATTGCAAGCTGCAACTGATAGCTTAAACCGTTTTCAAGCCACGCGTGAAACTCTACAAATTCAAGGAGCGCAAACCGAGCTTCGCTGGGAACTAGTTCAACCACCTACAAAGCCTGCGGATATTGTATCACCAAATACTTCACGTAATTTAATTTTAGGATTTGTCGCAAGCTCCTTACTCGGAGTCGGCGCCGGCTTTTTAGCAGAAAAACTAGATGAAAGATATCATAGTATCAAAGCTGTCAAGGATAAAGTTCCACTACCGTTGTTAGCGACTATTCCTACAGAAAGCCGAGTCAAAAGACTCAAACCTTCTGAAGGGTCTGGAAAATTTATCGAAGCATTACGGGTATTGCATACAAATATTCAGTTAGTTGGTAACGATAGTACTGTTCGTTCTTTGGTCGTTAGTTCATCGATTGCTGGAGAAGGAAAGTCAACAGTTGCCTTCCATTTAGCTCAAATTGCCACATCTATGGGTCTACGTGTACTCCTTATAGATGCAGATTTGCGTAATCCTAAAATTCATTCTTTGTGTAAAGTAAATAATGAACCAGGATTGTCTGATTTAATTTCTAGGAATATACCTGTTAAAGACGTAATTCAGCAATTACCCGATGGAATTCCACTATCTATAATTTCTGCTGGTTCCCCAGTTTCTGACCCTACTAAATTACTCTCATCCACAGCAATGAAATGCTTAATGGGAGACTTACATAAAAGCTTTGATTTAGTAATTTATGATACTCCCCAAATCGAAGGACTTGCTGATACTAGCCTACTGGCGCCTTATACAGATGGTGTTTTGTTAGTAACAAGAATGCACAAAACAGAACGCTCGTCTTTTGTAAAAACGTTGGATAATTTGAAGATTGGACGGATAAATATTTTAGGTTTAGTTGTTAATGGAAATTAGCAATACATTAGTAACTGTACCACTTAATTCTCCCTCTGCAAAAGGGGGAAATTAAAATCTTTGAGATTCCTGTTTTCTTAGATAGGTTATTTCATTTTAAAATTCTTGAATAAATATGGCATGAGAATACCAGTTAATAAGCTTGAGACAATAACTGTTATCCCTAATGGTATTTGAACTTGTGCTAATGACAGAAATAGTAATAAACCAATTACTGTACCAAATACTACCTGTTTAATAAAGTTTACTGGGTCGCGTAGTAATTTCCCTTTGAGAAATAGCCGCGTTGCGAACCATGCTATCTCTAACATTTTTTCTCCTTAAAAATTTTAGTTTAAGTGTGTAAGTATATTTAATACCGAAAGCCCTATCAGTATTGTTGGTATCACTCCTGCTGGCCCAAAAAATCCTCCTAATATTGCTGATAGTTCGTAACCTAAGTCTTTTCTGGCTAGTAATAAACCACCTATGGCGCCTCCTACCATTGAGACTATAATGGCTACAATTAACCAGACTAGTCCTGTAAAAAAGTTGATGTCGCCTACTGCTAAACTGGTGATGAGTTTGTTAATTAGCGGGTCGTTGATAATTTCTTCCATTGTTTTTCTCCTTTGAGTGATGAGTGATGAGTGATGAGTGCTGAGTGCTGAGTGCTGAGTTATGAGTTATTTTATTTCACTCCTAACTCCTAACTCCTAACTCCTAACTATATTTGAATTTCTAAAAGTGCTTGAGAAACTATTTCTGCTTGCTCGGTTTGTTGGTGTTGAGTGAAAATAGAAAGTGCTTGCTGATAGTTTTCGCGCGCTTGTGTCAAGTTTTTGGGGTTTCCTAGTTCTGGATGTTCTAGGTTATCTGGGATGTTTGATAGGACGTTGGCTTTGTTGGCAATGGTGTTCGCATATTCAAGCGGTGTGTCGTATGAGTTACGGACTTTTAATGCTTCGTTATAGCAAGCGAGCGCGCGCAGGTTATTCTCGACTGGATGCGAACTAGGTAGATACTGAAGTGCGTTGCCTAAGTTATTTTGAAGCATTGCATATTCGCGCTTGTGGTCTATCAAGTTGATGTGTTTGAGTGCTGTTTCAAATGATTGAACTGCTAAACCATGCTTTAAATACTCTTTTTCTGATGACAAAGGCATCGAAAGGTATGCAATCGCTATATTGTTATGTAATATCGCGTACTCTTGTGGAAATTCCTGCCAAGTAAAGACTTTTAATGCTGCTTGATATGCTTTAATGCTGTCGGTAATGCGCGCTAAGTTATGGTTTGCTAACGACTGCAATACTAACCCTAAATTCATTTGAACTTCTGCGACTTCTTGCGGGATGTTTTCCGCTAACATTACTGTCAAAGCTTCTTCATAAGACTCTTTGGCTTGTAAAAGTATATCTGTCCCTGCTGTTGGTATGGCTTGTAAGGCGCCTGCCATTCCTACTTTTGCTCTTGCTTTGAGTAAAGGATAATCGTTATTACATAACTCATAGGCTTGATAGTACAGTGATACAGCCGAACGTAAATCTTTTGGTGTATGGCGTGCCTTGTGACAACCTTGTGCCAATTCGATAAGCATTACTATCTTTTCTTCGGTTGTTGCATCGGATGCTATCGCTTCCATTGCCGCTTTGACTGTGAAATCTGTAATACTAGAGGACATGACGGCTACTTATGCGTGATTGTGTGAGGTAAGTATATAAGGTTTAATAAACAGTTATCCTTGCCGTGAAACCTAGTTTATCACCTCAATCAATATATAGATTTGGTTAAGCATTAATAGTTAACAGCTAACGTTTATGACGATTTTAATTATCAAAACTTTGCCGCAAAATAAATCTATTCTCAATATAAAACAATTTATTTATAAATTTATATAGGTCTTTTACAAATACTTTTTAGTTCCTCAGTGTCATTATAATTATTAAAAAAAGTTTTTAATGAACACTTTACATAATTTTGTTTTTTTCAATCAAGATACACTAAAAAAAGTATTTAATCCAATACAATACAATTATCACTAACTTATTAAGAAACCGGGTTTTTACCCAAAATTGTTGTTTTTATCACAAGATATCGATAAAGAAACCGGGTTTTTACCTAAAATGATTTTTTTATTACAAGATATCAATAAAAAACCCGGTTTCTGGTAAACAATCGGACAGTAGATAACAGATGACTAACGTATTATGGCTGCAAGGTGGCGCCTGTAGTGGAAATACCATGTCTTTTTTAAACGCAAGTGACCCTACAGCTTGCGATTTAATAGCTGACTTTGGTATCAATTTACTTTGGCATCCGTCACTAGGGCTGGAATTAGGTGAGAACCTTCAAACGTTGTTATGGAATTGTGTATTGGGTAACACTCCTGTGGACATTTTGGTGTTTGAAGGTTCAGTAGTTAATGCACCAAATGGTACTGGTGAGTGGAATAGATTTGCTGTACTAATGAAAAGCCTAAAGCTAGCGTTGTGTATACCTTGACTGCTAAACTTTCTATTGTTCTAAGTTGGTCATTTGTTGTCAAAGCAGTACAAAATTAGTCACTCATTTAGGCACTATGAGACTAGATATTCCATTCGAGTTAAAGCAATTAAACTCTCGATTAAAGGCAGGTGGCACAAGGGTTACGGTTGAAGCGCGCGGTAATTCATTGTTGCTGCGTGGGACTTTTCCACCGAAAAAGCATTCTGGCAAGGATAAGCCTCATCAACAACGGTTGTTTTTAGGCTTTAAAGCAAGTTATGCGGGAATAAGGGCAGCAGAGCAAAAGGCTAAGATTGTTAGCGCTCAGTTAGAGTTAGGCACTTTTGATTGGGGTGATTGGCTAGAAGAAGAAGAAGCCCAGTTAGAAACGATAGGCGCCTGGATTGAAAAGTTTGAAGTTGACCACTGGAACAAGGTCGAAAGAAACCGTAAATCTTTGCGTACTTGGCACGATTCTTACTTAAGGGCTTTTTCAAAATTCCCTAGTTTTGATGAGCCGCTAACCTTAGAAACGATTCTCGCGGCAGTCGCAACTACTAAGCCTGATACCAAAACACGACAACTTGTTTGTCATGGTATGTGTAAACTAGCCGTGTTTGCGGGTATCAGTGGAATAGAGAAAATTAGGCAGTTGACAGGTAACTATTCGCCTAGCTTGGTTAACCCTAGGAATTTACCAGAGGATGAGGAAATATTGTTTACTGTAAACTCAATTCAACATCCTGGTTGGCGTTGGTTGGTGGGTATGTTAGCTACCTACGGTTTACGAACGCACGAGGTTTTTACTTTAGATATGACCGAATTCCCTATCCTGCGAGTAGGCGCCGATACCAAGACCGGAGAGCGGCTTGCTTATCCTTTGTACCCAACATGGGCTGATACTTGGAATTTAAGCAATGTAATTTATCCTCCAATGTCGCAAAGCCACGATAGAAGCAGAACACCAGGACAGAGAGTAGCTAGATGGTTTTGGAGTAAAAAGATTAGTTTTCGTGCTTACGATTTGAGGCATTGTTACGCACGCAGATGCTTTGAATTCGATATCCCCACAAACCGCGCTGCAAAGTTGATGGGGCATAGCGAAGCAATCCACTGTAAGGTTTATCGAGCTTGGATTGATGAAAAGTACTATCGCTCCAAGTTTGAACTTGATATCTTTGGGGCAGATAAACCAAAGGCGCCTACCGTTGAGCGGCTGGAGTAGAACGCCATTCAAGAACGGCTGGTATGTTTATTTTGATGCTTCGCAGCTTGGAATAACTTGGAGCATCATCTATATAATGCACCCCTTCTACCCAGTCCCCTGCTTCTATTCTTCGCGTTATTGATTTACGACTAAAACCTTTGCCCAACTTTTCGCTAGTTTGGGCAATTGTTAGTAAGTCTTCTGGCTTGATAGTTACCTTGTTTTTTAATCGCATGGTCAAAATGTAGCGCTGTTTCTAGGTTAGTTTTTAATTAAAATTTTTCTGTTAGCCGTTAACCAAAAGTTAACGGCTCTTGGTTGGGGAAATATTTCTCTAACGAGCTTTATTCTTGAATTGCGTAAATTGCCCATCAAATAACAGTTTGATAGTACCAGGGGCGCCGTGGCGATTCTTGGCGATAATTACTTCAGCAATACCGCGTTCGGTGGTATCAGGTGAGTAATATTCATCACGATAAAGTGTAATAACGACATCAGCATCTTGCTCTATATCACCACTACCTTTAATATCACTCATCGTAGGACGCTTGTTATTGCGGTCATCTACATCACGCCCTAATTGAGCTAATGCTACTACAGGGGTGTTAAATTCTTTACTCATGCTTGCTAGCTGGTGAGAAACATAACCTAGTCTTTGAGCTTGATTTTGCCCCATATTAGACGGCACCCTATCTTCTAACAGTTGCAAGTAATCAATGACTATAACGCCTAATTGACCGTGTTCTTTCTGTAGCCTACGAATAGTAGAGCGCATTGTCAAGAAGTCAATACGAGTACTTGAATCACTAATAAATATGGGCATTTCAGATACACGCGCTACCGCTTTACTCAAATCCTCCCATTGTCCAGTAGTAGAAGACAGGCGCCCACTCTTGAGGTAACTCATCTCAATCCTTGCTTCTGCCGATATCATCCGAGTCATCAGCTGCCGCTTACTCATTTCAAGTGAGAAAAAGACCACCGGCATACCTTCTGATGCTATATGTTGCGCGATATTGGTCGCAAACCCGGTTTTACCCATAGCAGGGCGCCCAGCAATGATATAGAATTGGTCACGCTGTAAACCACCATCAAGCATTGCATCAAGGTCATAAAATCCGGTTGTAATACCAGGTGCTAATAACCCTTGGTTACGCTGTTCTATCTCCTCATAGAAACCAACCAGGATATCTGCTGCACTCTCACATTCAGCATTAGCTACGGCGCCATCTGTCGCATCAAACAGCGTCTTCTCAGCATTTACTACGGTATCAGCTAATTCGCGGCTTGTATCGTATCCTAGCTGTACTATTTTGTTGCCAGCTGCTATCATCTGGCGCCGAGTATATGCATCCTTCACCAAATACGAAAGGTGGTCAATATTAGTAGCGCTAACCGTAGATTCTACTAACTCAGACAATTTATTACGACCACCTACCTTTTGCAATAAATCATTGTCCGATAAATAACTTGTTAATGCTAATAAATCAGTAGGTTTATTTAGTAAATTCATTTTCTGAATAGCTCTGTAAATATCCCTGTGACTGGAAATATAGAACATTTCAGGCGCCAGAATATCAGAAACGAAATGATACGCAGGTGGGTCTAAAATCAAACCTCCTAATATTGCTAATTCCGCTTCTACGTATTGAGGTGGTAACTTTGTATCTACACCAGCAAAATCTAAGTCTGTCATTGTATTTGCTCCAATAGTTAATAGTTTTTGAAATAAATAGTTGGTTTAAGCAAGGTAGTGGGCAGGAATCCATTCAGGTTTATTGATGCGTGCCCAATCAAGCCATTCTGCCGCGTAGTCCTTTCTGAGGAATTTCTCTAAATTCATCTTGGGATTATTAAGGCTATGACGCATGTTCGTATGGAAGATATCGGGCATCTCATCCATTGAGCGAGTTGCAAGACTTGGTACTACACTGTTACCTTGCTTTTTCCATTGCTCATATTCCAAATTTGCGCGCGCTGGATTATTCTGAATCGCTGTCAATGCGGCGCCCACACTCTTAGCCTTGAGAGTTGATGCAACATGAACAAGAAATGCATCTTTATCACTCATTGGTATTTTTGCATTACTCATTATCTCTTCTATCGTTTGTTGGTTATCCAGCGATGCGCCCGCCCTTTTTTGATTTGGATGCAAAGACTTGTTGTTCACAGAAGAATTTTCAATTTGGTTCGATTGCTTCCCAGATTCAGGGGTGCCCATATCTTGGGGGTTAATTACATCCCCTTGGCTAACAGAATCTTGATTCACACACACACCACCATTTGGGTGGGGTAACGGGGTGCCGTTAGGCAGGGCGTTATCTGTGTGTGTGTGTTTATATATGTAAATATCTGTAGAGTCGCAGGATTCTTGCTGGGTAAGCGTTTCGGGCGTTGATTTTCTCAAACTTGAGAATTGATTCTTAAACTTGAGAATATTTTCTCGACTTTGAGAATTTTTTCTCAAAGTTGAGATAAGCTCTGCTTGTTGAGAATGGCATAACGATTTTTCAGTACTTTCGAGCGTTTTTTCGATTTTCTCATCTTTGAGAATTTCTAGGGGTGCGGGAGAACTGGCGCCAAACCTAACACTCATTTTCTTAGCCGACCACTCAAAATCCAGGTCTTTATCAGAAGCTAATTCTGTAATTGCCCTATAGAGTGTTTTCTGATTTATTCCGTATTCTTCCGAAAATTCCTTCACATCAAATGACAGCCACCAACCATCCTTTCTAAGGCACTTCACAAGAGCGTAGACGTAGCCAGTCGCCTTCATCATTCCCTTGCTGTACATCAGCTTTAACTCTGATATATCCGCTTGCCAAAATTGCTTTTGTTTCTGTACTGGCGCCAAACTTTCAGACTGTACTGATGATTGACTTGTGTATGAACGGTCGTTTATATTAATACTTGACACTTTTAATACTTCCCAAATCAGTAGTATGTTAGCAACTGGCTAACAGTCCATTGTTTTGGGGGTTCCCCTATTGCAATCCCGTTTCTTGATGAGTTACCATATGAATAACATCAAGGAAAGGGCGCCGAATATCCTGCTAAGATATCAGTTCGGAGTAACCCCCTGTGTTTTGTAAATCAAAATCCAAATCCAACACCTCTTGTTGGTGCTAAAGCCCTCTAGCTGCAAACTAGGGGGATTTTAGTATGTAGATGAAAAATGAAGTTTGCTCACCTCTGAGCCTCGCTTAATTGCCCCTCTGCTTTCAGCTTTACAAGCATACATCTGTTCAGAAACGCTTGTAAAGCCTGCTACGTTAGGGAAATTTTTCTCTGACAATGCCCAGTTATGTACTATCGATATTATCTACATCCTCTGGCGCCACTGCTTTTTCTTCGATTCGCTTGAATGAATCAACCATTACATCTCTTAATGGAACTGGTTCAGTATCACCAAAGGATTTACTAGTGATATCCATGATTACCGCTTCAGCTTTCTGGAAAACCTCTATCAAATCAGTCTCAGTCTCATAACCAAGTTGGAGGATTTTATAGCCCGCACTGATTAACTGGCGCCTCTGGTATTTATCAATAACTAAGCTAGCTAGTGCATCTATATTAGTAGCTGACACGGTAGATTCTATTAATGATGCAAGCTTGTTACGCCCACCTACCTTGGCAAGCATGTCGCGGTCTGACAGCCAGTTAGTAACAGTCAACAGGTCAGTCGGTTTACCCTGGTGATACAAGGCTAAAGTTGCTTGGTAAATATCCCTGTGGCAACTAACATAAAATGCCTCTGCTTTTAAGTAATCACCGACTCTACTTATCGCCTCTGGGTCTAACAATATACCACCTAATATAGCTTCCTCTGCCTCTATTATTTGGGGTGGTACACCGTTACCTACTGGTGACGAAAAATCTAAATTGCTCACTGTTTTACTCCTGATTATTGAATATTTACATTTTTGATACTTTTCACAATCCGATTGACAAAATTTAAGCCGCTTCACGTAACCATTCAGGGTGGTTAATTTCTACCCAGTCGAGATAGGCACCGTTATCACGCTCAAATTGCTCTAAAAATAGGCTGCATCCCGCCTGATATTCTCTAACTGATGATTTGTACGTTTGCATCAATTGCTCGTGTTGCTGGGGCAAATAGGAGGCAAATACTGATTTTTGATTTTCTGCCTTGTTTTTGGCACCTGTAAAATCATCCCAAGCCAAGTCAGCTTCTTGAGGATACTTGTTACACCAGTTAGATGCATGTCGCGCTGTTTGAATATGAGGTGCCGTCTCTGATAGCCATTTCATAAACTCTCTAAGCAGTTTCGGTTCTGGGCACTCCCATTTGTCATAATTTTGAGAATTGTTCTCAATCGGCGCGGAATTATTCGCCTTAAGAGTAAGTTCTCGGTTTCTATCCAAATCCTCTTTAGGTTCAGGAAGGTTATTCAAATCTTGGGCTACCTCAACATCTTGAACTTGAACTTTCTCACCCACAGACCGCGCTAAGTCTTTATTGGATTTATTTCTATTGGATATACTTCGTAGCTCTGTGGTAGCTAGGTGGTTAGCTACCTGGTAGCTAGGTGTTAGCTCTGTGGTAGCTAACCGTACAGAATTTGTATTTTTACTAACTCCTTTTTTGTCAGTAGAACCTAGCTCTGTAGTAGCTATCTGTACAATATTTGTGCCTTTATTTACTTCCCCGTTACGGCTAGCTTTGTGGTAGCTATCCGTATTAGATGGCTCGATTGGAGGTATAGGGTTTGACCAATTTCTACGAGGCGCCACACGGTAAATACATGTCTTACCGGGACGCGATTCCTTGATAATTAATCCGTGTCTAACAAGTATATTTAGTGACTTTTTGACTTGAGCTTCAGACATGCAACAACCAGCTGCCATATTCTTGTTATTTTCCCAAGATTCACCCCTGCCAGCACGCCGAACAATACGCGAATAAATCCGGAATGAATAGGGGTCTAATCCAAAGTCATCCAAGTCTTTATGAATGAAAATTATGTTGAAATCACCTCTATCATCTACTACTGGTATCAAGTCTTTATCTTGTACTGATACTTGCCCCAATGCCGAACGGTCGTTTATATTGGTACTTAGCATTGCTTATACTTCACTTAAATAATTAGGTGTTTTTGTGAAGTAACTTCCTTGCCTAACCTTGTCTTGATGGGATAACATAGAGTTACCTGTTAATCCAAGGGAAGGGAACCCGATAAAGCGTCCAAACTTTATGAGTCGGAGTTACCCGTATGGTTTCAAATCTTAGAAAGCCTCGCAGTTCAGACCTGTGGGGCTTTCTGCTTTGATAGGCTACCTAGATATCAATCCACAATTGCGATAATTTCAAAGATTCGGTTTTATCGCAGAGGAATTTTATATCAATCGGCGCCAATAGTACAAACAGTTGATTGTTAGCCAACTATTAATAGATTGTTAGTAGGTCAGTTAGAGAAATATTTCCCTATTGATACCGAACGGTCGGTGATAGGAGGCTTATTCTTTAGGCTTTATGTAGCCTATTTCCGTTAGCTTTTCCTTTAATAGCTTGTTTATTGCTGCATTTGCGCTAATCATTTGGTCATCAGCAAATGAGTCTAACGCTTCTGCCACTTCGAGCAGTAAGCGAGTTGAGCGCGTTGTTGTTGGCTTTTTATCCCTTGGCATGTAAGCAATCATAATTCTTTCTCTACCAGTTGTATACCATCTTTTACTAGCTTGATACATCCTAACACTAAAGTGATACCACATTTAACCAAACTGGTATGAGTTTACATTATCGATGAACTCTTGTCCGATTAAATACACTCATATCAACTTGGTATCACTTTGGTGAGTTTTGGTATATAGTCTAAATATAGACGCAAGACGGCAGTACACATACATGCAGTGCATAGATGCAGACGTTATGCGTCTATCTGAACCATGAAAAATAAATCGGCTTTATCGAAAGAAATCCTTACAGAATACGCGGTTCAAAGGGCGTGGTGAACTGTAAGCGGTAAAAGCCTCTCCTTAATTTTCTACTGCTGATAGCAAAGCAGTAATTAGTTAAGGAGATTAAAAGATGAGTAACACACTCTGCGTAGACATTGGGAATTACAGCGTGTTAACTGCGGTAGCAGGCGCCTCCATATCGAGACAGCGTTCACTTATATATGATGCAACTCACAATAAGGAGTGTCGGGACGGGGTGCATCCTGCGGATAGTCCACTGATTGAAGTTGGTGGGAAGCATTACAAGATAGGCGTCTTAGCCAAGAATTATCCAAACTTTCTAAGTGCAGTAGAGGCAGGTAAAAGCAATCCTGATTTGATATTGCCGATACTACTTGCTAATACTCCGGACGGGTTTGAGGGAGATATTAAGTTTTTAGTGCCAGTACGTGATGAATTGACCGAAGCTCTTATCAAAACTGCGGTAGTTAAACATCATGAATACTCAATTACCTCTGAAGGGCGCCGGACTAACTGTGTTTGCAACTTCACCAACATTGATTTTGTACGTGAAACTGATAGCGCTGCTAAATTTGCTTATAACAGTGGTGTAATTGCTCCTGATAGTGTGGCTTTGGTAGCAGATATCGGTGGGGGAACCGTTAACGCGGTAATTTGCTCCTACGATAACGGCATACTCCACACCACTTGGCGCCAATCTTACGACAATAGCGGTGGTATTGCCCTAGCTCAAAGCATAGCTAACACTGATGTTGTTAAATCCTACGGTCGGGCATTTGATACAGCGAAAATCATGGATGCTATCACCGAGGGAAAGGCTTACATAGGCAAAAGAACAGACCTAAGCTTCGAGACTGTACTTGATGACTGCATAACTCAATGGTTTAACGGTATCGTTACCCGATTAATGAGTGCAGCTGATAAGTACTGCGATGAAGTAACTCAGGTAGTTTGGTGTGGGGGAGGCGCCGAAATTGTGAGGCAACGCCTACTTAAAAAAGCTCACTCAGGACTGAACATTACCATCATTGACAATCCTCAATACGCGAATATTAACGGTCTTATCGCCAGTGTTAAGCCAACACTGAGAGTGGCAGCATGAGCGAACTTAGCTTAAATCCACAGCTAGGCGCCCGTATTAAAGGTATTCAGCAGTCGTGGGGGTTTGACTCACCTGCTGAAGTTATCGCCACAATCTTTGACTCAATCATCAATAAGTGGGCAATACCTCACCCACCTATCGCTGAAATTGTTTCAGGTGCCCTCAGAGTGAAGCTAAGAACGCGACATGTAACTTACTTCACCCAAATATCAACAATGACGGGGTGTTCAGTAGCAGAGGTAGCGCGTAGTACGTTAATCCAATGGTTATGCGACGCGAACATAACACCGATGGCAGCATTACCACCCCAAACTGCTACACCTACCCCACCAAAAGCTACTAAATCCCCACCTAAAAGACCAAAAACTACACCAAAAGCAACCGAATCTACACCGATACAGGTTGAGACAACACCAGAAACCAAAGGAAAGTCACTACTTAAAGGAATGCTGATATGAACCAGAAACGTATTGTACTGGCGCCTGAACTTATCCCAGTTGCTGATGAGATTTGCAAGCAAACTGGCATATCTAACCACAGCCAGTTAATAGCAATCCTGATTAAGAATTACGGCACCCGTTTAGTGTCCGCGCTACGTGATTGCTAATCCTAATTAGGGAAATATTTCTCTAACCAACTAATATCAACTAACCAAAAATAACGAAAAACAACCATGAAACTAGCAATCAATAAAAGACTGGCGCCTGTTTTACTATCAACCGTATTAATAGGAGGCATTACAGGTTACTTTGGGAGCCAAAACAACCGGAATGCAACATTAATTATGGGTGCTGGAATATTTGGGGCAGGCTTTGTAATTTGGACAACAACTAAGGAGTAAAACAATGCAAAATCTTGAACTAGTATACGAACCATCAAATCTATCAGTACGCAAGGTTTACCAGATTAAGGGCACGCTTTACCGCTTTCTATATAAAGACCCCTACGCAAGTATTCAACATCCAAAGTGGTGTTTTGAGCCATTACTAGGACAGAGAAAGTCGGCGCCGTTAAGACTCAATCGTTCTAACTTCCGAGGTGTTTACGAAGTGCCAGGAATGGTGGCAGGACGCAAAACTGAGGTTGTAGGTGAAGCTATTCAACAAAGTTTATTTTAGGAGAAGCATGAGTTATCCAATAGTTAATCTAAATGCTGCTAATGCAATTTTTAACGCAATTGGCATCATAATTACCAAGCACGACTTGGGGTATTACGAAGCAATAGGAAGGGGTTACACCTTTCAAGAAACAAAGCTAATTGACCTAACACACAAAGTTCTTAAACAGTTAACAGAGGAGTAAACAAATGAAAACTTTAGGATATTATGCGGGCGCCTTTCCCAATGACGAAGGACTATTAAACGATATGACCGAATCTTGGGGAGGTACATTTGAGGCTTTAAATAACGCACAACGGCTATGGTTAGTACGTTCGATTGCTAATCTCTTGTTTGAACAGCACCCAATGTCAGAGGAAGATGCAGAGAATGATGAGGAAGTTGAGGAAGTTATCGAACGACTAGACGAACTATCTCAGGGTGACATGCTTGGATTGCTTGAGGCATTGGTAGCACAATTAAAGCACTACGACAACTAATTAGAAAGCCCAGTGTAAGAACTGGGCGCCAACTCAAAAATAGAAGTTTAACTACTACAAATTATGCAACACAATCACTCTCGTATTTGGCGTAAACACGGTTCAAAAATAGTGTTTGGTTCTTTGATTCTAGGCTCCTTAGCCTTTGGACATAACGATATCCAACGCAACATGCAATCACTTTCGGCAGCAAGAGAAGTAATCAATACTAATACCAATAAATCAAGACTTCTTGAGGAGCAATTTAAGAGTGAACAGCAAGCAGCTGCAATTGCTGAAGCGCGTTACAAAGCAGGATGCACAATTGTTGTTGCTGCAAACAGTCCGCGCAACTTAGCCACGCTTGTAGAAGGTGAACCAGTACTAGACCGTACAAGCAAAAAATCGTTACCCCTTGGGACGGTGGTTTGTGATGGCAATGGGAATACAGGGGTTTTGGTTTCAGACGGCACGGGAACTCCAGTAGTAGGTCAAATGGCTTTTACAGGTAATCGCGAACTTGCCATTGACCAAATTAAGAAGATTCGAGGCGCCAAGGTCTATTACTTCACACCTCAAAAATAAATAAGGAGTGCATCTACCAATCAAATTTTACATTTATAGGAGTTAATTCAATGGCATTAGGTTCTAAAAGTTCTAAATCGGGTTCAAGTTCTAGCTCTGGGTTTGGTGGAGGCGCCAAAGCTAAAAAGAAAGTACCTGCTAAATGGTTACGTATTCTCTATTGGTTACTAGTTGTTGCTGGTGTTTATTTTGCTTTTCTTAACATCTCACCTTATGCAAAAGCAGTTAGCTTTTTAGGTTCTCAGGCAATTGATAAAGCATTTATCCAGCTTATATCTGTAATTCCAATTATTAATGGATTAGCAAATACTTTAGGCATGGGTGTTACTTGGATACTTGGCTTTGTGCTTTGGGCAGTTGTTCAAATTATTGAATTATTACCGATTATATTGTTCAATCACGAAGGGTTTATGAAGTCAATAATCGGGCAAGCTGACAGCCGTTCACGTTATACCGAAAAAGAAACAGATGACCCCACGCTTAAATACATGAAGCGCTTCTACAACGCAATGCCTACGAGCATGATTCGTAACTTGGAGCGATTAAGAATAGGTGTTTATGTACTTGATTTTCTAATTTGCTTCACAGTTTATAGTCCTGTAGCTTCAGGTAAAATACAAGACTTTTTCTGGATAATTGCTACCGGACAGTGGGACAAAATTAACTACGGTAATTTGATGCTCGCAGCAATCACACTATTTGCAGTAGAGCTTATTGTTTCCCTGATTATCTGGGTGGGTAAACTAGCTTTCGCCTACAACGAATCTACCAAGTAAACATACAGTAAACAAACAGCCTAGCAAGTAGTTTTAATTACTTGCTAGGGGCTTAAATAAGGTAACTTTATCATGACACGATTTGACCCAAAAAAGAACCATAAATCTCCTGAAGATTGGAGCGAGGAAGCTTACAAAATCACTACTCAGAATAACTTGCAATTTCATGTAATTGGTGGGTTAGTTGTAAGCGTTCTCATCGCAGGCGCCACAACTCCCGTAACAGGCGGTTTAGTAGCTGCCTATGCCTTATGGACTGCCTGGAAGAAATCAGGGGAGATACAACGCAATCAAGCCGCAATATTAGATAGTGGCTGCATTGCTCAAGCGTTAGAAGGTGATAGCTTTCGTGATTACCTTGACCAGGTAGGGCATGACGCTGTTATGGCTGAATTGAAATATGCTCAAAACCGTGAACTGGCTATTTCAAATGATGCCTTAGATTACATTGAAGACCACGGCGCCGATACCAAGCAATCATTACAGCCAAAACAGTATCAAGTTAACCGCGATACCGCCCCACAATTACAGGCGCCTGTAGTTAACACGCGAGTCGCTACTTATAACCCTCATGACCAATATAGTATTGATATTGTTAGTGAGATGACTGACCGCATACAAAACATATTTGGTGTAGGTCAAGGTGGTTCAGGTAAGGGCATGTTGCTTGCTAATGCTTGTCGGGCAGTTAAGGCGAAGCATCCAGGTAAAAAGATATTCCTAATAGACGGCAAGGATGACCCCAAAGAACACGAATATTTTGATGGGATTGTAGATGCTAAACGGCGCCTCCACTGCGAAACCGCAAAGCCTTCTAAAGTAGCAGAGTGGTTTGAGGATGCTATAGCTAGATACGATAAGTTCGCAGCAGAAAATAACGGTGCCTTACTAGTAATTGATGAAGGTACAATCATTGGCGCCAGGTTGAAAGAAGCAAAATCAAATGCACTAAATGACAAGATTATCGGTATCACTTCCTGTGGTGGAAGTATGGGTAAAAACATTTGGGTATTTGCTCAAACTCCTTTCGCGGGTGCGGGTGGTACTAACCTTACTTCGTTATCACAAATGACCAAAGTAGTAATAGTTAGAGGTGATGCAGTAGGAGTGCTAGACGAGTGGAAGAGAGCGGCTATATTCAGAAAGTTTGACCCACAAGAAGTAGATAAATTAGCTCGTAATTCTGAATGTAACCGTGTTGTTTACTGGGGTGGTTCGGCTAGTTGGTATTCAATGCCAAAGTTAGTAAATTACTCAGCATATGACCGCGATACTGAGACATACATTAAAGATGTTGTGGCGCCTACCACTATTCAAAACCTAGAAGATTCTTTCAAGGCATCTAACAATATATCTGAGGAAGTTAACAAGCAATCTGAGTTATCGGTGCCTGCTCAAAAAGTACTCGAATGGCTACAAGCTAATCGTGCTAATCAATGGGTTAAATACAAAGGCGTTGACCGTGACCAATCGTTTATTAATCTTGCTCGCAAACATGGTTATACAAGTCAAGAATCAATATTTGATGAGCTTATTACTGAACTTATCGTAATAGAAACTATTGACCTTGACGAAACAACAGGCGCCATACTCATCCTGTAATCTGTAACCTGTAATCAAGAAAAAGGGCTGTAATCGAACGAAGTTACAGGGGTTATAGCCGATTACAGCCCCCAGATTACAGCTATCGATTACAGGCTTGATTACAGCCTACCCACAGCTATGCTAGGCAAGCATTTGTAAAACCAAGCTAACAAACTAACTACTAAATTATTAGGAAAACACACCATGCAATCATTACAAACTAATCCCAGTGTATTCAATGAAGCAGTGCTTAATGTACTCAAAACCTACAAATTGATTATTACTAATCCATACTATGGATATCTGGAGAACAACAGCAAAACATTCGACTACTTAGGAAAACACAAAATGCTACAAAATCTAAGTAAATCTATTAAAGGGCGCCTTAATCAGTCCGTTAACACAGAATACTTCAAAGTAGTTAATTCTATTGTTGCGGCAATGGCAGTAAACAAAGGATTTAGTAACGATGCAGTATGGGAAATACTGGCAACTGAAACTAACACAATAGTACTTAAATTGGCAGCAGAGATTGAGACAGCAGAACGACTAGAAGCAACTAAAAAAGCAATAGCCGTTAAGCAACAAAAGGAATCAGAAGAATTAGTAAATGGGGTAGTAATTGTTGGCACTGGCATTTCTATTATTATTCTCTTATTTGGAATTGCTCAATGGGGCTTTAACTCAGTAAATAGACACCTTTATAACAACCAGGAAGTACAGCGACTAACTAAAGAAAATCAAACCCTAAAATCTAAAGCCAGCCAGTATGACCAATACCTTAAAGACATTGAAAAAACTAACAAAATACTAGAAGACGGCAAGAAGTTGAAAGACAAGAACGCTCAATTAAATAGCCAAATAAAAGAGCTAGAAAGGACAGTTGATAGTCTTGGCAGTGAGCTAGCATCGTGTAAATCAAGACCTATCTGGCGCCGTTGCTAACTACTATTTAACCCATCAAAACTAAGCCTCATCCTAGAAATAGGGTGGGGCTTTTTCATACTCATTCTGACTTGTACAATGAAATGAACATGAAGGCTATAAACAAGACACAGCAAGCATTCTAGAATCTTATTTTTACCTGTACAGTATCGCGGGCGCCCAGATGGGTGTTCAGGTGGGTAAACTAATAACGTCAGAGAAATATTTCCCTAACCATGCTGCATCCAAACTCAACGCCCGATAATATCGCACTTCCCACCCCAGAGAATCAAGCTAGTGTATGGGTATTCGCTGTACTAGATAGAAATGATGTGAATTTAAGGCGCCTAATGCTCAACCTCATCCCCAATGCCTCGGAACTGATAAAGGAGGCAAAGAAGGGAGGTAACGGGCGCCTCAAATTACTGGTAGCTTGTGCTAGATATTTTGAGTACGAGTAGCGCGTCCATCTACTTGCTGAATCATTAGCATAAATTCTCTTGCAAACGGGCGCATTACCTCAACCAAGCGGCGCCCGTCCTCTTGTGTACCACCTCCAGTTACAGTCACTTGAGGATTAAAGTTTAGAGTTACCGTAGAGTTTCCCCCACCTGTCATCATAGGCGCCCTAGCTTGAGGCAATGCAGCATTACCAATATTATTTGCAGCTTGGGATACTGGCGCCATATTAGAGTTCGCACCAACCGCAAACGTAGCAGGGAGAGCCGCTCCAGCCGCAGTAAGGTCAGATAACGCACCAAGCTTCGCATCTGAACCGGGTAGATAGTTTCGGATGTTGTTAACCATATCTTTGACAAGATTAACAGGCGCCATAACCACAGACCTAATGCCTTCATAAAATGCATTGATTAAGCCCCATCCTGCTTGTCGAGCTTGCCCGTATGCGTTCGCAAATTGCCCAATGGCCCAGGTTACAGGCGATAAAATGAATGTTCCTACTTGGCGCCAGTTTGAGTTAAACCAGTTCATTAAGCCAGTAAACACACCAACGGTAGTGCGGCTCAACCAGTCCCAGTTTTTATATACTGCGTAGACTCCAGCTACTACGCCCGCTATTAAGGCAGCAATACCAACCGCGATAAGACCAGGCGCCGATACAACAGCACCCACTACAGTACCAATGGCAGCAACTATACCCCCTATGATTGGTAATGCTGCACCAATAGCGGCGCCGATACTTCCTATTGCTGAAACTACCATCCCTATACCAATGATTAGAGGAGCTATAGCCGCAACTGCAATACCAATAACAACGCCCAACTGTACTATTTTGGGGTTAGCAGTGGCAAAGCGATTTAAATCCTCTAAGACCGGATTAATGGCGCCCAACATCTTATTAAGTACAGGTATAAGTACACCTCCCACTAAGATGCCGAAAGCTTCCAAACGAGACATGAATACAGCCATTGAACCAGAGGCGCCACCTAACTTTTGCGCTACTTCCTGAGTGAATTTACTCATATTGCCCGCTCGGTCGGTACTATACCCCATTGCCTCACTAAGCTTATCTAGGGATAGGGAAGTACGTAGTATTTCATCACCGAAGTCGGCGCCTATTATCTGGGCAACGGCGCCTAATGCTTTTTGCTTATTTGTTGCAGATGTTTTAGCTATCGCTCCAAGGAAAGTAGTTATACCCTTAGTAGCATCCTTAGCCATTAAATCGCCCATTCCTTTCGCGCTCAATCCGATATCCGCAAAGGCGCCCTTAGCCTTATCTGAGAGCGTTTGAGGTGCAGCCAAGACAGTCATCATCTTGTTCATGGCTCGGTAACTAACTGCTGTCTTGATACCGATAGATTGCATGGTGGCGCCGAACGCTGCCAGAGTATGAGTCGATATCCCTAAAATCTTGCCAGCACCGGCGGTTTCTTGTACAAACGACAAAATCTCTTTAGAACTACTACCAATAGCATCATCAAGCTTGTTGGCAGTTGCCATCAAGTTAAGCATTTCCGCATTAGACATCTTGGTGACAGTCTTCAAAGCAGCAAACATCTTGCTATTCTCTATTGGGTCACTGTCAGTTATCATTGAAAACTTAGCAATTGCCTCTGAGAATCCTATTACCTCATTCTTGGCAATACCTAACTTGGCAGCTTCCGTTACTACTTCCGCAAATTTAGCGGGCATCATACCAAGAGACGGCGCCACTTTTAATATCTCAGAACTCCATGCCTTAGTCTCATTTGCTGTTAGTCCAACTGCACGAGAGGCGCCTGAAATAGCCTTATCGAAGTCTAGAGCTTTTTTTACTGCCACCCCTAATCCTGCTACAATCGGCAGTGTTGTTAGTGCTGCCATATTGCGCCCGAATCCTGCTATGCCAGCACCAACAGCCTTGAATTTGGCGCCCATTCCCATAGCAGCACTAGATACTTTATTAATGTTACCAATTGCCGACGCGACATCTGCCATCACCTTAATTACGACGTTTTTAGCCATTTCAAAAACTCACTTATATAGAGAAAGAATTATCTAATCTTCTCTCATATAAGTGAGTTATTTACTAGTACTGCATTATCATGTTTGTTGACTTGATGATTGATGTTTTGGAACCGTGGTGCCTATTCTAATGTTCTGGGAAGTCATTAGTTAGGCGCCGTTTCTTGTTGGTTAGGGAAATATTTCTCTAACTAAAATACATCGTTAGCTTCTCTAACATTTTTGATTGCAGCTTGGGCTATTGGTCGAAAATCTGTATCCGGTATAGCTTTCTACCTCTCTTCTAGCACCAGAGCCTATTTCAACTACGTCGCGAGCAATCTCGATATGGTCAATAGGGTTAAATCCAAGGTTTAAGCATACGATTTTAGCTTTATCAATAGTTGGGACAAAATGGCGCCATTCCGAGTATTTAATTGCCACTTGTAAGTCTCTTGCGCTCCAATATTCGGTGCCGTGTTCATCAATTCTCTTAATAGAATCAAAGAGCGATTGTGTACTAATTACTATCTGTGTCATGATTGTTTGTACCATTTAATGATTATTGTTGGGTGCTAGTGAGTGATACCCACTAGCATTTTTACTAGTTGTCGTTTAACTCTGAATCGCGTTTGGTTACGCGGTTATATGCATGGATGTACTTTTGAAAGTAAATCTCTGATTGAATACGGTTCCCTGCCAGTAGATGCAGTGCGCCATAGAGGTTACAGGCGCCACATTCAATAGAAGCGATATGAATTACATCCTGTAAGCAATCGTCGTATTGCGCTTCTAGGTGGCACTCATGGGCGCCCCCTTCGGTTTCTAAGGCAGTACAGAAGCGATTAGCAGAATGTAATAATCTGTCTATGCTCCACTTTTGAAGCAATTTAGCAGCACATTCAACGGCTTTTACTTGGTAGTATTCAAAGTTACTCATGATGTTTTATTCCTTGGTGTATTAGTGTTCTGTATCTGGGCTAACTGCATTAAATTGGATAAGGCTAGAATCTTCATAAAATCCCAGGTCGAGAGTAAGCATGATACGGTCGGGGTTTTGCTTATGGCAGGGATGCCCTATATTCCCTTCCCATTGATGCGATTCATAACGGAGAGAAGCGCGACAAGCCAAGGTAGAGGCGCCTAGTATCGCGCTAGCCGTAGTCTCTTCCTCAACTTCGTAGTTACCTTCCCATTCATTGATTACTAACTTGTAATCGGCGCCTGCTAACCCTAGAAATAGTTGACAGATGGTAGGTATACTGCGGGTATGAACCAAGGAGGTTAAAACATGGCAGAACAAAGAGACGATAAAGGAAGGTTTGCAGAAAAGCCCGGTAGCCTTCACAGAAAGCCTATTAGTTTCAAGGTTTCTAAAGAGGTTAGAGAATGGCTAGATTCAAATCCAGATATTGATGTTGTAGAAAAATTAAGAAATTTTCTTGAGGACATGCGGTTGGGGAAGCTAGCATAACCCCCGAACAATTGGAGCATATCAAGCATGAAACCTTGAGAGACTGGCGCCTAGCCAAACGAGCCGAATCAATGGAACGTATCGAGCTAGTTTTAGATAACTTCATAAACAAATTATTGGGGCGTACTGAGTAGGCGCCCTTTTTCATGCATTGATGCAAGTAAGTATATCCTCAATATTCAGGGTATCAACACACACCAGCAACTAAGACAGATATTTTGTCTTACTTGGCTAATTATCTGGAAACCTTATAACTTTATATGTAGTCATAGTTAGTCAATAGCCCTTCACTAACTACAAGTTATAAATTAATGAGTAAGAACGTTCGTATAGATAACTCGGTAGTGATATACTGCCGTGTTTCAACTGATGCTCAAGATAAATCAGGTTTGGGATTAGAAGCACAATTACAACTTTGTCGAGAGGTTGCGGCTCGATTAGGCAAGGTGGTAATAGGGGAGTTCCGAGAACAGGTAAGTGGTAAGGTTGACCCCAAGTTGCGCCCAGTGTTTGAGGATGCCCGAAAGTTAGCATTTAACAGTGGCGCCTCAATGATGGTTGCTAGGCTAGATAGATTTTCTCGTGAGGTTTACCATGTTTCAGGTTATACGCAAAAATACTTATATGGGAGAGAAACGCCCGATTTGATTGTGGCTGAATCTCCAAGTATGAGCCAACTTGAAATCTACATTAAAGCCATGATTTCTGAGGAAGAACGTAAGCTGATAGCCAAACGAACCCGTGATGCTCTGGCAATCCTGAAGGAGCGAGGCGCCCAACTAGGCAAGGCAGGACGAGAAGTTGCACACGCCAAATATCAGGAAGTTAACGAGTCGTCAGTCCTGCGGGCTATTGAGCTTCGGGCAGAGGGTTACAGTTATGCTCGGATTGCTGATTTTCTTAATCAGGAAGGTTTTACAACTTCAAAGGGTGGCGCCTGGTATCCTGCCGAAATTAGAAAGAGAATGTTAGTACATCAGTCCAAAAATTGACAAAATAAGCCCGGTCTAGTCTGGCAACGCAACCGAGCTTATTACCCCTAAACATCTACGAAATAGGAGCAATTTAATTATGTCACGCAAGTGTATTCCATGCGTTTATGCTTTGATTTTTGGCGACAACAAACACGTTTATGTAGGTCAAACTGAAAATATTTACAATCGGCGCCATAATAACGCCAGTCATCCCAACTATAGAGTAGACAAAGCTTTCAAGCTTTACGGGAAACCTTTTCAGGTCATTCTAGAAGTAGTTGAAAACAAACGAGAACGGCTAATTAAAGAGTCTGAATACATTGCCAAAATGAAAGCTGATTTAAATCTCAAAGTAGGCTGTAATGGGCATTCTGATTACTGCGTGAATGGTCAAGGTGTTAGCTGGGAAGAGTATATAACCTATGAACTACTTAATGACTGGGGTTGCCCATACCTGAGACAGTGTTTGTTTTTATGCGATATTCCAGTTAAATCGCGTGGTAAATCTACTAGTCTGAAACCAATAGAGTATTAACGGTTAAGTAAGGCGCCTATTACCAGGATTCCCGCAATGTATCAGTCTGATACTTTTTCTGGCATCACAAGAAAGGCGCCTAACTGAGGGATACAATGTCCATCAGTTGGCGCCCATCAATTGCAGTTTTCAATACTTAAAGGTGGGACAGATTTTGAGGCTGAAAACGCTGAAGCGTTTACGCTGGGGGGTTTACAAGGTGGGACACTTATTGCAGCTTTCAATTCTTAAAGTACCTAACTGCCAGATACTCATCAGCAATTGAGCCACGGGCGCCGATACTCTTCATATCTTCCAATTCCTCTATATAGCTTCCTCTCTCCCCTGATACAGCCAATGCAAGCTCTGTGTTTGCGGCTAATTGGATATCGATATCTTTGATTTGATTATCAAGGCTAGAGGTATCAGGCGCCTCTGATGGTAGCTCCTTGCTGGAGCCAGCATACCGTCTAAGGATATTATCAGCTGGTGAGAATAGCTGTAATCTCTGCTGTACTAATGATTCCCGCTTCTCTTTGAGCTTTTGGGCGCCTTCATCCAATTGAGTAAGCTTCTTGTCTGCTGCCGTTATCCACTCGGTTATTTCTTCGCTTCTAGTTTTCATCTGAGAGTTCCCACTTTGGGTTAAAAATGACTGTGATGTATATATAGTCTATGGTCTGAGGGTTGGCGCCTAGCTAGGAGGATACAGGTAAATGCCATTCAATCCCCAGATAAAATTATTCACGGTTGAGGTTGTCGGCGCCATCTTATCCAGTTTAGGCGCCAGATAATTACCTTTGAGATAGCATCCTATAAAGCGATTTACCGACACATTTGAGTAAATCATCTGGGCACTAGCTAGGCACTCATTATTAATAGTTTCTATCTCCTCTACTAGCGCGCGCTGTCTATCTGCAAGTCTCACAAATTCTTTATTAATTTCCAATAAACGCTTCTCTGCTGCATCCAATTTCTGCTGTGCATCCTGCTTTCTATCAGCTTGGCGCCCTTCTGCAATCTTTTGGCGCCTCTCCTCATATTGCCCCTTGAGATTTTTGATTACTTGCTCTAGCGATTCTCTAAGCGCTTCATCCTCTTTCTTGGCTTGCTCATGGATAAGCATATCTTCAGCATTGATTGAGCCATTAGAAGGCGCCTGTTTTAAGCTCTCTAATTGCTTTTCTACCTTGATTATCTCCTTACCAATTGCCTCAAATTCTTCCTCTAATGTCATTGTGTCTGGGTAATTCATAAATAGATATACCTTGTGAAATTTAATACCATTCTTTCATATATTTAAATGCATTAGTACCTTGTGTCTGGCGCCTGTTAGAGAAACTTTTCCCTAGCAGGCTTTTCATGTCCCCCATGTCCCCACCTCCCCACATTGCCTCTACCTTCTCTGCCTTGAATACTATGTATCAAATATTCAGAGTACTTAATTTTGAGCAAATGTACGGTGTTAGAACTGATGAATGCCGTTGTGTAAGTTGATATCGGCGCCGTAATTAAGGGTGGTTAGGGAAATATTTCTCTAATGTAGGCGCCTTAATTTAGTCACATTTTTAGGCGCATTTCATATTAAGTTGTTCAGATGCTTTACTACATAAGGCTTTTAAGGATGGTGTACATATGAGTGGAATAGGTTTGCAGACCGTCCAATGAAAGACTGGTTAGCTGATTTATCT
>ERZ1066124.173-NODE-173-length-59717-cov-23.261121_pt1 | contig 59717 bp, 54 predicted proteins | sample MGYA00382771_ERZ1066124 | MGnify/ENA primary metagenome ERZ1066124 (study PRJEB33369, sample SAMEA5778354) | biofilm metagenome | biome: Industrial cooling water; feature: Water cooling tower basin; material: Biofilm | place: United Arab Emirates | collected... | reverse complement strand
ACTTGCGACCGGCTGATTACAAATCAGCTGCTCTACCAACTGAGCTACACCAGCATTTGCATGAGTTATTGTATCAGAAGATTTCAAAATCGCGCTACTTTTCACCGCATCGAACGGAAACCTCTCTTTTAGTAGAGCGAAATCCCCACCAGATGATAGAGCGGGCATATTGTTAAATTTTCTAAAATTTGAGTTAAATCGCAGCACTTTTATGGGTGAGAACAACATTATGGTCGCTAACATCCAGGTAAATCGCCTCAGCCAACTGACGACAGAAGAGTTGAAAACAGAGCTTTTGTCACTGGTACACGATCGAGATTCTGATCCGCTAAATCAAAAGGTCGCCTACGCTAAAAACGAATTGGCTCCCTATTTTGAAGAGTTGCAGCGACGGAATTCTTATCCAGCAGTTGAGTCTCAAGTTCCGATCGTACTGGGCGTGTGGACACCCGTTTGGTCTACGATTCCCTTTCATGATGTGCTGCCCGGTCGTTTGCACGATTGTTCTTATCAGATCTTTTTAGAGAATGGCTACTACGCGAATATTGCGCGATATGCACCTGGATCAAAATCTAAGCTGATTGAAAAGTTCTCCTCGATTCTGGCGGCTTATGATTTTATGGTGATGCAGAAGTTCGAGATTCGGGATGGCGAATGGTTTATTCAGAATGTCGCGATCGAACAAACGCTAAGATGGAGAGCGATTCCGTTAACGATCGAGCGGGCTGAAGCTTGGTTCCATAAAGTGCTGGAATCGCGCTGGGATAAATTTACTCAGAAGACTGCATTGCCAGAAGAATTGAAGCTCGACAATGTAGATAAAACGACGCTGAAGAAGTTGGAAAAAACATATCGCGCAACGCCGAAGTTTGAACATTTGTACGTGGATGAAACGCTGCGGATTGTGAAGACGCAACGGGAAGCGAAACAGCGTCCTTCTTATACGATCGCAGTTCGTCGTAAGTAGGTTAATTTAACTCTGCCGTCGGATCTGGCAATGGTTTTAGTTCTTCAGGGGATTCAGGCGGCGGAGTGGGTTGCGATCGCAACACGATCGAGCTAATGATTAAGGTCAGAACGGGAATACCGATCGAGACCACGCTTTTGGTACTGCTATTGGTTCCCAATAGATACTGAGCACTGCTTGATAAAGCGAACGCTAAAGTCGTTAATCCGAAGATGCGAGACTGGGGAATCAATGCAGCAAACGTGATCAAAATCGAGCAGTACCAAGGCATTAACCAAGCGGTGGCAAACAAAAACAGCACCATTGTTGTCCAGCCCATATCTTCGAGCAACATTTGGGGCGTGTTGTTCCAGCGTTTGTCACTGCGCCAGAGTTGCCAAGCATAGAAGCAGAGAAATCCAACTAGGGCGAGATTGGAGAGGGTTGTAAGAATCTGGCGTTGTTCAATCAATGAGAGATTGCCAGGGGTGAAGATTCGGACGAGATCGAGTGCGAATTTAGCGATCGACATGAGCGACGACTGATATTGCCCTGCGACTCCCGGATTCAGAATACTTTTCCAGGCTGCAAGTTCTGGCATCACAGTCAATGCGAGTCCGACCATGATCGCGCCGGATGCTGCGATCATGGTCATTAACCATTTCCACTGACCTTGACGCAAGAGTGTCACCGCAACCCAAGGTGCCCAAATGATCGGCAGGGTTTTTCCCAGAACACCACCCCACAGCGCACCGAACGCCAGCCAAAATCGTTGTCGAGTGAAGGAAATTGCAAAGAGTACTAGGCTGGTCGAAACGAGAATATCGACGTGAGCAGAACTGACCTGCTCCATCAGTAACAACGGGTGTAAGAGATAAGCGATCGTAATTCTGCCGCGTTCTGGAATTGGAAGCCAGCGCCAGATTACATAGCCGTTAAATAAGTGCAACGCTAAACAGATTAATTTAAATACATGAAGCGCAACGATCGGATGAATTGTGACAAATAAAGCCGAAACTGTAAATAGCACTTGTGAAACGAGACCATACGTCGAAGTCTGACCCCAATCGACATAGGGCGATAGTTCCGTCACATAAGAGGCTGCACGAGTGAGATAGGGATTCACTCCGCTCAGATTCATCAATCCGGCATGGAGATATAAGTAAGTGTCATTGCCCAGCGGATAGGCGATAAACGCAGCGATCCAAAAAAATGAAGTTTTAAGGAGAATCGTGCGAAAACTCCAGGTCGAATGGAGCCAAGACGAACTGAGCAGATTCGCTAACCAGAAAAGATAAACGATCGATAACAGCAGGTAACTTCCCCCAACCGCCAATTGCGTTCTAAGATCAGGAAAGGTGGCGAACTTTCGTCCCCCCGCCAGAACGTAATAAAATTTATCGACTCCCAAATAAAGCAGCACAACGCTGAGGAACGTTGTTAGCATCAGGGCGATCGTGGTTAATACCCGATTTTTGTTCACTTTTCTTTAGAATCAGTAAATTCCCATTAATATAGCACTGGGTTTTTTCGCTGCGATCGAGCGATAGAAAGAATCACTAAGTCGAAAACCGTCGTGTCCCAAAACCGCCTTGGATTGAAATTGAGTCTTGCCGGAGTCGCGATCGTGGCACTCCTAACGGTGGCGTTTTTCTTCCTTTCACCTGCCATCTCTTCTCGCATCGATAAGCCCGTCTGCATTCCCATGTATGCCGCAGACTTGGTGTGCTTTCAAAAACCGGAATTACTCACGACCGACAAGATTACCGCGATCGCAGTTGGTTCAAGCGGCAGAATCATGGCAGTCGGACATGACCAAGCGATCGAGATCTGGGATCTCAAAACCCGCCAGCGCTTGCCGAGTTTGATCGATCATACGGACATGATTAGCGCGATCGCGATTAGTTCAGATGAAAAAATTCTGGCAAGCAGCAGTTTAGACGGCACGATTAAGCTGTGGGATTTGCCGAATCGTCGATTGTATTCAACGTTAAATTCTGGTAGAGCTTCGGAATTAGTCTTTAGTCCAGATAGTCGAATTTTGGCGAGTTCTAGTTCGGTCAGACGTTGGGCAGATGGCGCATTTAGTCCGGTCGGCGTTCAGGTGTGGAATGTTGCCAGTCGTCAGCGGCTTTATAGTGTCGGGAATGAGCCGATTCGATCGATGCAATTTAGTAGTGATGGCAAATTATTGGTGACGGGCGATCATACAAAGACAGAACTGTGGCAGGTTCAAGATGGCGACCTATTAACGACGCTGGATTCTGGAGAAGTGACAGGACTCATCTTTTGTCAGGATGGGCAGACATTAATTACCGGAAGCAGTCGGCTCAAACTTTGGGATCTGAGAAATGGAGCGCTCTTAAGGACATTTGATGCTGGGGCTTCTGATCTGACACTAAGTCCGGATGGTCAGACGTTAGCGACTTCTGCGGCGGGAGCCGTTCATCTTTGGCATCTATTGGGAGAGCGATCGCTCGGATCATTGGTTGCAAGCACTTACAGCAGTTTGTTTGTCAGATTTGCACTCGGAGGACAAGCGATCGTAGCAGCCGGAACCGATGGCATTCGGATTTGGGGCGACCCAAACGCGATCGAACACTCTTCGCCCTAGTCATTAGATCGTTACGCTTACCATTTTTGCCACCATTATTTTATCTATCCAAAAGGTGTTGAAATACTTTCGTAAGCGCAATACTTTATCGGTGGCTTTTACTGAAAGGATAGGGTTTTCAATGTTTGCTCAATTTCGTAAATTTGGTTCATTCATGGCGATCGCACTTTCGCTTACCCTAATTTCACACAGCGCAATCGCTCAATCTCCTAGCCCCACGCCGACACCATCTCCGAGTCCCACGCCAATCCCATCTCCCACGCCAACCACAAGACCTGCTCCAGTCAACACACGCAATCTCACAGTCACACAATTATTACAGCAGGCATCTAGCGCCGGACAGTTCACCACATTGGCGGCTGCGATCAAAGCGGCGGGAGTTGGAACCGCGATTCGACCTGGGCAGCGTGTCACGATCTTCGCGCCAACGGATGCAGCATTCGCAACCTTACCTCCGGGAACAGTCGAAAAGCTAGTACAACCTCAAAATCGAGCACTCTTAGCGCGGATTTTGGCGTATCACGTTGTACCCGGTGAAGTCACGTCGAAACAGTTACGGAATGGAAATCTCAAAACGCTAGGGGGTGGCGTTTCAGTCGATGTCACTCCTGAGCGGGTGATTGTGAATGATGCGCGAGTTGTACAGGCGGATCTCCTGGCTTCTAACGGCGTGATTCATGCCATCGATCGCATTCTGTTACCGCGTGAACTTCGTCAGCAGTTAGGCTCGCTTTAGCAAAAAAGTGTGGGGTGTTTCATCGATCGCACCCCACACGATTTTGAACTTACTGACAGTTCACCAAGTTGCTTCCTGGAACATTCTGGAAGCCGTTAGAAATCCAACCGGATACAGGTCGCGCCAGTCTGACCCAGATTCGACCCGAAGCATCGACACTGGAGGTGGCTGGATTCGTAGTGAGAAACACTTGCGTATTGTTCGCCACACTGCCAACGACCGGAGACGAAACATTTGCACCTTGACGCACGATCAGACCTTGAGGTTGTGTCACACGGCGACAGGTCGCGTTTGGATTGGGATTCGGATTGGGATTCGGGTTGGGATTCGGATTGCCTCCAGGGCAGAGTCTTAGAGTAACCGTTTGAATAAAGCCTCGAACGGGAGTACTCACGGCGATAAAGCCGCCTTCTGAGGTGTTTTCAGCCAGGGTCACAGGTTGGTTTTCGGTTAAGGCGCGGACAACCGGACTCGCTGCCGATCTCTGAGCGAAAATTGCTGTCGATTGTTTCGCACAGCGGGTTTGTCCGGTGAGCGATCCGCCAGTTTGCGCCATCGCAGCAGGCAGGATTACCGGAGCCGAAAGTGCCGCGATCGCCACGGCGGAAAGTGATTTTTGCCAGAAATTTTGTGCCATATTCATCTCCTCACGCGGGTAGGAACCCTTTTTCTGTGTGAGGCAATTATCCCACGGAGATAGCCGAAGACTGCCTTTATTACGGCAGTTTTAATGATCTGGGGTAAAGCGGGCACCGGGAATCGAACCCGGATATCCTGCTTGGAAGGCAGGTGTTTTACCACTAAACTATGCCCGCGCGTTTTGCGCTTTTTCAGAATAACACCTTTCTTGGAAAATCGTGCAACAAATTTTGGAAGATGAATTGCGATCGCGTATCCGGTGAAACATCGATTCTAGACTTGGCAAACGATAGAGAAACCCGATCGAATTGGCTACTGTGCTGGCTGGCTGTACGACTGAATGATGGCAGTGGGTTGAGTGATTTGAGTGCAATCTCATCACTGGGAAGGCTAATTACGGTTTTGCTCAGTTGAAACGAATACTTTTTGTCCACTGTAGACGAGTATTTTATAAGCTTTGTAGAATTTACATCAGCATCGTACAGTGTTCTCAACCGTGATTTCTAGGCAGACGAAAGTTGAGAGCGAATCGCTTCAGGGTTCTCCTTTTCTAACCAGGCTGAGTTTTTGCAGTTTGAGCATACACAGGTCTTTTTCTACAGGTTCACGATCGAGAATTTGTCCGAATGGACATGAGCGGTTTGTGTGTGGATTGGTTTGCGCTGTGACTCGCTGTGATGTGCAGCCTGAAATCCATTGCCAACGCACCGATACTATATGCAAAGTCTGACCGCGATCTATTCAGTCACGCCTATATCCGTTCAATCTCCTCTTTCTTGGCAGCAACAAGGTTTATGGTTTCTGTATCAGCTTGAGCCTGAGAGTGCAGCTTACAACATTTATCACACGGTCCGGATTCTGGGTGAGTTAGATGTCACCGCTTGGAAACAAGCTTGGGAGAAAGTCTTTCAGGCTCATGCAATTTTGCGATCGCGCTACAGTGACGCGGACGGAACTCCCTATCGAGTCGTGCGATCCGGTCAGATTCCACTGCAATTGATAGATGCTTTTGGCTGGAGTGAGTCTACTTTGAAGGCTCAAATTCTAGCTGAGACTGCAAAGCCATTCCGCTTAGAGACGGAACCTGCGATTCGTGTGAGCTTGTTTCAGTGTGGTGCTCAAGCATTCGTTCAAGTGATTACGCTGCATCATATTGCTGGGGATATGTGGACGTTTGATCTGCTGCTTGAAGAATGGGGACGGTTTTATCAAGGAGAAGCCGTTGAAGCGCAAACGCGAGGCACGGTGCAAGCATCGACCTACGCTGATTATGTCGAGTGGCAGCGCGAAATGTTGAAGAGCGATCGCGGCAAAGAGTTGGTCAATTTTTGGCACAATCAACTTGCAGGTGAGCTTCCTGCGATCGATTTACCCAGTCAGCTTCAGAAGACAGAGCGGAGTGAAACGCAATCTTACCTGCTCCCTTCTCATTTGATTGAACCACTTAAAGCTAGTGGTTATAGCTTGTATCGCGTTCTGTTGACGGCGTTTCTGGTGTTGCTCTATCGTTACACAGGCGAAAGTGATTTAGCGATCGGGACTGCAATGGCGGGACGTTGGGGAACCGATTGGTTTCGCGATGTGATTGGCTACTTCTCGAATATGGTTCCTCTGCGAGTTCCAATCGAGGAAGAGCTTGGATTTGAGGCGCTTCTAGGGGAAGTCGATCGTATTGTTCGTCAAGCGCAATCACATCAAGATTTACCGCTACAAGAGTTAGTCAAACAGAAGAAAACAAGCCGTCTTTTCTCGATTACTTTTACCTGGCAAAAACATCGATGGGTCCATCGATCGTTTGAGGGGCTGATCTTTGAACCGTATTTACTAGAGCATCAAGGCGGCGCGACGTTTGATTTAGATTTGCAAGTCGTTGAAGCAGGCGATCGCTTTAATCTCGTGTGGCAATACAACGCGAATCGATTTGAATCTGAGATGATTACTCGCATGGCTCAACAGTTTGAGACTTTGTTAGAGAGTGTGATTCTCACTCCTCAAACTCCAATTTCGCATCTCACGATTTTGCCTGCTGAGCAAACCCATCAATTGCTAGTTGAATGGAACAATACGGCTCAATCTGTTCCATCTCAGTGTGTGCATGAGTTGATTTCGGCTCAAGCGGCTCGCACACCTGATGCGATCGCAGTCGAATTCAATCAAGAACAACTGACTTATCGTGAACTCGATGAGCGATCAAATCAACTCGCACGATTTCTACAATCGAAAGGTGTGCAGCCTGATGATTTGGTTGGAATCTGCATGGAACGATCGATCAATTTCATTGTTGGAATTCTCGGCATTCTGAAAGCAGGTGGCGCATTCGTTCCACTTGATCCGAGCTATCCGAAAGAGCGGCTCGAATTGTTAATGTCAGATGCTCAGGTGACATTGTTGCTGACTTCACTTGAGATTGACTCTTTTAGTGCTGCACCTGTTCAGAGCAATGTTCGGAATCATCATCTCGCTTATGTGATTTACACATCGGGTTCGACTGGAAAACCCAAAGGTGTAATGATCGAACACCGAAACATGGTGAATCACAACTTAGCGGTGATTCGGGAATATGAGTTGAAAAAGAATGACCGAGTTTTGCAAGCTTCGGCACTGAGCTTTGATATCTCGATCGAAGAAATTTTCCCAACTCTCATCTGTGGTGCAACATTGGTGTTGCGTTCTCCAGATTGCTTGATGTCAACTCAACAGTTTCTACAATTCGTTGAATCACATCAAATTACAGTGCTCAATTTGCCGACCGCACTTTGGCATCAGATTGTTTATGGATTAACCGAGTTAGATCTGGTGTTGCCTGCTGCGATTCGATTAGTAATTGTTGGTGGAGAAAAAGCTTCTCGATCGACCTATCTCACTTGGTTGGAACATGTCGGGAACTATCCACGCTGGATCAATACGTATGGACCGACAGAAGCAACCGTGATTGCGACCACTTATGATCCGATTCGATCGGGATTTGATCAAGGGGAATTGTCGATCGGAAGTGCGATCGATAATACTCAGACCTATGTTCTCGATTCGCACATGCAGCCTGTTCCAGTTGGAGTCGCTGGAGAACTGTATATCAGTGGATTCGGAGTCGCACGAGGCTATCTTCGTCGTCCTGAGCAAACCCAAGAGAAATTTATCAATCATCAGTTTTCAGGATTGCCGCCTCAAAGACTGTATCGAACCGGGGATTTGGTGCGGTATCGCTCTGATGGCAAGCTCGAATATTTAGGCAGAAACGATGATCAAGTAAAGATTCGAGGCTTTCGGATCGAGCTTGGAGAAATCGAATTTGCGCTGAATCAGCATCCAGCGATTACAGACTCGATCGTACTCGCTCAGTCGCAACGCTTGATCGCTTATTTGGTCGTTCAGGAACCCATAGCAGACCTTCAGCGATTTTTGAAACAATCATTGCCGAGCTACATGATTCCGAGTGCGTTTGTCGAATTAGAGGCTTTTCCGTTAACTGCAAATGGGAAGGTCGATCGTAAAGCACTCCTAGAGATTGCACCTGCGATTTCAACGAGAACAATTTCGCTTCCTAGAACAGAACTTGAACACCAACTCGTGCAGATTTGGCAAGAAGTTCTCAAGATTGAACCGATCGGGTTAGAGGATGACTTTTTCGAGTTAGGTGGACATTCACTTCTCATGCTGCAACTCGCGGCAAAAATGGAGCAAGCTTTAGGCAAACCGATTCCGATGGCAATGCTGTATCAGGTTCCGACAATTCGGCAATTCAGTCAAGCGATCGAGCATGAGCAAACGGATTTTTCATCTGCTCTCATTCAATTTCAAGCAGGCAATCCGAATCGATCGCCACTATTCTGCATTCCTGGTGCAAAGGGAACGTTCCGATTTTGTGAAGGTTTACGTGCTCATCTTGATGCAGAGCAGCCGATCTATGGTGTTCAGGAAATGTCGATCGACTCCGGAACCACGCTCGAAATGATGGCGAGTCATGCCGTTCGAGAAATGCGACAATTTCAGCCAGAAGGTCCGTATTACCTGATGGGATATTCGATGGGAGCTTCAGTCACGTATGAAATCGCTCAACAGCTTCATGCTCAAGGGCAAGAAGTCGCGTTACTGGCTTTGATTGCACCTGTAAATATGATGGCGATTCCAGAGAAATTGACCGTACTTCAGAGATTGCCTGTGATCCGAAACTTTCATCTCTTGCTGGAACTGTTGACGCGGTGGAATGCGTTTCCGGTAGAAAGTCGATCGCTAAACTTACGCGATCGCTCAATCCTATTTTTCAAAAAAATCATCTGGAGCTTGAAATTAATCGTGAGAATGATTCTGTTTGGCGCGATCGATCATCTCACAGGCAACACCGACCCCTATTGGCGGCATGGTCGCATCGTTCGCCGATATCGTCCCCACAAAAGTGCCTTTCCGATACAACTCTTCATCTGTGAAGAAGAAGCCAGACCTTCGGAAATGTGGGTCAGTTGGCGCACCTTAGCAGACGATCGATTAAACGTTCACATTCTGCCCGGAACCCATTTATCCTGTGTCGATAAACCTGCGATGAAAACTCTGGTCGATAAAATTGCTCATTTTTTCCCAAAGCAAGAATCGATCAAATCGGATCGCCTTCCTGTAAAATAGGCTATTTGTGCGGAAACAATCGAGAACTTAGAATTATGGCGAAGCGGATTCAGCTCGTTCTAACTCAGAACGTAAGCAAATTAGGACGTGTCGGGGACTTGGTAGAAGTCGCACCCGGCTATGCAAGAAACTACCTCGTGCCTCAAGGCATGGCGACTACAGTAAATCCTGGCATTCTCAAGCAGGTCGCTCGTCGGCGCGAATTAGAAGAGCAACGGTTGGCGGAATTGAAACAGCAAGCCGTTCAAATCTCAGCAGAAATCGAAACGGCTGGCGGATTCGATATCGAGAAACAAGCAGGCGAAAACGATTCGATTTTCGGAACGGTCACCAACCAAGATGTCGCCGATGCAATCAAGGCAAAGACCAATCAGGATATCGATCGACGGACAATCACGCTCCCCGAAATCGGCAAGCTCGGAGAGTACACGGCTCAAATCAAACTGCATCCAGAAGTCACGGCGAAAGTCGTGATTCGAGTGGTTGCAGCTTAGTACAGATTTACTAAAACTTGCTAAGATTAGAAATAGCTGTATAGTTGGGGGTTGAGTCCGCGTCTTTGTCGCTTGATTCAGCCCCCAATACATTCCCGCTACTGCTTCTCAGCATCATGGTTCAAGAATTTAATTTCCAACCCGTTCACGATCGCATTCCCCCTCAGAATCTCGATGCTGAAGAGGCAATTTTAGGCGGAATTCTCCTCGACCCCGAAGCGATTACGCGCGTCCTTGACATTCTGCGCCCCGAAGCGTTCTACAGTAGCGCTCACCAAGAAATTTACAAAGCCTGTGTTGCACTCCATCAGCAGGGATCTCCGACCGATCTGATGAGCGTTTCGACTTGGTTAAACGATCGAGGATTTTTAGAGAAATTAGGCGGACAATCGAAACTCGTTCAACTGGTCGATCGAACAGTGAGCGCGGTCAATATCGATCAATATGCCACCTTAGTGGTCGATAAGTTCCTGCGACGAAAATTGATCAGTGCTGGAAATCAAGTTTCGCAGCTTGGATATGAAACGGCGAAAGACTTAGAGAAAGTTCTAGACGAAGCTGAACAAAAGGTGTTTGGCATTACTCAAGTCCGCCCGAATCAGGGTTTGATTGCAACAGCGGACATTTTGACCAAAACTTTTGCTGAAATTGAAGAGCGATCGGCAGGAATGGCATTACCCGGACTCGCTTCGGGCTTCTACGATCTAGATGGGAAGACTCAGGGATTTCAGCGATCGGATTTGATCATCGTTGCAGGTCGTCCGTCAATGGGAAAATGTCTCGCTTATGATGCGGAACTCGTTTTATCGGATGGCTCGATCGCGACGATCGAAGAAATCTACCAGCGTCGCCAAGTCGAATTACTTACCCTCAACGACAGTTGGAAATTCTCCTTCACTGAACCATCTGCCTTCATCGATGATGGGATTAAGCCTGTTTTCCGGGTCACAACTCGCTTGGGCAGAACCATCGAAACCACATTGACGCATCCATATCTGACACTAAATGGATGGTTGCCTTTATCTTCCTTGCGAGTGGGCGCTCGAATTGCGGTTCCTCGCATTATTGACGTTTTCGGAACGCAAACATTACGAAACTGTGAACTGAAGCTTTTAGGTTACTTGATCGGTGATGGTTGCCTAACCAAGTGTTCTCCAGAATTTACGAACATTAATCCGGCGATTCAAGCAGATTTTGTCGAAGCCGTCTCTGAATTTGGTGACTTGCGGGTTCAGAAAACCGATTCAAATGGAACTCGAACCCCGTCTTTCCGAATTTCATCAGCGGTTGGCGGTGGTCATGGTAGTAATGCACTGACCAACTGGCTACGATCGCTGAATCTCTACGGCAAGTCAGCCCATGAAAAAACGGTTCCAGTTCAGATCTTTCAACTGACACGATCGCAAATCGCACTATTTCTAAATCGGCTGTTTGCAACGGATGGTTGGGCAAGTGTCTTAGCAAGTGGACAATCTCAACTCGGATACGCCACCGTTAGTGAAAAACTCGCACGACAGATTCAGCACTTACTTCTGAGATTTGGCATCATCGCGCGGCTGAAGTCGAGACAAGTGAAATACCAGGAAGAACGGCGTTCTGCTTGGCAACTTGATATTACAGATGCTCGATCAATTCAGACATTCATCTCGGAAATTGGCATCTTCGGCAAAGAGACGGCACTGTTGCAAGTCGAAGCCGCGATCGCAGCACGAAACTATCAAACGAATCGTGACTTAATTCCGATTGGGGTTTGGCAACAGCTTGAAACGGCTCGATGCGGAGAAGCTTGGTCAAAACTTGCACAACGTGCTGGACTGGTTGGCTGTAGGAATATTCATGTTGGAAAACGTGCGCCGACTCGTGACCGTTTACTCGCGTTGGCAACTGCATTAGAGCATTCTCAACTTCAAGATCTAGCCAGCAGCGATGTTTATTGGGATGAAATTACTGCGATCGAATTCGTAGGCGAAAAGCAAGTTTACGATTTGACCATTCCAAAAACGCATAACTTTGTCGCCAATGACATTTGTGTGCATAACACTGCTTTCTGTCTGGGTCTGGGGCGAAATATTGCGGCACAGTATAAGCTCCCGGTGGCGGTGTTTAGCTTAGAAATGTCGAAAGAACAGATTGTGCAGCGATTGTTAGCGAGTGAGGCGCGGATTGAAAGTGGAAGACTACGATCGGGTAGAATCGCCTCGCAAGATTGGGAACCGTTGAGTAATGCGATCGGGCGACTGTCAGAGTTGAGAATCTTCATCGACGATACGCCCAACATTAGTGTGGTGGAAATGCGATCGCGTGCCCGAAAACTCCAAGCCGAACAAGGCGGCGCACTCGGCATGATCTTGATCGACTATCTGCAACTGATGGAAGGAAGCGGCAGCGAAAATCGAGTGCAAGAACTCGCGAGAATTACTCGTGCGCTGAAAGGACTTGCCCGTGAATTGAATGTGCCTGTAATTGCACTCTCCCAATTAAGCCGAAGCGTGGAATCCCGTGCTGATAAGCGTCCGATGATGTCAGATCTTCGCGAAAGTGGTTCGATCGAGCAAGACGCAGACCTCGTAATGATGCTTTACCGGGATGAATATTACAATGAGGATACACCCGATCGAGGAATTGCTGAGGTTCTCATCACAAAACACCGAAACGGTCCGACTGGAACAATCAAATTGCTATTCGAGCCACAATTCACGCGCTTCTTGAATTTAGCTGCCCCGAATCGGTTTGACTCCTAGCCAGAATACTGATCCAATCCCAGAAGAATCAAGTAGTATAGATAACGGGTTCGGAATCTATCATGCGTACCAATGGTTGAGTCAAGACTGATTAAGGGTCAGCTTGTGGAACTCCCTGATTATCGAGTTCGAGAAAGCATTAAAGCAAAACACGTCAGCTTAAGAATGACGGTGCAGGGCGGCTTAGAAGTCATTATCCCACGCGGATTTGACCAGAGCCGAATCCCTGAAATTTTGCAGACCAAACAGAGTTGGATTGAACGAACGATCGACCGACTCGAAGCACAGCGGCAACAATTCGAGGCATCTCCCGCTCTGCCCGATCAATTGGCATTAAGAGCGATCGACCAACTCTGGGAAGTCGAGTACCAGCCGACCGGATTTTCACGAGTTACTCTCACCGAAAAAGGGAAATCGAAGTTAATCCTACGCGGCAATACAAATAACGAGGAACTTTGTCGCGCTCTATTACAACAATGGTTAACGCACAAAGCTTACCAGCGCTTAGTTCCCTGGCTTTGGTCAATCAGTCAGGAATTAGAGCTTCCGTTTCATAAAGCCTCGATTCGCGGACAAAAAACGCTTTGGGCTAGTTGTTCTCAGCAGTGCAATATCAGCCTGAACTATAAGTTATTGTTCCTGCCGCCGGAACTCGTGCGATATGTCTTTGTGCATGAACTCTGTCATACGGTACATCTCAACCATTCATCACGGTTTTGGGCATTGGTTGAAGAGAAAGATCCGAACTACAAAGCGATCGATAAAGAGCTACAGAAATCGAGTCACTATGTCCCCGGCTGGCTCGAAATGCAGAGTTTGAAAGACTAACTCCGCCTTCAGGTAGGGGAAGTTCCGCGATCGAACCCGTAGGATTCAGAAAAATTCGTGGTTTGATTTATGACAGAGCCAGCAGAACGCTTACCGAAACCAACCGATGATTCACCGCCTAAAAATCAGAAAGTGGTGAATCCGAATGATCTCGTTTACAGCGGTGGATACCAAGGCGATCCGCGAGAAATCGTTGAAAATCCTGCTGTGACTCCTCAAATGCTGAATGAGCCTGGGGATTTGAGAGCTGATGAGATGGATGAAGATTAAAAATCCACAGTATCTTGCCTGCACCGCATTGAATGATTGAACTTTCCCCTGCCTTTCGATATAGTCCGCTCTGGGATTGCATCTCTATCACAAGAAAGATGCTTAAACCTTCATGAAAAATTTACAGTTGCGTCGGTAAGCCTTTACTCTAAGACCTAGAGTAGATGTCTTTAACGAAGTTCTCACTGGGGCTTCATCCGCATCACCTGCGATCGTACGCGATCAATCCTGAACTTCAGTTTCGCGATCGATGTCCTGATCAAAGATACAATTCGACGTTTCGAGTTGTCGGTTTCCCTTACGGTCTTGTCATGAAAGTTGCCCTAGTCCATGACTATCTAACCCAAAAAGGTGGCGCAGAGCGAGTATTTGAAATGCTTTGTCGGCGCTATCCGGATGCAGATATCTTCACCTCGCTGTATGAACCTGAAGCCTCGATCGATTTTGGCGATCGAGAGGTTTTCACGACGTATTTACAGCAGATTCCCAAAGCTTCCCGCTACTTCAAGCTGTTAGCCCCGCTGTATTATTCTGCGTTTCGGGCATTGGACTTGCGCGATTATGACTTGATTATTAGCAGTACGACGAGCTTTGCCAAAGGCGTGAGAAAGCGTCCAGATGCGAAGCACATTTGTTTCTGCCATAACATTACTCGGTTTTTGTGGGATACCAAGACGTATCTGCGAGAGTACACCGCTTATCGACGGTTCTTGCCGATTTTGGAGCAGGTCTTTCGAGCAATGCGGAAAGCCGACTTTGCGTATGCACAAGAGCCAGATGTTTATATTGCAAATTCGCACACTGTGGCGCGGCGGATTCAGCAGATTTATCACAAGCCAGCACAGGTGATTAATTGCCCGATCGATAGTCAACAGTTCGCCTTTTCAAATCAGAAAGAGGACTTCTATCTCGCTTCCGCCCGATTGGTCAGCTACAAGCGATTAGATGTCGTAGTTGAGGCGTTTAACTGGTTAGGCTGGAATCTAGTGGTCACAGGCGATGGACCAGAGCGCGAAATCTTAGAAGCGCGGGCGATGAAAAACGTCAAATTCTTGGGACATGTTAGTGACGCTGAACGCAAGCAATTACTGTCGAAATCGAAATCAGTGATTGTGATGGCACTGGAAGATTATGGACTGGTTCCGATCGAAGCCAATGCAAGTGGCACTCCGGTGATCGCTTACGGTGAAGGGGGTGTCCTTGATACGCAGATTCCAGGAATTACGGGTGTATTCTTCAACGCACAAACGCCACAAGCCTTACATCGAGCACTGCTTAAAGCAAAAGCGATCGAGTGGAACTATCAGAAAATCCGTGATCACGCGATGACCAAATTCTCGGAAGATACCTTTTTTCACTCGCTTGAGAACGTCATCGCTGATGTTTGTGGCACAGGATGATTGCAGTTCGACGGGTTTTATAGTTTCCTGAAATTTAGAAACAACGGAGTAAACGATCGTGGCGCAAGGTAATATCACCCTTTTCAATCCATCTCCACCCGCACAAGAACCTGATCCGGGGTACGGTCAGCTTTTTGGCGTGTTGATGCGGCGGAAGACCTGGTTCCTCGGCGCACTCGCAGGAACGATCGCGCTCGCGGCGGCGGTGACTGCTTTTATGCCGCCAACCTACCGAAGCACCATGCAGATGCTCGTTGAATCAAATTATCGAGAACGACGTGCCCCCGGAGATAACAGTCGCTCGTTCGCTGATCCCAGTGTCGAGAGCGATACCGCAACGCAGGTGAACTTGATGCGGAGTACTCAACTGTTGCAGCGGGCAGTCGATGAATTGAAACCGCGATACAGCGATATTGATGTCGATCGCTTAAGACGACGGCTCAATATTGCCCAAGTCCAAGAACTGCGCGGCAATGAGCGGGTCAATACTAGCATCGTCGAGATGAGCTACATCGATCACGACCGCGTTAAAACTCGCGAAGTGCTCAAAGCCTTGCAACAGGTTTATCAAGACTACAACTTAGAGCAGCAGCGGAATCGGTTGGCGAAAGGACTATCGTTTATCGATCGTCAAATTCCGCAAGTGCAAGAAAAGGTAAACAAGGCTGAGACGGCTTTGGAACGATTCCGCAAGTCTTCTAATTTGGTTGATCCAGAAGAACAATCGAGAGCGCTCGTCGAATCGCTGCGGGAATTGCAGAAAGATCAGCAGTCGAATCGAGGTGAATTGGCGAGTGCTCAAGCGAGATTCTATGCGCTTCAGCAACAATTGGCACGATCGCCCGAACAAGCGACGATCGCATCGAGATTAAGCCAGTCGAAGCAGTATCAAGCTTTACTCGCTGAAATTCAGAAAACTGAAGTCGCACTCGCTCAACAGCAAACGCGATTCACCAACAAAACGCCGTTTGTGCAGCAATTACTCGATCAGCGTCAGCGGCAGGTCGCATTACTACAGCAAGAAGCACAGCGGGTTCTCGGTGCGGATGCAGGCGCGATCGCAGGATCAGATGCCTCCCTCTTCTCGACCGGACAACTCGGTGAGAACGATCTGAAGTTCGCTAGCGATCTGACTCAAGCGCAAGTAGACTTCTTTGCCGCACGCGCACGAGATCAAACACTCGCCGCAGAAGCGCAACGCCTCCAGTCTCAACTGCAACGCTTCCCGACGCTGTTGGCGGAATACAATCGCCTGCTGCCTGCGGTGAAATTGCAGCGGGACACGCTCGACCAATTAGAGAAAGCGCGGCAAGATTTAGGATTAGAAATTGCCCGTGGGGGTTTCGACTGGCAGATCGTGGAACAAGCGAAAGTCGGTCGCCAAGTCGGTCCCAACTGGATGCGAAATCTCTTGATCGGAGGGGCAGCAGGCTTGATGCTCGGAAGTGTAGCAGCATTCCTGCGAGAGTCGGCGGATAAATCGATTCGGACATCGGAAGATTTGACCAAGCAGGCATCGATTCCGCTGATCGGCATGGTTCCAGAGTTACCCATGTCAGAATTGATGCCGACGACGAACTTCGCGTTTGGTCGATCGACCAATGTGGGCGATACCTCGATGCTCCAAGTTCTGCATTGGGCACCATTCCGGGAATCGCTCGATTTGATCTACAAGAATCTGCAATTGATGACCGATGGAAGTCCGATGCGATCGCTGGTCGTGACTTCCGCGCTTGCAGGCGAAGGAAAATCGACGGTGGCATTAGGATTGGCGATTAGTGCAGCAAGGCTTCATCAGCGAGTGTTGTTGATCGATGCAGATTTGCGTCGTCCGGGCTTGCATCAGCAGTTACAACTTCCGAATGAGCATGGCTTATCGACGTTGTTAACGAGCGATCGAGCTTTGACCCAATCGGCAATTCAACCTGCTAGTACTTATAGTGATTTACCGATCTCGGTGCTGACAGCGGGACCGACTCCGACCGATTCGGTGAAGTTGCTCAGTTCTAAACGGATGCGTGATTTGATGACCGTGTTCGAGCAGCATTACGATTTGGTAATTCTCGATTGTCCTCCGGTTTTGGGAATCGTGGATGCACTCCTTGCGGCTTCGTTCTGTGATGGAACGCTATTAGTGGGACGGATGGGACATGTGAATAAAAACGAAGTGTCGCAAGCGGTTGGAATGTTGAGTCGATTGAACCTGGTTGGGGTTGTGGCGAATTGTTCAGAGAGTGGACATAGTTACTATTATCGATCGGCGACTCAGACTGCTTAGAAAATTTGCAAGTTGGACGCAATTTTTGTAGGAGAACAGATCAGTTTGGTCTGTTCTTTTTCATTTTGACCGTTCAAGATCTTCCAAATTTCTTTATTTAGAAAGATGATGACTTTTCGCACAGTCCGATCGAACTATGACAATTAGTAAAATGGATTCGAGATAGGAAATTGGAAATACGATCGTATTTCATTCTTCAGTTGAATTTACGAATTTGTACCTGTACAAATGATGATACTGTAATAATCGAGGTGTTGAACTGCTTAGAATGCAAGAAAGCAGAGTAATCGGCTGATCCCAGTGCAGAATTGAAGATTCGTTTTAATATTTACCTCAATAGAATTCATATTCTAAGTGTGATTCAGTATAAAATAGAACCATAATACTTCAGAGAAACTGCTGAATTAAGACTGAAAGTAAATACGAATTCATCTAGATTCAGTACAATTAGTTGCAATTCATCCCAAAGATAGAACCTCTTCTTCCTCTTACCTTAAGCGGATATAATTCTCGTTAAATCTACTAAGATGTGGGTGACGAATGATTCGAGTGATTTCCCTCAAATCTAAAGTTTAAGGCTGTCAAAGCCTTGAGGAAATTAAGCTTATTTGCGTGTTCTATTGACCGTCGAATCCGCTTTTCAAAAATCCGAATTTTTCGCGACTTTACCGGATAGATCATGACAACTTTTGATCCGCTAATTTTGCAAGGAACGCCAAGCCCCATCCGGGAAAAGACTGGAGGAGCAGCACAGGATCGCCAACAGTGTTTTCTGTACTGGCGGCGCACTCAGCTTCTCGTGTTGCCATCAACAGCACAGAAGCACGATCGCGCTTCTAAACAACCTCCGCTCCCGCCGCTTTCGAATCCGACTTGGCTGACCGAGTGCCTCAAACGTTCTACTGTTCGACTGGTGCGAATTGATCCCGCCTTGGGAGAATCAACGATCAAGGAGTGGGCAGAAGCCTGTGAACAGACTGGAAAAACGCTTTATTTACGGTTGCCTCCTGCGGCTCACTTGCCAAATAAGCAAAGCGGAATTCTTTGGGGCTGGAAGCGAGTACTCGATTGGGGTGTGGCAGCATTGTTGCTGGTCTTGCTCGGTCCGGTGTTTGTGCTGATCGGATTGGCGATCGCATTTACGTCGCCGGGTTCGATTTTTTTCAGCCAGTGGCGAGTCGGTCAGCGCGGCAAATTATTTCGGGTGCTGAAGTTCCGCACGATGGTGATGGATGCCGAAAAAGCACATCACGGCATCATGGCGAATCAAGCAGCGGATTGTTTGCACAAGCGCGAAGATGATCCGAGAATTACACCGATCGGGAAATGGTTGCGGCGTTACAGCTTGGACGAATTGCCGCAGTTAATCAACGTGTTGCGCGGCGAGATGAGTCTAGTCAGTCCGAGACCATGGGCGCTGTACGATGCGGTGCGGATTCGACCGGAGATGCAAACTCGATTGAATGCGCTACCAGGAATTACGGGCGCGTGGCAAGTGGAAGCTCGATCGACACTTTTAGATTTAGATGCGGTGAGCGATCGAGATTTGGAATATCTTAGAAATTGGTCATTAGGGGGCGACTTCAAGATTCTGCTGCGAACGGTTCCGAAGGTTCTATCGGGCTTTGGGGCGTTCTAGATCTTGAATTTCAAGCGGATTGGAGTTGCAAGACTGAGAGGAAACCGGGATGCCCCGACGGATTAAACGAATTTTCAGTGCGACTCGGTTTTGGCAGGAATATGGCTTTATTTTTCGGGAGTTCAAATTCTTTCCGAGAGTTGCGATCGCGGCAATCGTTTTCGCGGTCGGATCTGCGGCATTCGAGGGATTTGGCTTCGGATTTCTCTTAGCGTTTCTGCAAAACTTGGTTAGTCCAACGCTCGAACCGTTTCACACTGGAATTCACTGGTTTGATGTCTGGATTTTAGGAGTCGATCGCGGTGCAACTGAAAGACTATTGCGCGTATCGGGTCTGATTCTATTGTCAGCTTGGATTCGAGCCGGATTTAATTATTTCACTCAGGTCTATACGGATTTTGCTCAACAGCGATTAGTCGATCGATTACGTCGCCAAGTCTTCGAGCAATTACAAGCCGTGAATCTGAGTTATTTCAATCAGGTTGCTTCTGGCGAACTGCTCAATACAATCACGACTGAGATCGGTCGATTAAATTTTGCATTCGCGCTCTGTTCATTTATTTTTATCAGAGTATTGACGCTGATTTTATATTCAGCATTGCTATTTACGATTTCATGGCAATTAACGATCATCTCTTTAGCGTTATTTGGTGTGATTGCGATCGCGCTTTCTCGGTTAAACGATCGAGTGAGATTCAAAAGTGTCGCAGTTTCGGCTGCGAACGGACGATTCACCAGTACAGCCCTGGAATTCATCAATGGAATCCGGACGGTACAAGCGTTTGCAACTCAAGACTATGAACGCCAACGATTCTACAATGCCAGTTCAGAAGTTGTGAAAACCGGAATGAAGGCGACGCGGCAAGGTGCGATCGTGCGTCCTTTGGCAGAAGGATTAGCCACAACGATTTTGATCCTGATGATCATTTTGGCGATCACCGTTTTTGTGCAAAATGGCACTCTGCAAACCGCCTCTTTGCTCACGTTTTTGTTTATTCTGTTCCGCTTAGTTCCTGCGATCCACGAGGTGAACGGTAGTAGAGTACAGTTAATTTCAGCGAGTGGATCAATCCGAAATTTACATGAACTACTGCGGCGGGATAACAAACTGTATTTGCGAGATGGTGATCGCTTATTTGAGGGCTTAAAACACTCGATCGAATTCTATGCGGTTGACTTCGGCTACGATCCCAATCAATTGGTGCTCAAAGAGATTTCACTCTGCATTCCAAAAGGAAAAACGACTGCGATCGTCGGTGGTTCTGGGGCTGGAAAATCAACCTTGGTCGATCTGATTCCAAGATTCTACGATCCAACTTTTGGCAAGATTCTATTTGACGGCGAAGATGCACGATCGTTCAGGCTCGAATCGTTGCGGAAAAAAATGGCGATCGTCAGTCAAGATACATTCATTTTCAATACTTCGGTGCGTGAGAATATCGCTTACGGATTAGAGAACATCAGCGATCAGCAAATTTGGCAAGCGGCAGAACAGGCGAATGCACTGGATTTTATTCTCGAATTACCAGAGCAGTTCGAGACGGTATTAGGCGATCGAGGCGTGCGATTATCTGGGGGACAAAGACAGCGACTCGCGATCGCGCGGGCATTACTACGCGACCCAGAAATTCTGATATTGGACGAAGCGACGAGTGCATTGGATTCCGAGTCAGAACGGCTGATTCAGCAATCCTTAGAGCGATTATCCGCAGGGCGAACCGTGATTACGATCGCGCATCGACTTTCCACGATCGTGCGAGCGGATCAAGTGGTGGTGATGGAGCAGGGGCAAATTGTCGAGCAGGGTAGTTATCAAACGCTGTTAGAGAAACGGGGACGGCTTTGGCATTATCACCGAATCCAACACGAACTGCGATCAAGTTAGCGAACCATGAATTTGATCGTTCTTGAAAATCACGTTACGAGTCAGCGCGGAGGACAAGAAACAAACTTGCTCACCATTTGTCGCGGACTTTCTCAGCGCGGTCATCGAATCACATTGCTCTATCTCAAACCTGGAGATTTACTTGCGGAATATCAGTCGTTTTGCGATCGCACCATCCAAATCAGCGCCTACGGTTTCGATTGGCGAAGTTTAAGTAGCACGATGCGATTTCTGCCGAGTTTGATGCAGATCGGGCGATTGTCGATCGAGCCAAATTCCCTGATCTTCTGTAACGACTATCACTTCTCATTGTTTGCTTCTGCACTCTCATTTTTTCGCCAGATTCCCTACGTGTGTTATTTACAACTCCCCCCCCTTCAATTGAATCGACAACGGAAATTTGGATTGCGAAACGTTGACCGATTCATTTCGGTTTCCAATCAAACAAAACAGGATTGGATCAAGTTTGGAATAGAACGCGATCGTATTCGAGTCGTGCATAACGGCGTTAATTTAGAAAAATTCAAACCCGCTGAAGATCCAATTCAAGCACGACAACATTGGAGTATTTTTGATGACACAAAAATTATCTCGTATATCGGTAGAATTGACCGGGAAAAAGGACTCGAAACGCTGATTAAAGCGACCGCAATCCTAATAAAGAAAGGAAGAAGAATTAAGACATTGATTGCTGGAAAACCCGTCACGCATTACAGTTTTTCTAAGGGACGCGAGTGCGAGGATCAAGGCATGAAATATTTACGATCGCTGATTCAATTAACTGATTCCGAAGGCGTTTCTGATCAAGTTGAATTCGTCGGACATCTCGCAAATCCGATTTCTCTTTATCAAGCTAGCGATGTGAACGTGTTACCGAGTATTTGGAGCGAACCTTGTAGTTTAGGCTTGTTTGAATCACTTGCTTGTGGTGTGCCAAAGATTGCGAGTCGAATGGGTGGAAATCCTGAGATTCTAGCGGGGGAATTTGCTGATTATCTATTCGAGCCTGGGGACGCAGAAGATTTAGCAGAGTGTCTCGATCGCGTGCTCGATTGGCGCGAAAAAGATCCTACTCTAGGAATAAGATGCCGTCAGTATGTTTCTGATCATTTTAGTTATGAAAAACTGATCGATGGGATTGAAAAGAACCTACTTGAACTCGTTATTTCGTAATTTAAATGAAAACCCTATTTACAATTCATTATCCTGCTGATTCAAACGCTGGGGCTTATGGTGTCACTCAGCGTTTAGGTCAAGAATATGAAAAACTAGGGCATCAAACTGAATTTTACTCGCTGAGCAATTTGCCGAAATCATTTCATCCGCTGGCGAAATTCTTTTTATTTCCTGAATTCACTGCTGCCAAAATTGCTCGATCTCTCCGAGTTACCCGCAAGGGGTCGCTTTCCTCGATCGATATCATTGATGCCTCGACCGCTGATGCTTGGATCTGGGGCTTAATCCTGCAAAAATTCCATAAATCTCGCCCACTCCTAGTCGCTCGGTGTCACGGCTTGGAACACATCGAACACTTAGAATATCTCGAAGAAGCCAAGCGCGGAAATCTCAAACTCGAATGGAAATATCCGCTCTATCGGGGCAGTATTCGCTTATGGGAAGCGGCAACTTCGATGCGGCAGTCGGATCTTGTGCTGCTGTTGAACAATCGCGATCGAGATTACGTCGTCGAAGAGCTAGGAGTCGATCCCGATCGCGCTCATGTTGTCCCAAACGGCATTCCTGAATCGATGTTAAATCTCCCGTTTGAGCCAACTCCGCCCGAAACCGAGCCGATCAAAATCGCTCAAGTGAGCAGCTACATCGTTCGCAAAGGCATTCAATACGGTTCGCCTGCGTTGAATGCTTTGTTAAAGCGCTATCCCAAACTCGAAGTCAGCTTATTCGGAACCGAGGTTCCAGCCGATCAGGTGTATTCCGATTTTGATCCCGAAGTGCGCGATCGCGTTACCGTCATTCCGTATTATGAAAATCACCGACTCCCAGAACTGCTGAGAAATCATCATATTAAAGTGATGCCGACGATCTCAGAAGGCTTCGGAGTGGCGCTGATAGAAGCGATGGCGTGCGGATTGGCTCCGGTGACGACCACTGCACCCGGACCGATGGAAATTGTGCGCGATCGAGAAACCGGATTGATCGTGCCTTGTCGCGATCGAGAAGCTTTTGAGCAAGCGATTGAGACGTTGATTTTGGATCGCACGTTGCTCGATCGACTGAGGCAGAATGCTTATCGATCGGCACAACGCTACAGTTGGAAAAACATTGCCCAGGACAATCTCAACCTGTATGACTTGGCTTTGAAACTGCGATCGGATTTGTAACCTGAATTAATCCGTACAGACGTGTCGCCGACACGTCTCTACCCCACCGACCCCAACTAAACCTATGTACAGCACCCAACCTCAACCCAAATCCCCGCAACTCTCCGAACCCTGGCTACTCGTCGGTTGCCTGATTGCGTTCACAGCCCTCTGTCTCGTTGCAAACGTCGCCTCAATCCTGCGATTAGTCTTTCCTGCGGGAAGTTTAGCAGTCGGAGCACTCCTCTTCTTCCGATATCCCATCTTCTACATCGGATTCACCTGGTGGTTGTGGTTTCTCACCCCATTTGTGCGTCGATTAATCGATTGGGAAGTCGGCTGGCTCGATCCAAACCCAGTCTTACTCGCTCCCTTTATCGTTGCATTTTTACCTATTCTGACATTACTCGTTCAATTACCAAAAGCAATCAAAGGAAATGGACTTCCCTTTGTCATTTCTGCTGCGGCTGTATTGTATGGAACATTCATCGGATTTTTAGCTTATTCATCACAAACTGTAATCGTCGCACTGTTAAACTGGCTGACACCGATTCTATTTGGGTATTATATTTTTTCACATTGGCGAAACTTTCCCGAATTGAAGCGCGTATTCGAGAAAACCTTCCTTTGGGGCGTTTTGGTGATGGGAATCTATGGAGTGATTCAGTTTCTGGTTGCACCGATATGGGATCAGTATTGGTTACAAAATCTGATTAATGTACTCAAAATCTACTCCTTCGGAACACCGAATCCATTAGGGATTCGTGTATTCAGTACGATGCACTCTCCACAGCCCTTCGCGACATACATGGTTGCAGGATTGTTATTGCTATTTGCGATCAAAAGCCCATTCAAGATTGCATCCTCAGCGTTTGGATATCTAGCATTTCTTTTAACGTTGGCAAGAACATCTTGGCTCAGTTGGTTTATCGGTTTAGTCGTCTTTATTCCTTCATTAAAACCGAGACTTCAAATGCGATTGATTGTGACGTTAATGGTCATGTCTCTGATCGTATTACCACTCGCAATGATCGAACCCTTTTCAACCGTGATCAGTTCACGATTTCAAACCTTTTTCGTGGGGCAACAGGACGGGAGTTTTATCGATCGTAGTCTCGGCTATGCCAATCTCTTAAGCGAAGCCTTCAGCGAAATCGAAGGGCGAGGAGTCGGATACGTCATTCGCGATGCCAATATTGGCGGAAATGATAGCGGGATTTTAACGCTGCTCCTGAATCTAGGCTGGTTCGGTGCGATTCCTTATGTTGCTGGAATGGCGCTTCTAGTTGTGAACGCCCTCCAAACTCGCCAAGCCTCGAACGATCCATTTGTCGGAGCCTGTCGCGCGATCGTCATTGCCACAATCTCTCAAATCAGTCTGAATACGGTCTTTCTCACCCCATTCGGCATCGTGCTTTGGGGATTTATGGGATTAACTGCTGCGGCTCGATTATACGAAACTCAACAAGCAGCTAATCCCCCTTCAATCCAAACCCTACTTGATCGATAAAACGCTAGCAGCAGCGGCAATTCCGGCTCCCGGCGTGAATCCGTCGTAACCGAGTTCTTGCAGCGTTGCTTCGAGAGCCGCGATCGCAGTTAAGAGATCGCGATCGCTAACAAATCCCAAATGCCCAATGCGGAAAATCTTACCCTTGAGGTGATCTTGTCCACCTGCGAGTGCAATATCAAACCGATTCCGCATCACTTTCCGAATTTGTTCCGCATCGACTCCATTCGGCATCACCGCTGTAATCGCGGGACTGCTGCACTCATCCGCCGCAAATAAAGGCATTCCTAAACCTTTCACTGCCGCGCGTGCTGCTGTCCGCAGCCGTTCATGTCTGGCAAAAATATTCTCCAACCCTTCCGCCTGCATCATTCTCAGTGCCGCTTGCATCGCATAGAACAAGTTAATCGCAGGTGTGAACGGAGTCGTATCTTTCGCGCTCGACTTCCGATATTTGCCCAAATCCAAATAGTACCGAGGCAATTTCGCAGTTTTGTAAGCTTCCCATGCCTTCGGACTCACCGCCACAAATCCCAATCCCGGCGGAATCATATAGCCTTTCTGCGATCCCGAAGCCACGACATCCAAGCCCCATTCATCCACGGGAACGCTGGTCGCACCCAAACTGGTCACAGTATCGACAATAATCAACGCTTCACCATGCGCTTTCACATGACGGTTGATTGTTTCCAAATCATTGATCACGCCTGTCGAAGTTTCACTATGCGTGACAATCACCGCTTTGATTTGCTTTTCTCGATCGCTTTCCAACCGTTCCCGAATCGCTTCAGGATCGAGCGGTTTTCCCCATTCGGCTGACACGCGCTCAGTTTGCAATCCATACGCATCGGTCACTTCCGCCCAGCGTTCCCCGAACTTCCCGTTTGTTGCAACTAAAACGCGATCGCCTGGACTGAGAAAGTTAATAATCCCCGCTTCCATTGCGCCCGTCCCACTTGCTGCGAGGATGAGCAAATCATTTTGAGTTTGATGCAGCCATTTTAAATTCTGTGTGACTTCCGCCACGATTTTGCCAAAATCACCGCTGCGATGTCCGATCGGATGTTTTGCCATTGCCGATAAGACCTGCTCCGGAACCGGGGTCGGTCCTGGAATCATGAGCATCAGCTTGTCGTCCATGATGGGTTCCTTAGAAAGCTAGAACAATAAGTGCATGATCCAGGATTACACAGATGGTTCAGAATGCGGAGTTTGGAGTTTTGAGTTTGATGAAGCGAGTTTTCAGATTGGAAGTGGATAATAATGGGAGAAGCTGCCTCTATAGATCGCTCCTATGGTTTTATCAACACCGCAAACTCAGACTCTCACATTTCACCTGCTACTCAAGCAAAATGACGCAGGGCAAACAGTGGCATCCGTTGTCGAAATTCCGGATTGTCGTGTGACTGCTGCAACTCAAGAAGACGCGATCGCACAATTACAGCAAGCGATTACCGAGCATTTTACTCGCGCACAGGTCGTTCCCTTGCAAATGGAAATTACAACGGCTCAACCGAGTCAACCAGAAAATCCTTGGGTCAAATATGCTGGCGTTTTCAAAGACGATCCTTATTTCGCGAAAGTGATGGAGCAGATGAATGCTGAGCGACAAGGCGAAGACGAATGACGCTTTGGTTGCTAGATACAGATCACACTTCTTTATTTTTGATTGGCGTTCCCACAGTCCGAGATCGAATTCTGCAACGCTCCAATGATGTTGCAATCTCGATCGTCACTGTGCAGGAGTCCTTCAATGGTTGGATTACTCAGATTAATGACCCTGCTCAATCTGAAAATCTTGTCGATCTTTATACTCGGCTTTGGATTGCATTAGATTACTTCAAGTCTGTTCGAGTTTGTCACTTTGATGAATCTGCTCGAAGTTGTCACCAGCGATTGTTAAGTGAAAATCCAAGTTTGAACAAGAAGAGATTGCAGCGGGATATGCGGATTGCTGCAATTGCTTTATCTCTCAATGCAACCCTTGTGACGCGAAATTATCGTGATTTTTCTCAGGTTCCAAACCTGTCGATCGAGGATTGGACGACATAAGACGACTTTGTAAAAACGGATGCAACTTATCCTGATTTTTCTCAGTCGGTGTGACAGGATAAAGAGAATCAATCTGCTCGAAACCAGTCGTATGAATCAGTCCCCGTCTCGATCGACTCAACGATCGCAGTTTTTACAAGTCGCAGAATATACTTCAGCCGCCGCTTCAGTTGTCGGTGTAGTCGTCTCTGCCGTTTCACAACAAGTTGTTTACGCAGCGGCTCCCTTATCTTTGTCTGTCTGTTTGAATTTGGTGAATCGCAGACGATTCGAGCAACAAACCGAACAACAGATCACGAACGCGATCGCACAACTCGATCAACGGCTCCAAGCTACAAATCAGACTGAAGCGATCGAGCAAATTACGCAATTACGGCAGCAATTTACGGAGATCGAAGTTTCGACGAATCAAGCTGAAGTGCGATCGCGCTTGGCTCAATTAGCGGAAGAGTTCAATGCTCTGCAACAACGTCAAACGACGAATCAAGCTGAAGTGCGATCGCAGTTCTCGCAAGTCCGAGCAGAACTAGAAGTCATTCGTCAACGATTCAGCGCGATCGATCAGATTGAAGCTTTATCACGAACAATTTCTAGGCTTGAACAACAAGCGGATCAAACCGAAGTTCGTTCGCAGCTTCCCCAACTTTCTGAACAGTTCACAACACTACAACAGCATCAGAGGGAAGTTCAGACGCAACTCGATCGCCTTTCTGAAGCGATGACCACTCAAGCGGAAATGAGATCGCAGCTTTCCCAACTGAACGAAGCACTCTCGACCCTACAACAACGGCAGAATGAACTACGATCGCGACTTTTAGACATTCAGGAACAGCTAACAATTGAGCCAGAAGCGATCGTAGTTGAACCACCCGATACACCGACGATTGAAGAACCGGATGACTTAGAGATTCTGGCATTAAATCTAGGAATTGATTTTGGGACGAGTTTCACCAAAGTCTGTTTTCGGGACATTGTGAATGATCGATCGGAGATTGTGACCTTTAGCGATGAAGTGACAAAGCTCGATGAAGCATTGTTATCGACGAAAATCGCAATCTTGCCAGATGGTCGATTGATTACCGGATTAACTGTTTCAGAGTGGCAGCAGGTCGAGCAACCCGACTACAGCATTGTGGAATTTATCAAGATGCGATTGGCTCATTTTGATTTGCCGCAGAGTGCTGAGAATTGGAAGTTCGATCGTATTTCGGGAGCGACCGAGGCAGATGCAATCGAAGACCTTTGCGCGTACTATCTCAGTCGGGTGATGATTCGCGCTCAAGCTTGGATTCGTCGCAATAAACCGGACTTGATTCTGAATCAGAAAATCGAATGGTCGGCAAATGTTGGAGTTCCGGTCGAGTATTGTGATTCTAAAGCGATCGAGCGATTCAGAAAAGTACTGTCTCTCGCGTGGTTATTGAGCAATGAGCCACAAACTGAAGTGATGACGCTGCAAAATTTACACGCTCAATTACAACTATTGAGAGCCAAGTTAGAAACGACCGAAATCGATTGTCATGCAGTTCCCGAAATTGCAGCGGAAGCTTGGTCTTTAATCAATTCACGTGAAGCAAATACTGGATTCTATCTTCTGTTTGATGTTGGGGATGGAACCCTAGACGGCTGCTCGTTTCAGTATTGGAATGATCAAGGTGAAAAGAAAGTTGATTTTTATTTTGGTAAAGTGAGTCCATTAGGAGTAACGGCTTTTTCTCAAGGTTTGGCAGCAGAATTAGGTGTGACTGAAATTGATGTGAAACAGACGCTTTTTGGAGACTCTAAGCGGTTTGTCGATCGCATTCAATCGAGCAAGAGCCGCAAAGCGATTCAGCAATTAGTCGCCAAAGTTGTGCTAGAAGGAATCGATCGCTACAAGGAACATGGCTTTCAGCTAACACCCTACGGAATTAAGCAACCTTTAGATATTCGGATCGGTGGTGGAGGTGGACAAACTGCGTTTTATCAGACTGCGATCGTGGATACTCACCGAGATTTTCAGCACGAGCGGAATCGAGGCATTCCTGGATACAAGCTCGAATCACTGCCCACACCCAAAGATTTAGACACGAATGGCATTGATCCGCAAGAATTTTATCGGTTTGCAGTCGCGTATGGTTTGTCGATTCCTCAAGGAGAACAGCCTGAAACACGATTGCCGAGCGAGGTGGAGCAGAACAAACCCAAGCTTCACAAAGAAGAAGACTCACTTGGCAAGCCACCTAGATATGAAGATACGAGAGGTGCATAGATGAATTGGAATCCAGCAATTCCGGGTCAAGCAGTGCGCGTAAAAGCGAATCCTGGACATCAAGGACTCACAACCGGAAAGACTCGCACTTCTGGGACTCGATTGTTAGTTCAGGTGCAATTTTCACCGAATGAGAAATCGTACAAGCCGTATAACTTGTTAGAACTCTGTGGAGAACCTGAAGGACTGTTCAATTTACTAGAACAAGGTAAGTTTAGTGGAGCCGATGATCTCAGAAGAATTCTCACCTTTGAGAAAGTCAAGGGCGAACTGACGAATATCTTTTACAGCATGGAATCGAGCAAAACGGATTTCTATCCGCATCAATTCAAGCCTGTTCTGAAGTTCCTTGAATCTCCGGTAGGGCGGTTGCTGGTTGCGGATGAGGTCGGATTGGGAAAAACGATCGAAGCCATGTATGTCTGGAAAGAGCTACAAGCGAGAATCGATGCGCGTCGATTGTTGATTCTCTGCCCTGCTGTTCTGCGCGAAAAATGGCAAACCGATCTACAACAGCGATTTAATATTCTGGCGAAATTGGTGAATGCTCAAGAGTTAGTCGAGGAAGTGAACTATGTTTTACAAAGCCAGTATCAGCACTCATTTGTCTGTATTGCCAGTCTAGAAGGCATTCGACCGGGATTGAATTGGGAAGATGAAACCCATACGAGTGCGAAAGCAGAACTTGCTCGATTGTTCGATCGACATCCTGCGATCGAGGATCTCGGTCTCTTCGACTTAGTGATCATCGATGAAGCTCACTATCTCCGCAATCAATCCACAGCAACGCATCGTTTAGGGCAATTAGTCAGAGATGCGTCCCGTCATTTGTTATTGCTTACAGCAACCCCGATTCAAACCCATAGTACAAATCTATTTCAACTGCTAAGAATCATTAGTCCTGAAGACTTTTTCGATGAAACGATTTTTGAACACATGCAGGCGGCGAATGCTCCATTGATTCAAGCTGCACGATCGCTCTCTGTTTCAGATTTACCGAAAGTCAGACAACATCTCGATCGCGCTTTGCAATCCGACTATTTTCGAGACAATTCCACACTCCAGCACATTCGCCAACAGTTAACAAACCCGATCGATACAGATACTCAAGTTCGCATCGGATACAAGCTCGAAACCGCATCGCTGATTAGTCAATATCTCACCCGCAGTCGTAAACGCGATGTGATTCCGAATCGAGTCAAACGCGCTCCCCAAACTTTAACCGTTCGATTTAATGCGATCGAGAAACAAATCTACGATTCTGTCACGCGAACCTTGCGCCAACAAAGTAAAGGGAAACAAGGCGTTCCGCTGTTCCGATTGATTGCTCGGCAGCGTCAAATGGCAAGCTGTCTGGTTGCGGCACTGCAATCCTGGTCGAATCAAGGCATTTTGCAAACCGATGAATTGTTCTGGGAAGATTTGGGCATTGCAACCGAAATCGATCAAATTGACGATCGCATTCCGCAACTTGAATCGATCGATTACAAACAACTCGAAGCCCAAGACACTAAATATCAAAAGTTACTTACCTTTCTCAAGCGCGAACTGAAGAACAATCCCAAAGAACAGTTTGTGCTCTTTGCTTACTTTCGTGGAACGCTGGAATATTTACAACGTCGCTTAGCTGTCGATCGCATTTCCACCTGTCTGATTCTAGGCGGAATGGGCGAACAGAAATGGGACATTCTGCAACAGTTTGAACAAGGAAAAGCTTCGGTTCTTTTATCTTCAGAAGTAGGCAGTGAAGGAATCGATCTACAATTCTGCCGATTCTTGATTAACTATGATTTGCCGTGGAATCCGATGCGCGTCGAACAACGAATCGGCAGACTCGATCGCTTAGGACAAAAAGCCGATCGCATTTCGATTATCAACCTTAGCTTAGTAGACACGATTGAAGAACGCATTCTCGATCGCTTATATCAGCGCATCAATGTTTTTCAAGAAAGCATCGGAGATTTAGAAAATATTCTCGGAGAAGCGACTGAGAAATTAATGGTGAGCTTATTAGAACCAGAACTCACCGACGAAGAACGATTACAACGAGCAGAAGAAACTGCGATCGCGCTCCTCAAACAATCTGTTGAACAAGAGCGATTAGAACAAGAAGCCGTAAATTTAATGGCATTCTCAGATCAAATCCTTCACACCGTTCAAAAGAGCCGCGATCAAGGACGCTGGCTAACATCAGACGAGCTACATCGATTCGTCGAAGACTATTTCGCTCGATACTATTTAGGAACCACGATCAAACCCGTTCCTCGTAAAGAAGCTGTCTTTGAAATTCGTCTGACCGAAGATGCCAAACTCGATCTCGAACAATTTCTTAAGCAACATCGCTTCCCGGTTCAAACCCGCTTACATCGATCGTCTGCGCTCTGTCTATTCGATCCGCGTCTCGAAGCTACTCGCAAGCCCGAAAGCGGAACTGCGATCGAACTCATCGATCCGACTCATCCTTTAATCCAGTGGATCAGATACAGCTACGAACTCGATGCTCAAAAACTACACCCGATCGCCGCGATTCAATGTCGTTCAGCCGATGTTGATCTGCCACACGGACAGTACGTTTATGCAATTCAACGCTGGCAGTTTGATGGATTGCGATCGCAAAGTCGCCTTGCCTACAAAGTTGCTCATCATTCTACCGAGCGCTTACTATCTGATGAACAGTCAGAACAATTCATTTATCGGGCGGCTCAATTCGGCAAAGCCAAACCTAACGCTGCAAATCTGATTGAAGATCTCGATCGCGTCCTCTCACTCTACAGCGATTGCGATGATGCACTAGAGCAAGCTTACGAGCAGGCTGCAAAAGAATTCGAGGCAGAAAATGAGAACCGCTGTCGAATTCAAGAACGCAGTGCTGAAAATTACGCCGATCGTCGTCGCCAACAACTCGAAGAACGAATCCTCCAATTCCAGCAAACCGGAAAACTCCGAATGCTGCCTGCAACCGAAGGCTTACTGAAGAAAGTCAATCGAGAACTGGAATTGAAAAAACGAGTGATCAACGATCGACGAAATACCGATTCAACTCTGACCCAACTTGCCGCTGGCATCATTTTTGTCGAATCATGAATCTTGGGAAGAATCTTCGATCGCTTTCTCCACTAACTGTTTTGATTTGCGCGACTCTAACCAGAACGGCACAACAATCCAAGCTGCCACCAGCAAGAATGCCACAATGCCAAACTGAGAAGCTAATGTAAACAGTTTTTCCAACGGCACAATCTGACCCGCAAAATACGCCAGCGACACCATCACCGTCGCCCAAGTCAACGCGCCCACCGTGTTATAGAGCGTAAATTTCCAGTACGGCATCTCAGCAATGCCCGCCAACGGACTCGCAAAAATCCGCAGCAGTGCCACAAACCGACCGAGAAACACTGCCTTGCCTGCATTCTCACCGAATTGCCGCTTCAGTTCCTCGATCTGCGCTTCCTGAATCCGGAACAACTTGCCTAAATTCAATAACAGCGCCCAGCCGCCATATCGACCGATCCAGTAGCCGATATTTCCACCGATCGTTGCTCCCAATGCCGCATCGCCCACGACCCACCAGTAATTCAACTGATCGCTGCCTGCGAGAAATCCACCTGCAAGCGTCACCGTTTCACCGGGAATCGGCAGTCCTAAATTCTCTAACAAAATCCCGAAGAAAATCGCCCAATATCCGTACTGTTGAGCAATTTGCTCGATCGTTTCTGGTGAAATGAAGTCTAATGACATGCCGATAACCTTTACAAAGCTTCATCTTTTCTTGATCTTGACGCGCTTTCGGCTGAAGTGTCAACGAGAAGGCGAGTGATTTTATCAAACGGGTTGAATTTTTGCCATAAATGACTCCGTGTTTTTCCTATAAAAAATAAAAAACTTTATTAAAATTGTGTGTCCCTGTCCGTCTAGATAAAGATTCGATGAAAGTCTGACAGTCATCGCTTGCATCCGGAAAGCGACTCCTTATAGTTGAAGTACTTAGAATGCGTATATCTACGGAGCGACGGAACGATCCAAGGCGCGATCGTCGTCGAATTAACGGTACTCCCATTACGCTTTAAAATGTCACAGTTTCGAGACAAGAATCAGGATGCGATTTTGAATTGGTGTGGGGGAAAAGAATGGCGTTAGTTGAGCAGTACGAAGAAATCGTGCTACAGCCACAAGGACGGCTGGATATGGCAGGCGGTGAAGCACTACAGCAACAATGGGCAACACTGGCTCCGAGACGATATAAGGTTTGGATCGTCGATCTGTCGAGAATTGAATTTATCGATAGTTCGGGATTGGTCGCCTTGGTAACGGGCTTGAAGTCAGCGACAGAAATGGGCACGAGAATGGTACTGTGCGGGTTGCGTCCTTCGGCTCGACTGATTTTCGAGATTACGCAACTCGATCGAGCATTTGCGATTTTTGAGAATTACGAGGCGATTTCTCGATCGTTCGGACGGTCTCAGGATGTATTGCAGCTTGCCTAGCATTTGGGTGTGAGGTTTCCTCACGCCCGAAAAGTTATTCCAAAAAATCAATTGATAAATCCTGCGTTTACCCGACGACGTAGAGACGACCCGTCGGGTCGTCTCTACCCGAATTTCGTGGCGGAACGACGGGCATTAACCTGGCACAAAATCATCGCATCGCCCATCTACAAAAAGCCCCCGCAAATTTATTCTTGCGAGGGCTTTATTGAATCAACTGCGTTAGAATTTCCGTTCTAAGCGTTCCCAAAGCTGGGCAAAGAGATCTCACCTTCACCCCGTGGAAAAGTGGGTAAATCGAGATGCCCGTTCCGACGGTTTTTCACGGCAAGACGATAATTCACGCTCTGCAATTCCGCATGGAGTTGGCGATTTTCTCGCTGAATCATTGCCACTTTCTCCCGAACTGGCTGCATCCGTTCTGCAAACTTCTGACGGTAGACCTTGGGCAATTCTTGCACCACTTGTTCCAACATCTTCGATCGCTCAGTGAGTTCCTGAGTCGTTTGGCGCAGTTCGTAGATTTCCTGATCCCGCTGTGTAATTTGCTCCTGGTAGAACGTCACTTGCTGTTCTACGGTATGAAGCTGATCTCTGAGCGATTGAACTTCTGCCAAATGCCGATCGGACGGTTCATCCGAGCTTGGAACGGGTGGAGTCGCATTGCCTTTTACCAATCGAAAAAGCTCTTGGGACAACTGCTGCACGAGTTGATCGCGCATTTGCAGTTCCTCTTGGAGGCGGAGATTTTCAGCGTGGATTTGTTGGGCTTGAGAAGCATCGAGTTGAATCACGAGACAGGTACTCCCTTTTGGGTCATCAAGTTGAGGTTTTCCTCCCATAATCGCGGAGGAGACGATCGACGAATTTCTCGCCAGATTGCGGTTGCCGCCAATGTACCATCTGCGACCGCAATCGATACTTGATTTAACCCCTCTTTTAAGTCTCCGATCGCAAAAATTCTCGGATGCGAGGTTCGACACATATTATCGGTGACTAGATTGCCGCCTTTCCAGTCAAGATGCAAGCCTTGTAAGTAGGCGTTGAAATAGTGCGAACCCATTGCGACAAGCCCGGTTTCGAGTTCGACCACGCGACCATCGGCAAGCTCTACCCCAGTCATTTCGTGATCATGTCCGATAAATCGCTTCAGAGGCGTTTCGACGAGCGGATAGCCATGCTCTTTCAATTTCTGACGCATCGCATCGCTCACCTCGAATAAGCCTTGCGTGAACACGGTGATATACGGCGTAAACCAGTTCAGCACGAAAGCGGTATTGATCGCACCTTCGGTTCCAGCAAACAAGCCACATTTCTTATCCGCCATTTCCCAACCGTCACAGATCATGCAAACGTGCAGATTGTGTCCGGCGTAATCGAATACGTTCTGCATGTCATCGAGTTTAGGCAAATGATCGATAATGCCACTCGCAGCGATGACATATTTGGCGCGAAAGACCGGATAGCTGCTTTCGACTTTGCCGACTTTGGTTTTAACCGCAAAGGTGTCCCCCTCGTCTTTCACGTCTTCCACATAGCCCAGGAGGTAATCGCCACCGAGAGAAAGAAAGTGATTCTGACCTTGTTGGAGCATTGTACGTCCCGGAGTTCCGGGCGGTAAGCCGAGATAATTTTGAAGCTCCTGCATCCAGAACGATCGACCGCGACCTTTTTCGATCACAAGACACGACAGTCGATAACGTTGAAGATAAATTGCTGCGGACAGTCCACCCGCTCCGCCTCCAACGATGATGACATCGTAAACGTGGTCAAGCTTTTCTGCGAGGTTCTTTCTGGTAAGCTTCATACTCTAATCCTTGTGCGAATGCGGCTATCTCAATCTAGAGTCAGGACGCAACCCTAGACTTTTTAATGTAGCAATTTCAAAGGAAAGACGAGGATCGGATAGCTGATCTACGGTTTGACGGATTCCTCGATTAGAACGATTGCGCGATCGAGCCTTCTGATCGACCTACGGTTCTGACAAATTCCACACCGTTTTGCACAAGTACGATCGACGGCTCTCCGCCCGTATTCAGATTGATGCGCTTCACCGTAACTTCCCCATTCGCTAGCTTTTCTCCGACTTGCACATATCGAGAAGTGCCATCCGTATCTTCGATAATGGCGCTGACTTGGTTCCCGGTTTGGATGACTCCGGTGAGCGCGATCGATTCCGCTAGATTCGTTCGTGACACAGGCGGCATCGGAGGCGGCGCAATCGGAATCGCGGGCAATGGACGAATCGAAACCGTTTGCGGCAGGGGATTGTATTGCACAGGTTGAGGAAGCCGAACGATGGGCTGAGAACCGACCGAAGATTTAGCCGCAATGGTTTTTTGAGGAACGACAGTCGCTTGCAGTTGAGCGGGAAGGGTTGGAGCCGCGAAGGGATCGCGAGTGCTATCCACGGCAACAGGCATTAACGGAGTTTTGTTATCAGTGGTCGGGATCATGCCGGGAACTTTAATCGGCGTGACTGTCTCCAGTTTTTGAGGCACAACAGGTTTCGCAAAGGCTTGAGGAGACGGTTGAACGGTTGCTTGAGGCGGGCGATTCGATTGACAACTCATCAGAAACAACGCAGTTCCAGCGATCGTCCAGTGACGGGTTTTCATACAGACTTTCCGGGTGGCTACAGTGATCAGAATAGCCAGCGATTCCTGGAATGCACGGCGATCTTCGCGGTTTTCGCTATCGGTTTTGACGGATCTTTTCGGATCGATCGTATTTCTACGTGGGCGTTCTCGCGGTTGTGGAGCTTGATTACTGGAGAAAATACGTGGCTCATTCGGCAATCCCGCATCTTGTGAAAGAGTGAGAGCGCGATCGCACTTGTTATGGTGAATGAAAGTTGAGGACAAAACGATGCAACTCTCTATTTCTGATGATCAATTCAAGATTGACTTAGATTGGTGGGAACGATTTTGGGCGTTTTACTACAATGCGGATTTGCACATTCCATTGAGCCACATCAAGCAAGTCTCAACCGAAGAACCTCCGAGCAGTTGGACAGATGCGAGATTGCCGGGAACTTATCTACCGGGAGTCATCAAAGCGGGAACTTACTACACTGATCGAGGAAAAGAATTTTGGTATGCAACGCGATCGGGTCGTTATTTAGTTTTAGAGCTTGAGAACGAGTTTTATAAGAAAATTGTGTTGACCATCGATCAGAATCAACTCTGGGCGACACGCATTCGAGAGCATAATGGGCAAACCGTCTAACTTATTGATCAAACTCAGTCGCCAATTGTTCACAGATGGCATCGAGCAAGAACAATTCATCGATGCCTTAGTGCATCCAAAACCGTTTAATCCCTGTGTTCTCTGGTGCAAGCCAATCCCGGAAACTGTGCCATTCGAGGTTGAGCCGCGTTTGGATTGGCAGCCTGTTTTTGTCGATCGACTTCCACTTCAATCCAAGCCTGGACAACATCCGCTACATGATACAGGTTATTTTTACTGTCTCGATTTCTCTTCCGTATTTGCAGCTTCGGTCATGAGTGCTATCGACTCTGCCGATCTGATCTTTGATATGTGTGCATCTCCTGGTGGCAAAAGTGTCTTTGCTTGGACAATGTTCCATCCAAAGCAATTATTGAGCAATGAAGTGATCGGGAAACGCAGAGCCGCATTGATCTCGAACTTTAAGCGATGTGAGATCGCGCCTTCTGTGGTTCTGACCTTGGATTCTAAAATTCTGGCTGAAGAACTCCCGAACACGATGGATTTAGTTCTCGTCGATGCACCGTGTAGCGGACAATCATTAATTGCAAAAGGTGGCAAAGCAGACGGATGCTTTCACCCGATCAACATTAATAAGAATGCCAATCGACAGAAACGGATTTTGGCAAACTCTGCTCAGTTAGTCAGACCGCAAGGTTACTTAGTGTATATGACTTGCACTTATTCGACTGAGGAGAATGAGCAAGTGATTGATTGGTTGATCGAACGGTTTCCGCAGTTTGAGACAGTTGAGGTTCAGAAGTTAGAGAAGTATCGATCGCATTTAACTGATCAATTCTGTTACCGCATCTTTCCGCAACATCGATTCGGTGCAGGAGCTTTTACAACTTTGCTGAGAAACAGAGAAATTGGAGAGCTACAGAAAGTCCCTGAACTATTTTTTGAGCGCCCAGGAATGGTGTTTCTTTAACTTGAGACAGAGAAAGCGATCAGCAGATTTGTTAACATTACTTCATTGTGATGTTGCGATCGTATGTTGCTTAATCCGAATCAGCGAGAAAAGTTAGACCCCTCGAATGATGCTCTGTTTTATGAGCAACCCCGATTTGTGACGCATGTGGATGAAGGATTTATTCAACAGTTGACTGATTTGTATCGCGATCGCTTGAAGCCGAATTCGCGCATCTTCGACATGATGAGCAGTTGGGTCTCGCATCTGCCCGATGATGTCCAATTCGAGCATGTAGAAGGACATGGCTTGAATGCAGCAGAACTTGCTCGAAATTCCAGATTGGATCATTACTTTGTGCAGAATCTGAACTTAGATCCGAAGTTACCATTGCCGGATCGATCGTTTGATGCCGTGTTGAATACAGTTTCAGTCCAGTATGTCCAATATCCTGAAGCAATCTTCACGGAGATTCATCGGGTTTTGAAACCGGGCGGAATTGCGATTATCAGCTTCTCGAATCGGATGTTTTATCAAAAAGCGATCGCAGCTTGGCGCGATGGATCAGAACGCGATCGTGTGGAACTCGTGAAAAACTACTTCAAAGCAATTCCTGGATTCTCTCAGCCTGAAGTGATTGTGAAACAATCGCAAACGCCACCCGTCTTACAACTCTTTGGCATGTCTGGAGGCGATCCGTTTTATGCGGTGATTGCGACACGAGTGGATTCATAGTAGGCTGACCTTATACAGGCGTAACGATCGCATTTCGATACAAATCGGTGCGGAATTGCAAACATATTTCTCTGATGACATACAGATCTTGAAATTTGCGAAGAGACATCACAGTCCCCATCCCGACCCCAGATCGGGTCGTTAGAATTCCATCAACTTAGAACTGGAATTGTTCATCGGGAACTAAGTTTTGCCCTCCAGCAAGTCTGGTGTTGAGCACTTCTCAGCATCAGGAGATTGATTTAATATCCAATCATCAGGAAGTTATGGAAACCTCTGCATTAGCTGAAACCGTCAGTATTCACTGGAATTCGATGCTGACTCGGTTAGATCGATCGTTGAAAACATTCTGCTTAAATCTTCGGAGTTCAGCTTGGATTAGTGCGGCTGGATTGATACTAGGAGCGTCGATCTTAGTCGCTCATGTGCCCTCGGCTGCGGCGTTTACTGTTCAAGTGAATTCTAATGTGTCTGCGCTCAATGTTCGGAATGGTCCCGGAACTCAATTCGGCTTAAACGGTAGACCGCTGTTTCCCGGCGAAATTGTGCGCGTTGTGAATCAATCGGGTGGATGGTATCAGTTGCCGGATGGCGGCTGGTTCTCATCGAATTTCGTCACAGGTGGAGGCGGAACGGGCGGCGGCGGAGTCGGTGGAGGCGGAACTCCGATTAATCAAACCGTGAGAGCGACTACGACCGTGAATGTGCGAAATGGTCCGGGGACGGGATTTAGTTTGAATGGTAGACCGCTGTTTCCGGGCGAAACGGTACGAGTGATTCGGCAATCGAATGGATGGTATCAGTTGCCGGATGGCGGTTGGTTCTCTAGCCAGTTCGCTCAAGTTGTATCCGGGGGCGGCGTTGGCGGCGGTGGAACGCCGATTAATCGAACGGTGCGAGTTTCAACGACTGTGAACGTGCGAAATGGTCCCGGAACAGGATTTAGCTTGAATGGGAGACCGCTCTTTCCGGGCGAAACGGTGCGGGTCGTGCGCGAATCGGGTGGATGGTATCAGTTGCCGGATGGCGGTTGGTTCTCGTCTGGATTTGCGACGACGGTTTCGGGCGGGGGAACGGGAGGCGGGGGCATTGCCTCGGCAGTGGTTTCGACGAATGGCAGTAACTTGGTGATTCGATCGAGTCCTTCAGGCAGTGTGATCGGTAGTCTCTCCAATGGTACGGTTGTGCGTTTGTCAGGGCAGCGCAGCGGTGGTTATTCGCAATTATCTAGCGGTGGTTGGGTATCGAGTAGTTGGTTGCGATAGATCAAATTCGGGAAATCCTGGCAACACATCGCGCGTTGACCCGATGACGTAGAGACGACCCGCCGGGTCGTCTCTACCCGAATTTTGCGGTAGAACGACGATTCATCGATTCGCCATCAAAACCGTAATGGTGCAGGTAAAGGAGACACGCCTGCTTGTCGGACTCCACCTTGACCCGCACGATCGAGGAGTTGCATCGGATCGATCGCATTTCGATAACTATCTGCGCCTTGTCGGATTTCATAGTGCAGATGCGGTCCGGTGGAATTGCCGTTGTTCCCGATCGCGGCAATCAGTTGACCCGGTGTGACCGTCTGACCGGGTTTCACATGCGCTTTACTGATGTGAGCAAACATGTGAATCTGTCCCTGACTGTCTCGGATCTTGACGTTCCAGCCGTAGCCCCATTCATAACTGTTCGTATCTTGTTCACGTCCGACAAACGACACGACACCGCAAATCGGACTGTTGATCGGATCGCCAATTCTGCCATCAAAATCGACTCCGGTATGAAAGTGCGTCTGACCCGGATTAAACGGATCGCTGACTCGTCCAAATCCTTGATTAATGACCGGAATCGGAACCGGATAGACTGGAGCACAATTAGAGGCGGGAGGAAGAACTGGATTCGTGGCGGGGGTGCTGCGGAGGGTGACGACTTTCGGCTGAGATGCCGTTAGGAGTCGGACTTGATTGCTCTGTACCCAGCCCGTGATGCCCGATCGATTCGATTCCATTTTGTACCAAGTGCTGCCATCTCTCGATTGAGTTTGGCTAAAGACCCGAATGCGATCGCCCGAATAAGCGAACCCTGCGATCGCAGAACTGGGAGATGGATCAATCCGAACATTAATCTGAGCGAACTGCTTGTTTGCGATCAGTTCAGCAGGTTGAGCAGCAGAATTTACAACACTCTGAGCAATCGAAGATTGTAACCAATTCGGAGCCGTGAGAATCCCAAAGCTTAGAACAAACAGCACCAAGCTTTGGGCGATGATGCGCCCGGTACGATTGATTTTCATGAGGGTACGTTAGGGGGGTTAGGGAGAAAAGCACGATCGCACTTCTCTACTTCCCTGCCATTGAACCTCAGATCGGGAAATTATTGATCAATCTTTGAAAGTAATTGCGTTGCGGTTTCGCAGAGTTGACGATGAATTTTTCCATTGCTGGCAAGAATTCCGCCCCATTGACTGACATCGGCACGATTATATTGCACCGGAGATTGATCGAAATAAGTGAACTGTCCGCCCGCTTCGGTCAGAATCAGTTCAGGTGCAGCAAAGTCCCAATCTTTCGCGGCAGATTTTCCCGATAAAGAGAGATAGAGATCGGCTTGTTGTTCGACGATCGCGGCAATCTTACCGCCAACGCTTCCAACTTGGCGCTGTTGTTTGACGGGAAATTGTTCCATCAGTTGATTAAACCGGACATTTCTATGACTGCGACTGGCAACGACCGTGAGATCCTCGAAGTTCGATTTGTCTGAGGTTTTGACTGGATGTCGATCGCCCTTTTCCGTTTCAACCCAGGTTCCGCCATTTAAGGTAGCAGAATAAAGTTTACCGACAGCGGGACAAGCGACGATCGCAACCACAGGACGACCTTGATAAGCGAGAGCAATATGCAGCGCGTATTCTCCGGTGCGATTGATATAGTCTTTAGTGCCATCGAGTGGATCAATAATCCACACCCACGATCGACTGAGGCGAACTTCAGCAGACTCGGATTGATACGTTTCTTCGCTGAGATAGCCGAAGGTTTGTGGATCGAACACCGATTGCAGCTTTTCGAGAATATAAGAGTTTGCGGCAATGTCCGCTGAAGTGACCGGACTATCGCCAGATTTCTCGACTTCAAAGGTGCGGGATTGTTCAACGAGAATGTTGGCGGCTCCCCAACCGATTCGACGGGCAATGGCACAAATACCTTCAAAATTCATCGTGATGATCCAAACAGTTCCACTACAGCAATCCTAAATCAGTCGTGAATTGCAGGATTAATCGCGCTCCCTAACCCCCATGCTTGGGGGAACAAGAGTCTTAGCCCCCAGAATTGGGGGTTTGGGGGCGTTCCCGAATCTTACAACTCAAACCAGATTGCTACATTATATGGGTCGTTGTTTCATCCATTCGCGAGTGCCGAAGAACTGACAAGAATGTGAGGCAACCTTCGCAGCTTTAGAAAGTGCCTCTATAAATGAGTGCTCTAATATATAGTGGCAAAATGCACCGTGAAAGATGTCGCCTGCACCGAGTGTGTCAACGGTCGAAACTTGAGGAACATCAATTTGAAGCGCTGGAAGTTCAATGGCGTTCTTTCCTCGCGTGATAGCAATGTTTGAGATGCCAAAGTTCTTTAGATAATCAAAAACAGTTTGGTCAGTGGGTGGTTTGAAGTTAGCGGAACAAATCGCATAGTCTACATAAGGTAGAACTGTTTCAAATCCAGGTTTCCAACTGCCACCATCGATCACGACTGGAATGTTTCGGGCGCGGGCTTGTGACGCGATCGCACTTCCAATTTGCATCTGATGTCCATCAATCAACACAATGTCAATGTCATCGAGCAGGATCGGAAACTCTGTCACTTGAGATTTCACAGCATTGATCGAGACCACTGCTCGATCGCCTGTTGATTTGCTTACGACGATTGAGGACACTGGCGGCGATTCTGTCTTTGTTGGATCAAGATCAATCACCTGAACACCACAATTTTTTAGATCACTATGAATTAAATGACAAATCGGATGTGAGCCGATCGCGCCGATCAATGTTGCCGAATTGCCTAAATGTTGAAATGCGATCGCAGCATTCGTCGATGGACCTCCAGCCGCGATCGTGGTTTCTTCTGCCACAATTTTCTGATTCGCACTTGGGGGAGCATCCGCGAGATAGATTAAATCCAGCGTCACAAGTCCCACAAACAAGCCATGTTTTGACATAATTTTGACATGACAGGAACTCTATATATTGTGGGCACACCCCTCGGCAATTTAGAAGACATGACTTTTCGGGCAGTCCGAACTCTACAAACCGTAGATTTGATTGCCGCAGAAGACACGCGCCACACTGGAAAACTTTTACAACACTTCCAGATCAAAACCCCACAGATTAGCTATCACGATCACAATCGCCATTCAAGAACAACAGAACTGATCGATCGCTTACAGCAAGGAACGTCGATCGCATTAGTCACTGATGCTGGAATGCCGGGAATTTCTGATCCAGGATATGAACTCGTGAAGGCTTGTGCAGAAAATGGTATTCCAGTTGTTCCAATTCCGGGAGCGACCGCCGCGATGACTGCTTTAAGTGCTTCAGGACTGAAGAGCGATCGCTTTGTCTTCGAGGGCTTTCTGCCAGCAAAAGAAACTGAACGCCGCGAACATTTAGAAACATTGATCACCGACGATCGCACATTGATTTTCTACGAAGCGCCGCATCGATTGCAGAAAACGCTCCAGGACATTGCGACTGTTTTAGGCAGCGATCGACAAATTGTTCTAGCCAGGGAACTCACCAAACTGCACGAAGAATTCTGGCGCGGAACCGTCGGATCTGCGATCGCACATTACAGCAACACCGAACCCAAAGGCGAATTCACCGTGATTGTCTCTGGTGCAGAACCGACAGAAGTTGCTTTAACCGAAGAGGTACTCAAGGCAGAATTACTGTCACTCATGCAGCAAGGCATTTCTCGATCGCAAGCCAGCCGCCAACTTTCACAGCAAACCGCTTTACCGCGTCGTCAACTGTATCAACTTGCCTTACAGATCGAACTATGAGCGAATCCGAACTTGATCGCTTACTGCAAAAAGCTTTCGAGCAATGTGAACGTCTGGGACATCCACTTGATCCAGAACAAAAAGACATTCTGCGATCGACGTTGCAGCAAGAAACTCGGATCAATCCCCTCGAACAATTAACCGAAGAGCAGCGGCAAGCTCTACTGATGTTCGCTCAATCTGAACCGGATTGGAAAACTTCGCTGCTCAATGATTGGCTGCAAAACCGCGATTCTGGAACGATGCAATTTGTGAGGGATCAATACGGATTATCCTGGCTCAATTCGATTCAGGCGGAAGACTTAGCGGCGTATCGCGATCGAGAAACGAAATTGAACATTGGCGATCGCATTGAAGTCTCGAATACGCTTTGGGAATGGGTGCAAGATGGCGACGAAGAATGGTACTCCTGCACCGTGATTAGTTTGACTGAAGCGGGCAACTCACAAAACACTCGCTGTACGATTCGCTTTGAGAATGGTCAGGAATACGAGATTCAAGGCGTGTACGACTGGAATCGCTCGAACTGGCGATAATCTATTTGCGATTCGCGATCGTAGTCAACACCAACGCCCCAACCACACAGCCCATTCCAATTAATTCATGCGGCTGCGGATATTCTCCAAGCTGCAACGCCGCAAACGTCACTCCCACTACTGGAGTCATCAACATACCCAAGCCCGATAGTCCCGCTGGAAGCTGACTCAGCACATACATCCACAGAAACATTGGAATCGCATTACCCGGCAGAACATTGTAAGCCAATGCGCCGATAAATGACGCATTCCACTGAATCGGAGGAGCCGGAACAACAAGCGCGATCGCAATCAGCGGAACTGCCCCGAACAATACTTGCCAAGCCGTTAACGACAGCAAATTCACTTTTGCCATGTCTATCTTCTTAGCGGTCACGACTCCTCCCGCCCAACTCAATCCCGCTAACACTGCCAAAATTCCACTAAACAAAGTGCCTTGCAGTCGAAACGGATCGAGAATCAGCAACAATCCAGAAAATGCAATTGCGATCGCGATCCACTGCAATCCCTTAATTCGCTCACCGAGAATGTACCACGCAAGTAACAGCGTCCAAAACGGCATCGTATACACCAGAATCGCTGTTTTTCCGGCTCCTCCGCTGACCAATGCCCAAGCTGCAAATCCACTAAATCCCGCCGTTTGCAACAGTCCTAACAAGAAAGTCTGAGGAACTTGCTTTGGTTTTGGCGATTGTCCTTGAAGCATCACAGCACTCAACAGAATCAATCCACTCCCCACATTCCGCAGGGCAGCAAACACGAACGGTGAAGAGTACTGCACCCCAATTTTCATTTGTGTCCAACTGTAGCCCCAGAGAAGTGCGATCGCAATTAACGCCAACACCGCCAATTTAGGAATCCGAGCTTGAGTCATATCCGCACCGCAATTCAAACAGGCATAGCTTAGAGCCAAAGTTCTTCGTATACAATCCACCACAGGCATTAACAACTGTAAAATTAAAGAAAAAGGTTGAGATTCGATGACAAATCCCACTTGGAAAATTAAGCTGCTCTACGACAGTGAATGTCCGCTCTGTGTGCGAGAAGTTAACTTTTTGAGAAAACGAGATAGCGATCGAGGTTTAGTCGAATTCGTCGATATTGCTGACGAGAACTATTCAGCCGAGGACAATGGCGGAATCGACTACGAAACTGCAATGGGTCGGATTCACGCCGTATTACCTGATGGCAGCACGATTAAGAATGTCGAAGTATTTCGGCGCGTTTATGAAATTCTCGGCATGGGATGGGTCTATGCGATTACGAGAATTCCGGTGTTTGGCTGGTTAGCGGACAAGCTGTATGAGATTTGGGCAGATTGGCGCTTAGCGGTGACGGGAAGACCGAATCTAGACGCGATTTTGGCAGAACGGCAGAAATGGTTAGAGTGTTCGACGGAAGGGCGTTGCCGAGTCGAAAAGTAATGCCAAAGAAGATTAGAGAACTCAAACAGATGCTACGTCGAGCAGGATTTCAAGAACTTCCAGGAAAAGGGAGTCATACCAACTGGATACATCCGCTTTATGCTGGCAAGATTACGATCGCAGGAAAAGAAGGTTCGGACGCAAAGCCGTATCAAGAAAAAGAAATTTTAGGAGCAATTCAAACTGTAGAGGACGCACAGGATGATGAATCTTAGATATCAAATGGTCATTCAATGGTCGGATGAAGATGATTGTTTTCTCGTTGGATTTCCCGATTTTCCAGGACAGCAATGGAGAACACACGGCGATACTTATCAAGAGGCAGTGACAAACGGCATTGAGGCTCTAGAATCGCTTGTAGCGGCTTATGAAGCGACTGGGGAACCTTTACCGCAACCACGAACCATTTACGCAGCCTAAATTGAACAGATGCACTATCCAATTGTGATTTATCCTTGTGCTGAAGGTGGTTATGTAGCCGAAGTTCCAGCCTTGAAAGGATGCTTAGCTCAGGGTGAAACGTTGATAGAGATATTAGAAGAACTACAAATCATTCAAGAATTGTGGATTGAAACCGCGAAGAGACGAGGACAGGCATTACCTGATGTTGAATGCGCGATCGAGAAAATCAAGATCTTGGATCAATAACGCCACTTGACTCAAATGAATCGATCGTAAAGTCGCATCGCACTCGAAAAGATTTGCTCTAGGATAGACCTTTGTTGATTTCGAGGATTAGACCTTGAGCATCGAAGAGCAAGCCTGGGAATTGTTAGAAAAATCTGTTGTGCATTATCAGGGTCGCGAGATTGGCACGATCGCTGCCTGTGATACTGAAATCGCCGCTCTGAACTACGATCAATGTTTTGTAAGGGACTTTATCTCCTCTGCCCTGCTATTTTTGATGCGAGGCAGATTTGAGATGGTTCGCAACTTTCTCGAAGAAACGTTAAGACTTCAACCGAAAACGACTCAGTTCGACTCTTCTAAACCCAGTCGCGGCTTGATGCCTGCGAGTTTCAAAATCATTGCTTACGAAGGTGGAGAGTATCTCAAAGCAGACTTTGGTGATCATGCGATCGGTCGAGTTGCCCCGGCTGATTCCGGATTGTGGTGGATCATTCTGCTGAGAGCCTATGTGATTGCGACTGGAGACATTAGTTTTGCTTCTCAATTAGAGGTGCAAGAAGGCATTCGCTTTATCTTAGAACTCTGCTTGGTGACGCGGTTTGATATGTATCCGATGGTCTTGGTTCCGGATGGAGCTAGCATGATCGATCGACGCATGGGAACTTATGGTCATCCGCTCGACATTCAAGCTCTGTTCTATGCTGCCCTCAGAGCCAGCCTAGAATTGCTCGTCGAGAACGATGAGAACCAGAAAATGATTCAGGGGATTCACAGTCGGTTAATCCCACTCAGACGGCAACTGAGAGAGCATTATTGGCTCGATCCAGAGCGGTTGAATGTGATTTACCGCTATCGAGTCGAAGAATACGGCGAAGAGGCGCTGAACCAGTTCAACATCTATTCCGACTCCATCCCGTTCTACAAGCTGGCAAACTGGCTCCCAGAAGCGGGTGGATACATGGCAGGGAACTTAGGACCTTCACAGTTGGATGTGCGCTTTTTCTCGATCGGAAATCTGATGTCGATCGTGTCGGCACTCGCCACCGAAAGACAGTCCCACAAAATTCTGAACCTGATCGAACTGCGCTGGACTGATTTAGTCGGACAGATGCCGATGAAGCTTTGTTATCCGGCGCTAGAAGATGTGGAATGGCGCATTGTCACCGGAGCCGATCCCAAGAACCGTCCTTGGTCGTACCACAATGGGGGAAGCTGGCCCGTTTTACTCTGGATGCTTACCGCAGCGGCGAAAAAGATGAACCGAGGTGAACTCGCGCATCATGCGATCGCAGTTGCAGAACGTCGATTGCTCGAAGACCACTTTCCAGAGTACTACGATGGTCCGGATGGTCGATTGATCGGCAAAGAAGCGCGACGATATCAAACTTGGACGATCGCAGGGTATCTCCTCGCAAAAGAACTGATTGCCAATCCCGATCATCTGAAGTTGATCAACTTTGACTGGGAAGCCAAGTGATCAATTCACAACAAAGGTGGAGTGCTGGTGAAATTTCGGCAGTAAAATCACAGTACTCCATCGGCTGAAACCCTTGCCGCTGGACTTACAGGCAAATTTTCATCTATCGGTTGATCAACTATCAAAAATGGCTGAAACACTGTGATCGTAAGCATTACATGATCTGATAGTTGATCAATAGTGGTCGGATCAACTAAAAAAATTGCAAAATTAACATACAAAATTGCAAAATTATTGTTCTGATTGATCCAACAGGCACTACAATCAAAAGCAATTTACTGTGAGGTACAAACAATGCCCTACGCAATCTTAGACAATGCAGTCCGCAAGAACTTAGAACAAGAGCGCGATCGACTAACGGGCGATCGTGATTCGATCATCAAAGCCGCAGTTGCAGCAGCAACCACCGAGATCGACAAAACCCTCGAATACCTCAATGGTTTGCTCGGTGGAGAAATTGAACCTCCGACCAATGGCAAAGGCAAAGGTAAAAAAGCAGCGGCTCCGATCGAGCTTCCTGAAATTGAAGCGGCTCCTGAAGCAAAGCCCAAACAACAACGCAAAGGACGCGGCAAAGCAAAAGCAGTCGCAGAAGAAACCACTAAAGCGGCTCCTGAAAAGAAAACGCGCGGCAAGAAAAAGACCGAAGATGCGGCTCCGAAAAAGACTCGCAATGTGAAACCTCCAGTTCCGTTTGATGCCACCATGAAGCGCGACTTCAAAGGAATGACTCCGGCTGAAGCAGTCTACAAAGTCATGAGCGGTTCGCCCAGCGACACCTACACCACCGATGAAATGATCGAAGTGCTGTATGGTTCGCTGCCTAGCGTCAACATGCCCGAAGCTCGGAAACGGATTGCATTGATGATGGCGCATGGTATGAGAAAAGGAACCTACGAGAAAGTAGGCGAAAATCCCAGCCGCTTCAAAATCGCAGGCTAACGGTTCGATCGCTTTCTTTGTTCCACGCGGCTCATCATGTTTGCATTGCTGGTTCACTCAGAACAGGCTCCTTTCGTCGTTCCGGCTCTAGCTCAGATCACGGCTCAACAATCCTGTTAGGCAACCTCTGACATCCGGATCGAATGGCACAAAGAAAGCCCGGCTCAAGGTCGTTCAACCAAAATGACCGGGCTTTGTGCAACAAATTGCAACGATTCGATGAGCTAAGCTTCGACTTTTACGCCTTTCCAGAAGGCAATGTAACCCGTAATGTTCTTCGCTGCATCTTTCGGCGTGGGATAGTACCAGGCTGCATCTTTGTTCGTTTGACCATCCACCACGATGTTGTAGTAGCTGGCAACGCCTTTCCAGCCGCAAGTGGTGTGAGTGCTGCTGTCTTGAAAATATTCAGACTTAATCGAGTCGGGTGGAAAGTATTGGTTCCCCTCGACCACTTCTGTGCGATCGCTTTCAGCTAAAACGGTTCCGTTCCAAATGGCTCTGGGCATGATTGGTTGTCCAAACGCTTCGGTTTAAAGCGTATCACTCTCCCTGCGGCGTGTAACAAGAACGATCGCTCCAGCGATACACCTGAGTGGCTCCACAATCGTGGCTCTCGTCGCTCAAACTCGTTGAGCAGAAATGAATCAAGGTACACAGAGCGACCATGAGCGTAATGGCTCCAGAAATCACAGGCGACATTCTAAACCAGGGTGAACGATGAGTTTCAGCATCGTGGATTTACAGAGTCGATCGCAAGCGTAGTCATTGAAATTACATAGAAATAAAAATAGACTTTACTGAATCTTCAGGAAACCTCGCTCGCGCTCCGAAGAAAACCTGCACAAGCGGGACAGGTATCAGACAAAATGAATTCTGTCTGCTCTCGGTGGTTCAACCCTTGACTTAGGGAATACCGTTAAATTACTCACTCATCACAGGAGTTTCGCTCATGAGCCGTGCTTATCCCTCTGTGCCGTTTGAACAAGCCCCGTATCGCTCTGTGCAGTCGTTACCGGAACTGTGGTCGATTATCTCTAAACAGTACGCAGACGTAGTGGCAGTTTACGACCCGCATAGTACGCCAGAAATTCAACTCACCTATGCACAGCTTTATGAGCAGATGCAGCGGTTTGCAGCGGGAATTCAGGCGTTAGAGATTCGCACCGACGCAGCAGACACAGTGCCACCTCGGATCGCATTGTTTTCGGATAACTGTCCTCGCTGGCTGATTGCGGATCAAGGGATTATGAGAGCGGGCGCTGTAGACGTGGTGCGGGGTGCTCAAGCTGATCCGCTAGAGTTACGGTACATTCTGGAACATAGCGGATCAGTTGGCGTAGTGCTGCAAGATGCAGAACTTCTGAAAAAATTACGTCCAATTCTGGCAGAGGTTCCGCTGCAATTCGTGATTTTGCTAACCGATGAGACGGCAACTTCAGACACTTACAAAGTGATGAACTTTTCTGAAGTAATCACGCTGGGCAGATCTCACACACTTCAACCCGTTCAACAAGATCGACAGACTTTAGCCACCCTGATGTATACGTCGGGAACATCGGGAATGCCGAAAGGGGTGATGCTCACTCACGGGAATTTGCTGTACGAAGTGAATGGTGCTTATGCGGTAGCGAAACTGCAACCTGGAGAGCGGGTGTTAAGCATTCTCCCAATTTGGCACAGTTATGAGCGCACCTTTGAGTACTTTATTTTCTCGAATGGTTGCTCTCAGATTTACACGAACATTCGCTTTGTGAAAAAAGACATCAAGGAACATCGACCGCACTATATGGTGGGTGTGCCGCGACTGTGGGAATCGATTTACGAAGGCATTCAGAAACAATTCCGCGACCAGCCAGAGAAGAAACAGAAGTTGGTCAAGTTCTTTTTAGGTCAAAGCCAGAAGTACATTGTGGCGAAACGAACGGCAGAGAATTTGAACTTAGATAACCTTGAGCCATCGGGTTCTGAGAAACTGAAAGCGAAAGTGCAAGCCGCGATTCGATATCCGTTTCATCAATTGGGCGATCGATTGGTTTACCAAAAAGTGCGACAAGGAACTGGCGGCTGTATTAAGTTCGTAGTCAGTGGCGGAGGCTCGATCGCAGAACACTTAGAAGACTTTTTCGAGATTGTGGGCATTACGATTCTCGGCGGCTATGGACTGACCGAAACCTCTCCGATCACTCATGCGCGTCGCCCGTGGCGGAATGTGCGCGGAGCCGATGGTGAACCGCTACCTGGAACTGAAACGCGGATTGTTGACCCGGAAACGCGGCGAGATTTACCTGTTGGGCAGCGAGGATTGATTTTGCTGCGGGGACATCAGATTATGCAGGGCTATTTTAAGAATCCAGAGGCGACCGCAAAAGCGATCGACAAAGAGGGTTGGTTTGATAGCGGCGATTTGGGTATGGTGACGCGCTTTGGGGATTTGATTATCACCGGACGGGCGAAAGATACGATCGTGCTGACCAACGGCGAGAACATTGAACCGCAACCGATCGAAGATGCGTGTCTGAGAAGTCCGTATGTGGATCAAATCATGCTGGTTGGACAAGATCAGAAAGTTCTGGGTGCGTTAGTTGTGCCGAACATGGAAGCGCTAGAACAATGGAAAGGGGGCAGTGTTAACTTGCAAGATCCAGCCGTTCAGGAATTATTCCGGCAAGAATTGGCGAAATTAGTCAAAGAGCGTCCGGGTTATCGTCCAGACGATCGAATTGGTTACTTTAGGCTGTTGTCGGAACCGTTCACAATGGAGAATGGATTGCTGACACAAACTCTGAAAATCCGGCGAAACGTGGTGATGGAGCGCTACCAAGGTATGATTGACGAGATGTTTTCGCAGTAGATTACGCCACAGGGGGCTAAAACGTTTATCATGACCTCCTAGCCCCCCGTTCCCCTAGTTTTACTCTGAGTCACAGTATGGAAATCTCTAAGTCTCATCTGTTGTTGCAGCGCAATGTGAATGTGAAAGCGGTCGTTACTCCCCGCTGGAAGGATGAAGCGCAGCAAACATTACAGGCACAGTTAAATCAGACTGACAATCAGTTACAGCAGCTTGAAATGCAGATGCAGCAGGTGTTGACTGAAATTCAGCGACAAACGCTTCAACCCGGAAGTCCGGAGGCGTTACAGCAAAGTGAAAGTATTCGGATGCAGTTCAATCAGCGTAAAAGTGAATTGCTAGAGCAGAAGAATCAAACTCTACAGCAGCTTCAACAGGTGCAGATCTTGGAATTGGATCAAGAAGTGCAACAAGGTCAGATTGGCAGCGTGTTTCGGATTGAACCGGGTGATAATTTGATCGAGAAGATGAATGTTGAGGTGTTGCTGCGGGATGGCATCGTTGAGGAGATTCGCGGGATTATCTAGGTTGATGCTCGAATAATATTTAGAGTACTGGGTCTGGGGAGAATTTCTTCAGACCCAGCGTTCTTTAAACTCGTATGCCCACAGCCACAAAATGTCACGATCGACAATTCCCACTTCTCGCTATTGTCGGTGTTAGACACTCTTTCCGCGCGATGTATGGCGAAGTATATTCTGGCTCTCGATCTCGGTACAACAGGCAATCGAGCGTTTCTCTTTGATCACTCTGGCAACATTGCTGGACAGGCATATTTAGAGTTGAAACAGTACTATCCGCAGCCGGGATGGTTGGAACACGATGCTGAAGAGATTTGGCATGCGACACAATCGGTGATTCGATCGACCATTCAATCGATCGATCCGACGGAGATTGCAGCGATCGGGCTAACCGTTCAGCGTGAGACTTGTTTACTCTGGGATAAGAACACTGGAAAACCATTACATCGGGCGATCGTTTGGCAAGATCGACGAACCGCAGAGTTTTGTAATGAATTGCGGAATCGAGGTTTAACTGAAGAAATCTACGATCGAACAGGTTTAGTCATCGATGCCTATTTTTCTGCAACAAAGCTGAGATGGTTACTCGATCGAGTTCAAGGCGTTGATTTAAACAATGTTTTAGCAGGCACGATCGATACTTGGATTTTGTGGAATCTGACTAATGGGAAAGTTCACGCAACCGATCACAGCAATGCCAGCCGCACATTATTAATGAACCTAAAAACCCTAGAGTGGGATGAGCGATTACTTGAGATATTTGGCATTCCTAGACAGATTTTGCCTTCGATTCAGCCAAGTTTAGGAACATTCGGAACCGCAGAATTATTAGGCGTTCCGATTACAGCAATTCTCGGCGATCAACAGGCGGCATTGTTCGGGCAAGGATGCGATCGACCTGGATTAATGAAATGCACCTATGGAACCGGAAGCTTTCTAGTAGCTCACACAGGATCAGACATTGTGCGATCGGATCAGCAGTTAATTTCGACGATCGCTTGGACACAGAACACCGAGGTCGGTTACGCGCTTGAAGGCAGTATGTTCACCAGTGGCGCATGTATTCAATGGCTCCGAGATGGATTGGGATTGATCAAAACGGCACAAGAAACTGAAGCGATCGCACAACAAGTTGCCGATAATGGCGGCGTGTACTTTGTGCCTGCATTAAGTGGACTGGGAACACCACACTGGGATATGAGTGCACGCGGAGCATTCTTGGGAATCACAGGCGGCGTGAGACGGGAACACATGATTCGAGCCGTGTTAGAAGCGATCGCATTTCAAGTGAAAGAAGTCGTCGATGAGATTCAAACATATAGCCCGACTCCATTACAGAAACTTGCTGTTGATGGTGGGGCTTGTGAAAATAACTTTTTGATGCAGCTTCAAGCCGATGTATTGGGAATTGCGATCGAGCGTCCCGCCATTCGCGATACAACCGTTCTCGGAGTGGCGTTTGCCGCCGGACTCGCTTGTGGATTTTGGCAGCGTTATGATCAATTAGTGGAAAATCGAGTGATCGATCGCATTTTTGAACCGCGATCGTCTTCGGTGCAGTCTGACTTCAAACAATGGCAAAAAGCAGTCGATCGCGCAAAATGTTGGTAGTCCTATTCTCAGATTCGTAGATGTTTCATTTCTCTGAGTTGCCTTTAGTGTTAGCGGGTCCAATTTTGCGCCGGACTGAACCTGAATCCGTGACCGTTTGGGTTGCACTCCAGCAAGCTTGTACGGTTAACTTGCGAATTTTTAGTACGAGAAATGAGCAGATCGGTGAATGTGTCATGGAAGGAACACGATCGACGATTGCGATCGGAGAATTTCTTCATATCGTTGCAGTCACGGCTCGATCAACTGAGAATGTTTTAGACAATGCTCAAATTTATGCTTACGATCTACAGTTCACGACTGCTGAGCGTACTTATGATTTTGAAATGGCGCTAACTTCCAAATGCTTTCTAGAAGTTAATCTCAGCTACTTCGAGCATCAGAAGCCTACGTTTGTATTACCGCCTGAGCGCATTGAAGATCTCAAATTCGTGCATGGTTCCTGTCGCAAACCTCACGGACATGGAATCGATGCTTTACCGATCACGGATCATCTCTTAGAAACAACCGCTTCATCGCGTGATCGACCTCAACAATTGTTTCTCACGGGTGATCAAATCTACGGAGATGATGTTGCGGATATCTTTCTAAAATTGGCAAGTTCGCTCGGAGATACGCTGCTTGGATGGCAGGAGAAATTACCGATCGGGCAACGCGATGATATTGAGTACTGTGTTCCTTCTGATTTTCCACCAGGACAGCGTGCGGACACTGCCACAAAAGAAGCAGGATTCACCGCAGGCTTACGACACAAGCGCACCAAGGTTACAAATCATCTTTTCAGCTTAGGAGAATACTATGCGACCTATCTTTTAGTGTGGTCTCCAATTCCTTGGGCTGCATCGGATTTAAGAATTAATCATCCGAACATTCATCAGTTTGCTCATACGCTTTGGAAAGTTCGACGAGCAATGGCAAACATCGCAACATACATGATTTTTGATGATCATGAAGTAAGTGACGATTGGAACTTGAATCGAGCTTGGTGTTTCCGAGTGTACGGGCGACCGTTGGGACGCAGAGTGGTACAAAATGCCATGCTCGCTTATTCAGTGTTTCAAGGCTGGGGAAATACACCAGAGCAATTTGAAGCGGGACAATCCGGAGAGCGATTGTTAGAAGCGGCTCAAACCTGGTCGCAGTCTAAAGGCAATGATCAGAATGCGTATCAAGCGATCGCGAATTACACCGGAATGCCACCGGAAGATCCTGACACCGGACTCCCTCGATTAGTGCGTGACGACGACGTGATGATTCTCGATCGACATCCAGAAACACTTACTTGGCACTACAGCATTCCCAGTTCCTGTCATCGCATCGTCGTGTTAGATACCCGAACTTGGCGCGGCTATCCGATGGGGAAACAAGCCGAGCAATTCGGGGTATCCAAGGCAGTCGCACCCCCGATGTTACTGTGTCCAACTGCATTAAAACAGCAGCTATCTTTGCTCGAAGCTTGTACAGAAGAGCAGTTCCCCATTTTGATCACACCAACGAATCTCTTCGGCTTGAAGATCATTGATCAGATTCACCATTGGCAACTTCGACAGAAAAAAGTTTTCTCAACCGATGTCGGCGATGCTTGGAACATTGATACTTCTGCACTCGCGCGAGTGTTGATCACATTGTTTGAAGCGCATTCTGCGATCGTGGTTCTCTCTGGCGATATTCACTATAGTTCCAGCATTCGACTGTCTTATCAAAAGCTGAATTATCTTGAACCGCCGGATACGCTCATTCAACTGACATGCAGTGCAATCAAAAACGAAGAGCTTCTCACACGGATTCTACACACTCGATTGAAAGATTGGTTGCTACCAGAACCAGATCGTCGCTGGATTGGATGGAATTATCCGGCGAGAATGATTGAAACTTCGCAAAATCGGTTTGTTGAGTCGCCAGACTGGAAATGCACGCTCGAATGGTTGCGACGCAGAGCAGTTCGGAGATATAGCGCAAAGCTCGATCGCTCTTGGGTCGTTGTTGATTCAGGTCGATCGTGGTTAAAGTTTTGGCGATGGAAATGGTTTCAGGACGGGCGCGAGATTATTGGCGTGAATAACATTGCCTTAGTAAGCTTTGAATCTGCAAGTCACACGCTAACCGTTTTCCATAACCTGTACTGGTTCTCGCGTTGGAAACCGCTGCAAATCGTCCAAAGTCGATATGATTGTGGTCTCGATCGACCATCCACGTTTACCCGATGACGTGTAGAGACGACCCGCCGGGTCGTCTCTACCAGGGATTTTGCCTACGATCGATCAATGCCCCAACCGCATTATTTCCCTAACACCGAGGTCATCGCCCGCCCAATGTTCTGAGGCTGCATTGCATCGATCGCAGCAGTCGGTTCATATCCACAATGCACCATACAATCTGCACAATTGGGATTACCGCTCTTGCGCCCGTACTGGTTCCAATCCGTGTTATCTAGTAGTTCCTGGAAGGTCTTATAATGTCCTTCATTCAAAAGATAACAAGGTTTCTGCCAGCCTAAGACGCTGTAGCTCGGACTGCCCCAAGGAGTGCATTCATAATCTTTTTCACCCATGAGAAAATCGAGAAACAGCGGATTGTGGCTGAAGTTCCATTTTTTGCCCATCTTCAACGGTGCAAGAATCTGGCGGAACAAGGCATGGGTTTGTTCACGCTTGAGAAAATGATCCTGATCGGGTGCTAATTCGTAGGAATAACCCGGAGAAATTTGCATTCCATCGACACCGAGTTCAGTCAAGAAATCGAAAAACTCCTGCATCTCTTTGGGATCAGCACCATCGAAAATCGTTGTATTGGTGTTGACTTGGAAGCCTCTTGCTTTCGCGGCTTTGATCGCTTTGACCGCCGTATCGAATACGCCTTTACGATCGACACACTTGTCATGCCATTCGCGCATTCCATCCAAATGCACCATAAAGGTGAAATACGGCGACGGTTTGAATTTATCAAGGCTCTTTTCGAGCAGCAATCCATTCGTGCAGAGATAGATGAATTTTTTACGATCGATCAATCCCTGAACGATCTCGCTAATCTGCGGATGCAGCAACGGTTCCCCGCCCGGAATCGACACCACAGGCGCACCACATTCTTCAACGGCTGCAAAACACTGCTCCGGGGTCAAATTCTGCTTGAGAATTTCGACCGGATGCTGAATTTTGCCACAGCCAGAACACGCCAGATTGCAGCGAAATAGCGGTTCTAGCATCAAGACTAGAGGAAATCGCTTTCGCCCCATGAGGCGCTGTTTGACTAAATAAGAGCCAATCCCAATCACTTGCTGTAAGGGAACACCCATTGCTATCTCCTCACTATCTGTTAGCGGATAAATTTTCCTGAAACCAGTTTACGGCATCTTTCAAAGCGGTGCGAACTGGCGTTTGAGGCAGTCCCAATTCAGCGATCGCTTTTTCCGGATTGTAGTACATGGGTTGTTTTGACATTCTCACTCCATCGACTGGGATCGACGGCGTTTTACCGAATTTTGTTAGGATCACTTCGTCGATCCACGCCACACTGAGCGGCAACCACACGGGAACCGATCGAGCAGGCGCACTCAATCCAGTGATTTGACTCAATTCATCTAAAAGTTGTTTCAAGCTCAGATTTTCATTACCGAGAATGTAGCGTTCTCCGGTCTTTCCTTTCTCAAGGGCAAGTAAATGCCCCGTAGCCACATCGCGAACATGGACGAAGTTCAAACCCGTTTCAACATAAGACGGCATTCGACGCTGTAAAAACCGCAGCACAATCTCTCCAGTCGGTGTCGGTTTAATGTCATACGCGCCGATCGGGGTACTCGGATTCACAATCACCACATCTTGACCGGATTGCACTGCTTTCATCGCTTCTTGTTCTGCCCAGTACTTTGATTGTTTATAAGCTCCGATCAATTTCTCTACCGGAGATTGATAGTTCTCTGTGGTTGGAACTCCACTCGGATCAATGCCGATCGCTGCAACCGAACTCGTATAAATCGATCGCTCTATTCCCGCTTTTCTTGCAGCGGCAAGAACATTCCGAGTACCGAGAACATTGCTCTGATAAAGCAGATCTCGATCGCGTTGCCATAGAGAATAATGTGCTGCCACATGAAACAAGACTTGGCATCCCTGCATCAATTCTGCTAACTGTTCATCAATGAGATCCCCTCGAACAAGTTCAACCTCCAAGTCTTGTAAGTTTTCTAATCGACTTCCAGGACGCACCAGACAGCACACCTCAAACCCTCGATCGAGCAAGAGCCGCACTAAATTTGCTCCAACAAAACCTGTACCACCTGTAACGAATGCTTTCATCACGTTAATTGACTCTACTAATTCACTCGATTTAAACACTTCAGCATAAAATCTATCCAACCAACGACTATGAATTCAGTGGTGGCTCCCATGACGATCGGGAAAATTGGCACGAATGGTTTACCGAGTTCGGTTGCGATCAATTATTCCTCGAAACCCTTAACAGTTAGTGGGAGTCGTTCGGCTCGATCGCTCCGAGGAGTTTGCATCTGCTCAATCACTTTCCAAATTCCTTGAGCTACATTCAGAAATGCTTGATCTCGATCTGTTCAACTCGTAATCGACTGTAGATTTTTGGAAGATTAATGAGACCATTGAGATCAACGATCGTGTTAGCCAATGCTTCGATCTGAGCCATTTTTTGTGCAGGATCAAAGTTTGCTTGCTTTGCCTGAATACTAGCAACATCAATTCGTAGGGGTGTAAGCATTGTTAAGCTCCTTTTACCGCTCAAAAATTCGTAAGCTGCAATACTTTCGCTGCCAAGCTTCTAAACTCAGCGGCTGCCTTAGATGTAGGGCAAGACTCCAAAACAGAGATTGGCTCAGGAATCTGCAAATTACCACTCGTTCTTGTATTTTGCAGTCCGGCAGAAGTCTCAGTCCACTTTAGAATGATAGACTCTAGAACTGGGAAGCCATAGTTCTGCTCCACATTCTCAATCGATCGCGGTAACGAATATTTTAACGCTTGCTGATTGTTCCGCATCTTAGAAGCAACAATCCCTAAAACTTCGATCTGTTGCATTCGATAAGCATCCCGCTGCTCATTCACATCATCAATAAAGCGGCGAACATTAGACCTGCTTTGAAAATAGATTTTCATTCGTGGTTGTGAAATTGCGATCGTGGTTTCATGTTGTCTCCTGCACGAATTAATTTGGATGAGCAAGCTCATAGTTCAGCAATCCTGCAATCAAGTTGAACCGTAGCCCGAAACGCTTGCGACGGTTACGATAGCACTCCGATAAGATGCGAAAAATCTTCAACTTGCGAAAGGTATGTTCTACCGTGATGCGAACTTGCGCTAATTGTCGATTACACTGCCGTTGTTGTTTTGAGAGTGGACGCTTGCGCGACTTTTTGTAGGGCGTACAACTGTAAGCATGGAATTTGGCAATGCCTTGATAGCCTCGGTCTGCCACCCAAAGTTGTTCAAGTTGAGTCGGCAATTGCGGGGATTGTAAATTAGTTTGTGTCAGAGACAAAAGTTTGATCTAATAAACCTCTGAACACCCAGCACAACTGTTATGACTTTTCGACCTGAATTACTCGATGAACTGCTTCAGAATTACAGCAAACCTGAAGACTTGATTGGAGAAGGTGGCATCTTGAAACAATTGACCGCAGCGTTAGTCGAACGGTGTTTGACTGCGGAAATTGAACACCACTTAGACGAAGAACGCAGTGAGCCAGTGGAAGAAGGCACACCCCGGAATCGCCGCAATGGGTATAGTCAGAAGACGATTAAGGGCGAGTTTGGCGAAGCAGAAATCGACATTCCGCGTGACCGCAATGGGTCGTTTGAGCCAATCATCGTCGGCAAAGGACAAACGCGCTTTGACGGGTTCTCTTACACAGTCCCCTACGGAGGGAAACCCTCCTCCAGGGCTGTGCGCTCGACGGCAAGATTCTGTCGCTGTATGCACGCGGCATGACCGTACGCGACATTCAAGCCCAACTGCAAGACTTGTATGGGGTCGATGTGTCACCCAGCTTGATTTCTAAAGTCACTGATGCGGTCGAAGAAGAACGCACTGTTTGCCTGCGGAGGAGTGCCCCAGCAACATCGCACCGATAGCCT
>ERZ1066124.169-NODE-169-length-61806-cov-21.953151_pt1 | contig 61806 bp, 65 predicted proteins | sample MGYA00382771_ERZ1066124 | MGnify/ENA primary metagenome ERZ1066124 (study PRJEB33369, sample SAMEA5778354) | biofilm metagenome | biome: Industrial cooling water; feature: Water cooling tower basin; material: Biofilm | place: United Arab Emirates | collected... | reverse complement strand
GCATCCGACCGAGCAGCGCCGATACTTCAGAACCCGCTTGCACAAATCGGAAGATGTTATCCACAAACAGCAATACGTCTTGCTTGTTCACATCGCGGAAGTATTCTGCCATTGTCAGACCCGACAGACCGACACGCATCCGCGCTCCCGGTGGTTCGTTCATCTGACCGTACACCAAGGCGATTTTGGACTCGTTGAGGTTGTCCTTTTTGATTACGCCCGATTCGATCATTTCGTTGTAAAGGTCGTTTCCTTCGCGAGTGCGCTCACCCACACCAGCGAACACCGACACACCGCCGTGATTGGTTGCGATGTTGTTGATCAATTCCATCATGATCACGGTTTTACCCACGCCTGCACCGCCGAACAAACCAATTTTTCCACCGCGACGGTAGGGAGTCAGCAGGTCGATCACCTTAATTCCGGTTTCAAATACGGAAGGCTTGGTTTCGAGTTCGGTCAATTTGGGAGCGGCACGGTGAATCGGAGAGGTTTCGGTGTTGTTGACCGGACCTTGGTTGTCTACGGGTTCGCCCAAGACGTTGAAGATGCGTCCGAGGGTTGCGGTTCCAACGGGGACGCTAATCGGTGCGCCTGTGTCGGAGACTTCCATGCCGCGCACCAAGCCATCGGTGGAACTCATCGCCACCGCTCGGACTTGGTTATCTCCAAGGAGTTGTTGCACTTCGCAGGTTACAGAAACATCTTGACCGGATTCGGTTTTGCCGGAGATGGTCAAGGCGTTGTAAATTCGGGGCATTTTGCCACCAGGGAATCGCACGTCCAAGACTGGACCGATGATTTGCGTGATGTAACCGATGTTTGTTTTCTCTGCGGTGGTGACCATTATCGGTGCCCTAAAATTGATGGTTCAACGATTGTGTATGCACGAATTGCGCTTATTCGCCACAAGTTAGCTTATCACCGAAGGGTTACAGATGATTAAGCAATTTTTCCTATTGAAGAAGCCTGTGTTCTCTATGACACCCGGAAGGAAGTTAAAGGGGAAAGGGGGGATGTAACGATCGCGTAGTTGTCGATCGCACTTCCAGAAATCACCTTTTGATCCGCTCCATCACACCGCCGAAAGAAGCAGGGATTCTTACAATTCCTTTGCGCGTCGGGCGACTTCTTCACGGCTTAGAAGAATTGGTTGCATGGACTGACCCTCGATCGCTAACTCACTGGCTTCTTCATCCTAACGTGCAAGCTGATCTTGGCTTGGCGCTTTCTCTTCCGGTTTCACAATAAAGAGCAGTTCAGCTTAGATTTCGCCAAAAAGCTGAGTCATTACTGTGACGATTTTAGGATATTTCAGAGATTGCTTAAAATTGCCTTGAAACTATAAAACCCTAGCATTGCTAAGGTTTTTAGGGTTATGGGTCGCCCGGGATTCGAACCCGAGACCAGTCGGTTAAAAGCCGAATGCTCTACCGCTGAGCTAGCGACCCGTATTGATTTCGTTACCTTGGTTAATATAGCACAGTCAATGGCAGAATTTCAAACAAAACTTCAAAATTTTTGGCTAAAATTCGTTTTGATTGGTTCGATCGAATCGTTGTTCCACCGCAAATATTGATTGTCCTACCGCGAAAACCCGTAGAGACGCGATTAGGGGCTTCGCCGCACTGCGTATTCGCGGTCTCTACACATCGTCGGGTAACCGCAAAACCCATCGAATAGGCATTCCACGAAATTACGGTCGATCGCTAATTTCACGCGACTGCGGTTTACGATCGACCGTCGGTTTTGGTGGCATCGCTTTCGGTTGCGGTTGATTGATCTGCAACTGGGCGCGTCCATTTCGCACAATTCGCAGCATTTCGTTCATCTGAGCTTCCATGTCGCGTAAGACTTTATCCGCGTATTCGTCCGCGCCGTTTTGGACATCTTCGCTTTCTTCGATCGCTAAGCGCCGCATTTCTTCTAAATCTTGCTGTGCCTGTCGCCGCATTTGTTCGATCTGCGCCATCGTCTGCTGCTGGATCGCTTCGCACTCTTGCTGAACCGAATTGCGAATTTGTTGCGCTTCTTGTTCGGCACGTTGAATAATTCCAGACTCGTTCAAAATCTGAGCCGCTCGCCGTTCTGCCTCTTCGACCATTTCTTGGGCGTACTGTTCCGCCTGATCCAGAATCTCATCCCGATGTTGAGCAATTTCCATCGCTTCATGGAATGCTTCCGGTAGACTCAAGCGCACCAGATCCAACTGATCGAGAAATTGTTCCTCATCAATCAGGGTTCGACGAGACAGCGGAATCCTGGGGCTATCGAGAATCATTTCCTCTAGCCGATTGAGTTCCCGCTGAATATCGAGACTGCCTACTCGCTGCACGTCTCTGGGAGCGTCGTGGCGACGATCGGGCTGAGTGTATCCGTCAGGGCTGATACTGGGTGAGTCTTGGCGTAACATCGGTAAATATCTTCGGCGACGTGGGTAGGAACCAGGTGATCGATCGAGCCGCCGAAGCGGGCGATTTCTTTGACCACACTGCTGCTGAGGAAGCTGTACTCGTTCGAGGTCGCGAGGAACACGGTCTCGATTTGAGTCGATATCGTTTTATTGGTATGTGCCATCTGGAGTTCCATTTCAAAGTCTGAAACTGCCCGTAAGCCGCGAATCAGGGCAGTCGCGCCCCGCATCTGGGCATAAGTCACGGTGAGTCCGACGAAACTATCAACTTCCACGTTGGGTAGATGCTGTGCGGCGATTTGGATTTGCTCTAATCGCTGCTGAACGCTGAAGAGCGGAGTCTTGTTCGGATTCCGTAACACGGCGACGATAACACGATCGAATAACAGCGCACCTCGTTTAATAATATCGAGATGTCCGTATGTTATCGGGTCAAAGCTACCGGGGTAGATGGCAATCACAAAAAAATCAGTGTCTGCACTGAGGGCAATAAAACGAATCTCCTTACTTTACCCTGTAGTAAAAAGTTTGCGCGTTTAAATTTAGAAGAATTTTTCGATAGTTATTGCTCAGATAGACGCTTGACGGCTTCTCCGCCTAAAAGTTGGTGGGTTTCGTGCAAGAGTTCGGGAATACGATCGACGAATGGACTCTCAGCTAAATAAGGACGAATCGCTTCAATATCGATTTCATTCACTCGTGCTCCTGGAAACCAGTGGCTACCTTGACCAAGTAGGTTGTATCGCACTTTGGCGTAATCCACGAGATCGTAAGCGATCGCTAAATTTCGCAACCATAAAATCGTATGGAGGTTCAATCGTCCCGGAGTTTCGTCAACGGTTGGCAATCCGACGCGCCAGTTTTTTACCCAGTCGGCTCCGAGTCGCTTGATCGCGGCTTGCTCTAATCGCTCAAGAATCGGTGGCAGAATTTCGTCGGCTCGATCGAGCAATTCCAATGTTTTCAAATGCTCATCAAAATCACTCGGTCTTGCGGCTCCGACGCTCAGAGTATGGACTTGTGAATGACTGAGGCAAAATAAATTGTTAAACACCATCGGAGAAAGGGGCGCACACAAATCGACTAATCGCTTGGGCGGATCGTAGAGATTGCCACCTTTATTTGATGGGCTGATGATGAACACACCCATATCGCGATCGTGAGCCGATTCGATCGCTTTCCAGTTCTGTTGATTGATGTAGTACCAGTGCAGATTTACGTAGTCGAATTGATTGGTTTCGATCGCTTTGACAATACTCTCAGTCGATCCATGCGTGGAAAATCCGACAAAGCGAACCTTCCCTTGATCTTGGAGCTTCCGCACCACTTCCAAGCATCGAAGCGCATCGTCTAAGGTTTCCTGATTATTGATTCCATGCAGTCCCAGAAGATCGACGTAATCTAACTTCAAATAACTGAGGGATTTCTCAAAGGTTTTCTGAAACGCTTTTGGGTCTGCGGTTGGCACGATTTTAGTTTGGGCAATCAGCTTTTCGCGAGGCAGTTTTGGCAGAATTTGACCCAACTGCATCTCTGAAGAGCCGTAACCGCGTGCTGTTTCAATGTGATGAATGCCTAAGTCGAACGCTCGTCGAATCGTGGCTTCTAGATTCGCCTGATTATCGGATGGCACTTGGTCACGAGGAACATCTTGCCACTTGAATTGATACCGCATTCCTCCACAGGAAAAAACGGGCATCTGAAGTTCAGTGCGTCCAAAACGTCGGTACAACATGAGCGATCGTGTCAAAAGGTCAGCCTTATCCTAACGGCTTCACCGAATTTCGCGCACGTCTGCGGCTTGAGTGGGCGCGGTGGGTTGTGCGATCGAGATTCTCAAATCTTCAGGGAATGCAGGCTGCATCTGAGCAAGTCGCTGTCGAGAAGATTCGACTAAGACGAGTACATTGCGGCTCGAAACGTTGACCGCTGCTGGAACGTTTACAGACTTCTTCGCTTGAAGAACGGGCTTCTTTCCACCTGAACCTGATCCGGTGTTTAGTAAGCTTGCTTGGTGATTTAGTCGCGTTCTAATTGTCGATAGTTCACGAGTCGATCGATAAAGTGAACAATACACTTGCACTTGTTCGATCGTAGCACCATCGGTTCCAGCGATTTCGCCTAATCCTGGAGGGGGTGAGCAGAGTAATTCGGGTTCGGGATAGTTCGATTTGAGAAAGCGATCGACCGAGGATGTATAGAGTAAAACCTGTCCGCCTAATGTTTTGAGGCGTTTAGCTTCGGACTTCTGTGTCGATTGCTCTAGTCGATCGAGCAATGTCACCTGCTCTTTGGTTAAGTTATGTGCTGCTATCCAGTATGAGCGAGTTGCTTCATCGATTTTGGTGTTCGATCGCGTACTTGCAGTGACGATCGTTGAACCGACTAATCCTGCTACTAAAGCCAGCCCTGTCCAAAAAAATCGCCGCATTTCCACTAATTTCCTTCACACAACACACTGGCTGATTTTCTCTGGTTTAACGACAGATTTCAACCCTGCTAATGTACACCCGTAGACACACTCGATAGCTATAAAGTTTTTAGTAGCAATTGTGGATAAGTTCCTAACCGCATCCAGAATTCCAAACTTTCGTATGAACTTCATCGAGAAGACAAGTCGATCGCATAGACTCAAAATGGAGCATCGTTGAGCCGTAATGTATACCTACGCCTTCTTCAAAACGCCACTTCAGCCACTACAACTAACAGAAGGGATTGCTGGCGATCTGGCAGTGATTAAAACAGATACTTTGTCTGCATTAGTAGAGCCAGATTTAGAGTTTGAAGAAATCCAGAATGATGATACTCAACTCGTGCAAGCGGTTTTGACGCACGATCGAGTAATTTGCGATTTGTTTTGGCAGGTGACGATTCTACCGCTGCGATTTGGAACAAAATTCTTGTCATACGATCGCTTAGTGGATCATTTAATCGAGAATCGCGAGAAATACTTGGGTAAGTTGAATCAACTCGAAGGGAAAGCTGAATATCGGTTGAAATTAACGCCGATCGAGCTTGAACTGCCTGCGAGTCCAGAAATGAACGGCAGTATGAAGGGGCGCGATTATTTCCAGGCGAAAAAGCAGCAGTATCAAGCTCACATTGACCAGAAAGATCAACAGCAAGAAGAACTCCAGCAGATTCTGTCGGAGATCGAGCAAGTTTATCCGAACACGAAGCTGAAGGAAGGAGCAGACGGAATCGAGAAACTGTACTTATTGATTGATAAACGCGAAGAAATGACGCTTTATCAACATCTCAATGAATGGCAGAATCAATATCCACATTGGGAATTAGGATTAGGAGAAGCATTACCACCTTATCACTTTGTTTAATTTTATCGACGCGACAAAGCTAATCCGAAACTCAATACAATCAGAACCACAAGTGCAATCCATCCAGCATTACGGCGCATCCAGACACCCGGAGAAGTTTCGTAACGTTGGGGAGTGCTCACGATCGGAACTGTGACATTGTGATACATCGTGCATTCCCAAGCATCCGGACGTTGTGGATAGTTGCAGGTGTCATCCGCATCATAAATACAAGTCTTGCACAAAGGCTCATTTCCGGTTGCGCGATGTAGCACGATACCCGGATGACCATGAGCCTTAAGCGGAGTACGACAGCGGGGACACGCGATCGCGCTTTTTTGAATCGATTGACCGCATTTAGGACAGTTCAGCATGGTTAGAAATTGCGTTAGGAGTTGCTAATTTTACGCACTTGGAATTCGCGCTCTTCGACAAACGGGAAAGATTGACCCATCGCCTCGGTAAAACGTCGATCGGTGTCTTCGAGAACAGAAGCTGGAATGCTTTTCCAGGCATCTTTCGTTTCCCAATGAATCACCATAATTAGCTCTGATTCATCTTTGGGATTAAACCAGATCTCTTTTCCAACATAGCCCGGATATTTTGAAAGTGTCGCCGTCCAAATTTCCGCATCTTTTTGAATATAAGTTTCGCGCAGTTCGATAGGAACGCTAACTTTCAGCCATTCGATAACCATAGATTCTATCTGTAGAGCAATGACAACACGATCGATAGTCGAATACGTTACAGTTTAACGCTTCTGGGATTGCTTATGGTGACACACTTAGGAAAGCAATGGAAAACTGAACTAACCGATTTAGTTCGGGGTGCATCCGGTGGCTTTCTGTTTGGAATTCCGTTGCTGTATACGATGGAAGTCTGGTGGATTGGTTCTTATATCAGTCCACTGAGAATGCTAGTTTCATTAGTATTTACGTTTCTAATTGTATTTTTATTGAATCAAACTGCTGGGTTTCGGAATGAGGATGCGCGATCGACAGATGCGCTCAAAGACTCGATCGAAGCTTTAGCGATCGGTTTAGTATGCAGTGGTGCAATGCTAATTCTGTTACAAGAAATCACATTACAAACACCGCTACGAGAAGCACTCGGTAAATTGATTTACGAAAGTGTGCCCTTTACGTTCGGGGTTGCATTAGCAAATCAGTTTTTGGGCAAAAATCAATCGCGATCGGGAAACACGAAACATAAGGGGAATGCAACACTCTCGGACATTTCAGCCACGTTGATCGGTTCGCTAGTGATTGCGTTTAACATTGCCCCGACTGATGAAGTTCCGATGTTAGCCTCTGCGGCGACTGGAGGATGGTTACTCGCAATGATTCCAGCTTCATTGTTAGTATCCTACTGCATTGTATTTGCGGCGGGATTTACCAATCAACAACAGCGATACGAACATCAAGGCATCTTTCAGCGTCCAATGGGAGAAACGATCGCGGCTTATCTCGTGTCTCTATTTGCTGCGATGTTGATGCTCGTATTCTTTCAGAAGCTGCATTTCGATGATCCGTGGCAGTTGTGGTTGAGATACACGATTTTACTAGGCTTGCCTGCAACGGTTGGGGGTGCAGCGGGACGATTAGCGGTTTAGGAGAAAACAATGGAGAAAAAGAAACCTAGATCGACGGCTGAATGGGTGACATTTGGAATTGCTTCAACGATCTTAAGCGCGATCGCTGGATTGGTTGTATACGTCTGGATTAGCGATCGACATGAACCTGCGGCGATTTCAGTTGAACCGCGTGAAATTCGCGAAACGAATGGTCAATTCTATGTGCCTTTTGAAGTGACGAATACAGGCGGCGAAACGGTCGAATCGGTGCAGATTGTGGCAGAACTGAAAGAAGGCGATCGCGTTTTGGAATCGGGCGATCAACAGGTTGATTTTCTATCGCGCGATGAGAAAGAAGAAGGTGCATTCGTCTTTCAACGCGATCCAAGACAGGGAAACTTGATTGTGCGGGTTGCAAGTTATAAAATCCCGTAATGAGTAACTCTCTTAGTGCAATCATTCTCGCAGGTGGTAAAAGCTCTCGAATGGGGCAGGACAAAGCCTTGATCGAAGTTGATGGAGTTCCGCTGCTGAAACGAACCTATGATGCAGCGAAACATTGTACTGATTCGATCTATGTCGTGACTTCTTGGCGCGATCGTTATGAATCAATCTTGCCGGATGCAAATTGGATCGACGAATCCGCTCCTCGATCGCCGATCATTGCCTTTGCCGAAGCTTTTCAACAAATCCCAACGGATTGGGTCTTGCTCTTAGCCTGTGACTTGCCAAGATTGAACGGTGAGACCTTAAAAGAATTGATGGCACAGTTGGGAGAAACCTCGATCGTCGTAGCTAGAAGCGAGGAAGGTTGGGAGCCATTGTGCGGATTCTATCGACGTGATTGTTTAGCGAGTTTGCAGAGCTATCTGGAAAGCGGAAAGCGATCGTTTCAAGATTGGCTCGATTCGGAAACGGTGCAGGAATTGGAGATTCGCGATCGACAAATTCTCTTTAACTGCAATACTCCGACTGATCTAGAACAAGTTGATTGATCGCTTCCCATTCTGATTCGGTCAGCGGTTCAATGTGAAAATCAATCTTAAAGCACTCTTTGGCGGCTTCGATTAGCGTGTCGGTGATTTCGTCGATCGACAATTCCACATTCAAAAACGTCATTTTTTGCCCAAATACCTGCTCAAATAATGGTGCATCGGATTGAATTTGCATTGATCCATGCTGCAAAATCGCGTCACCTCGACGCAACTGAGCACTCCCAATCAATTTAACGCCCTCTGAAGTTACTAAATCTGCTCCGGTCGCCGTTCCAAAGCAGTTCGGATTGTGAATATATCCCCGTCCCGCTTCACCGTAATGCAATGCAATTCCTAACTGTTTCCAACCTTGGATTAGAAACTCACAAATCGATCGATAAGCCTGCATTCGATTGTGTCCCAATCCAGAAGTAATGACTGCATACGTTAAATCGCCTTGATGCAGAACGGCGCGACCGCCACTCGGACGACGCACTAAATCGATGCTTGCACCGCGCTTCGCGTTCGCTTCCCCGTTCCAAGTCAAAGATTTCCAAGCTTCAGGATATTGTCGCTGATGATAGCCCAATGAGATTGCAACAGGCGACCAAGTATAGAAGCGCAAAGTGGAAGGATGCGAGTTTAATCGATGTTGTTCGATTAGCCAGGTATCGATCGCCATTTGCACCCGTCCAGGAGCATCAATTGTTGGAATTAGTCGCCATTCTCGCATCGAACATCTATTAAAGGTTGACTCTATCGTATCTGCCTTTTGCCAGGGGATAGCGGATTGTATCTCTCATTACCGTAAGTCATTCGTTATCAATTCATCGAGGACTTATGCCTTACAACCACAGCGAAAATACTCAGCGTGCTCTATCAATGTTTCAACAGTATGACGTTGATACTCAGCTTGCACTCCTTTGGTATGGTTACTTGGACATTAAAGATGAGCTAAATCCAGCACCGCCGCAAACTGCCGATCGCATGGCGCACACAATTTACGATGAAATCAAAGTCCTTTCCCAAGAAGAGCAGCTTCAAGCACAACGCGATATTCTCAGCGGTGCAGATAGCCAATTCGGTCGCACCTACAGCGCATTAAGCAACAGTGCAAGAATCGAAATTTGGTTGCTGTTAGGACAAGGCATGGAAAGCGGCGAAATCATCAATGTTCCGTCAGATTACAAACTGCCCGAACAAACCCACGAATTCAGCGACTTTATTTCCGGTTTGAGCTTTGAAGAACGAGTCGAATTCATGCAGGCTGGAGTTCAAGGAATGGGCGCAGCTTCCACGAAAGCACAATAATTAGCGCCTTCACTAAAGGGAACTGAAAAATCTCTTAGTTCCCTTTAGTGGGTGTTTTAAAGGTATTGAAAGACACTTCGCTGCGGTGCTATCCCGCCCGGAAATGAATCTCCGGGCTGATCGGGGAAACTCCGCTGAAGCGGACTCGGAGGACAGTTCGAGGCTCTTAGTCCACTTTAGTGGGCTTCCCTCAATTAGCCCGGAGATTCATTTCCGGGCGGGTGAATGCGATCGACAGCTACTTCTAAAGCACTCTCTTAGTAGACTTCGTTCTGTTAGCCCCGAATTCCATTCCGGGGCGATCTCGAAACGCAGCCAATCCCCTCTACGCCGCTCCAAATTCTGCTTGCAACGCATCATCGTTATCATCCGCGATCGTAGCCACAATCGTAATCAATCGCGACACTTCACCCGGCGATAATTCAGCGATCGTTCTCGAAGACACGACAGCAACCTGATTGTTAAAAATTGCAAAATGTGACTCGAACGTATTTAACCAATTCATTTCAAGTAGCTTACGGTTTAACTGCGCTTCATTTTGCACAGGTAGATTTAGCACTGTTGCCCAAACCGTAAAAGTATCTTCGTCGGTGGTTCCGGTTAACTGTACAAATGTTTCGACACTGCCATATTTGAACTTCCAAACATAGCCGCTTTCGTTGTCATTATGGCTGACCATTGCGCTATTTGATTGATCTAAGCTCTCGATAACCGTTTCGATCACTTGGATCAAATCCATGCCGACGCTTTTATCTTCAGTGGTTAAGGGGTCGAGATCGGGTTGATAGTTCGTCATAAAGTCAATTCAGCTTAGAAGTTGAGTTTACGGTAGCGTTTTTAGCGACCTTTTTCCTCAGCCTTGGGGTTTTCTTCACCTTTGTAGCAAGGAAATCGGGATTTGAAACTTTTTGTCTTCCTACCAAAGATAGACGCAGGTTCGACTTACGAATGTCTCACTTGATGGATGATGCGAATTGGGCGATCGCGAAATAGTTGTGAAGTCACAAGTTATAGGAGAAGGATTATGACAATCACGATTCGCGATGACGTGGTTTATATCATGCTGAGAAAGATTGATGAATGTGATAAAGGTCCCGGTCCTGATCCGGTGAAGTTCGATGAAACGGATTTTGCTGGCATTCCGATGACCCCGGCTGAGTTTCTCGGACACCTAGACTATCTCAATCAAAGACAGTACATTAATGCAGAATTTTCCGGCAATGCTTACGGCAACCAAGATGATGTGCCGAACGTAGTCAATGAAGAAGAATTCGGCTTTAGAGTTGCAAATACTTACGGTGCGCCCGATGGTCCATTGCCGCATTTGATCGAGTTCAAGAAGGCGGAACTGACCGAGAAAGGGCGGGCAATGCTGCAAGATATGATCGCAAATCCGCCGAAATCGATGCAGTCTGGTCCGACTGTTCCGATCGCGACAAAAGATACGCCTTTCCTCGAAAAAGTAGCGCTCAAAGGCGGCATTTCTGACCTGTACGATGCCCGCGACATTACCGAAGTCGTGTTCCGTACAATGCGCGACATGATGACTAATGAAGCGGTTGAACACATTTCGGAAGAACTGCATGTTCCGCTCGATGAAGGCAACCCCGATCGCACTCTCTACACGGCGACTCCGCTAGCAACAGAAGTGTCTGATTTGTGGGAAGATACCAACCCGATCGTGCATTTCCTCAGCCACATTCGTCCCCCGCTGAAAATCAAAGCAGATACCTTCTTGTTCCGGGTGAAGCAGGAAGCAGGCTTGCAGCCGAATACAACCCCTGAGCAAGTCATCTCAGCGGTCTTCTCAGCAACGAAAGACGAACTCTCTCAAGAACGCATCCAGGAAGTTGCAGGGTTCTTGCCCGATAAGATTCGGGAACTGTGGGAAACCGCGTAATTGAATCGCGAACATGAAGTGCAGCGAAGCGATCGCAGTTCTAACTCTGCCAAGTTCCTGAAAAGATGCTTTTAACCGCGATCGCAATTCGTCCCAAATCTTCATTTAACAACGGCGGACAGTCCAAACTTCGGGCGAGTCCGCTGTTGAATAATTGCCGCGATTCACTGGAAACTAAGAATAACGCAGAGGCTAATTCTCGATCGATCACCGTCTGATCTTTCAGCGCATCAAACACCACTTTCAACGCCAGCAAAATCGAGGTGACTTGTCCCGGCATCGGGGGCTGACTTTGCCCCAAGCGTCCGAGAAACGTATCACTAGCATTGAGATTGGCTTGGTCGATGAGCAACCGACGAGCAGTTTCGTAATCCACGATCGAGCGTTTTGGAGAATTGACTGTATCACTTTAGCGCGAATTGATCGTTTTGCTCTGAAAATTCTACCGACTCAAGTTTGACGCTACGACGGAATCGGAGTGGGTTCACTTGAGCCAAGTTGCAATGCGTACAGATTGGCATAGACACCTTGTTGTGCAATCAGTTCGCTGTGTGTCCCATTTTCGACAATTCGCCCGTCTTGAATGACTAACACTTGATCAGCTTGGGTGACAGTGCTGAGACGGTGAGCAATGACAAAACTGGTTCGATTTTTGAGCAATTTCGCGATCGCATCTTGCACCAATGCTTCAGTCCGCGTATCAATACTACTGGTCGCTTCATCGAGAATCAAAATTCGAGGCTGAATCAACACTGCACGAGCAATACTAATCAATTGCCGCTGTCCCTGACTCAACATTGCACCCCGCTCGCCCAAATAAGTCGAATAGCCTTGAGGTAATGTTCTAATCAATTCATGCACATTCGCGACTTGTGCAGCTTCTTCGATTTCCGCCTGAGTTGCATTGGGACGACCGAAAGCTATGTTTTCAGCAACTGTTCCACTAAAGAGAATCGTGTCTTGTAGAACAATGCCAATTTGCCGACGTAGACTGGCTTGAGTGACGGATCTCACATCGAATCCATCGATCGTCACTGCTCCATCAGTCACATCATAGAAGCGCAGAATTAGATTGATAATTGTACTTTTTCCTGCTCCAGTTGGACCGACAAGCGCGATCGTTTGTCCCGGTTTTGCCAGCAAATCTACGCCTTTCAAAACTTGCTGATTCTGTGTGTAGCCAAACGAAACGTTCTGAAATCGAACTTCGCCCTGAATGGGAGGAAGCTCGATCGCATTTGGTGCATCGTTAAGCTGTGACGGTTCATCGAGCAAACTGAAGATTCTTTCAAGTCCAGCGATCGCGGATTGCGCCTGTGTATAAAACTGACTCAAAATCTGGATCGGTCTAAAAAACTGCTGCACATAAATCAGAAACGCTGTGACGACTCCGACGGTTGCTTGTCCCGTAACTGCCAGATAGCCACCATAAGCGAGAACACCCGCAGTCGCGATCGTATTAAGAAAATCGATCGACGGTAAAAACGCTGCCGTGATTGCCACCGCTTGAATATTGGCATCTCGATTCGCAGCATTCAAATCTTCAAATTCATCAATGTTCAGTTGCACTCGGTTAAAGGCTTGAGCTTCCCGAACACTACTAATATCTTCTTCGAGCTTGGTCGATAGTTCTCCAATCGTTTCTCTCGTGACTCGGAATCGCGATCGCGCCCATCGTGAAAAGATCGCAGTCGTCAAAATCATCAATGGCACAACAAAGTTACTGACTAATCCAAGTTGCAGATTAATCGATAACATTGCGATGATGATGCCCAGTAAACTAAACAAGTTCCCCAACATCTGTGCCACAGTTTGCCCAAACGCTTGATTCACTGTACTGACATCATTCAGCAAGCGACTCATCAAATCCCCTGCTTCACTCCGATCGAAGTAGCTCAACGGTAAGCTTTGCACTTTCACAAAGATATCTTCCCGCAATTGTGCAAGAACACGCTGAACAATCCAACCGACGCGCACAATCTGTGCCCGAATTGCTTGCACTCCAATGATGTATACCAATGTTAATGCAATCAGCACGTACCATAAGCTTTGTAAATTACCTTGAGCAATCACATTATCGATCGACCATCCAACAAAAAACGGACCAATCGCCTGTGATGCCGCTCCGATTAACACACACAGAAGCGCGATCGGGACTTCTTTTCGATAAGGCTGCACATACTGCAAAAACCGCTTCAGCGTTGATCTCTGATGACGTGACTTTTCAGTTCCAAAAGAAGTTCTCATGATCGTTTCACCTGGGATTCCAAGATTGCGCCATACAGCGGACTCGTGTGCATTAATTCTTCGTGCGTTCCTTGCGCGACTAACATTCCTTGATCCATTAGCAAAATACGATCGGCATTCCGAACCGTCGAAATTCGTTGTGCAATCACAAACGCGGTACAGGTTCTCTGATCAATTAATCGATCGAGCGCTTCGTTAATTTGATTCGCAGTTCTTGCATCGACCGCTGAGGTACTATCATCGAGAATCAAAATCCGATAGTCAGTTAGTAATGTTCTTGCGATCGCAATTCGCTGTTTTTGTCCTCCCGATAATCCGACTCCACGTTCTCCTACGATCGTGTTGTATCCATCGGGCAAACTCGCAATAAAGTCGTGAATCTGAGCCGTTTTCGCAACTTCGATGATTTCCTCGATCGAAGCATCAGGTTTAGCGTATGCGATGTTTTCCTGCAATGTTCCAGAGAAGAGAGTCGTTTCTTGGAAAACAATGCCAATCTTCGATCGTAAACTCATCAAGTTGAAGTCTCGAACATCGCGCCCATCGATCCGAACGGCTCCTCTGGTTGGGTCGTAAAATCTGGGAATCAAATTCACGATCGTACTTTTCCCCGATCCAGTCATGCCTAGGATCGCAATGAGTTCATTCGGTTTCGTTTCAAATGAAACACTCTTAAGTGCCTCAGTAGTCGCGCCTGGATAGCGGAAACAGACATCTTCAAACGTAATTCTGCCACCACACCGATCAAAAGGAAGTGCATTTGGTCGATCGCGAATTTCAATTTCAGCATCAATCACTTCATACACTCGTTCAGCGGAAGCGGCGGCTTGTGCGATCGCAGGTGCAGCAAATCCAATCAGCAAAATTGGCTGAAGAATGAACAATAGATATGAATTAAACGCAACCAGTTCCCCGATCGAAAACGCTCGATTAATCACTTGTGCGCCTCCGAATCCCAGAACCGCGACCGTGATCAAGTTGCTTAATAGGAAAATCAGCGGAAACGTATTCCGAATCGCATACAGCGTTTTCATGCTGACCGCGATTAGTTCATTATTCAAAGACGTGTAACGCGATCGCTCTTGATCTTCCCGCACATAAGCTTTTACCACTCGCACACCCAGCAAATTTTCCTGCAACACTGCATTGAGATCGCCCAGTTGTTCTTGAACTCGTTGGAATAGGCTTCCGTTTTGACCAAAGAATCGCGCTAACAGCCAAGCCGCCATTGGTACGACTGTCAACGTGATCAATGCTAACTGCCAATTCATGATTAGTAGAATGGTCGCGATCGTAATCAACGTCACCACGGCTCCGATCACTTGAATCAAGCTCGTTCCGATGAACGATCGGATTTGTTCAATATCGCTCGTTGCGCGAGTAATTAACTGTGAAGTTTGAGCGCGATCGTGATAACTAAAACTAAGCGTTTCAATCTTGGTAAACAGTTGATTGCGTAAGTCGTACGCTAATCCTTGCGAAGTTGCCTCTGACCAAAAGGTTTGCCCGAAGTTAAACAATCCGCGTGCGATCGCGGCTCCAACCATTAACGCGGCACTTTCCCAAACGATGGTAGAATTCCGCTGAGCAATTCCCTGATCAATGCCCCAGCGAAAAATCTGAGGAGTCACCGCTGTTGCTGCGGTCAATAAAAAAAGACTGAGAATAGCACCGATCGCAACAAATCGATGAGCTTTTAAGCCTTGCAACACTCGATTGAGTGCAGACATTGATGAGGTGTTCTCTTCGCGCGTGTGTGTCAAGGCAGCACCACCTTCAACTGGGAAACGTTGCGATTTTATTAGCTTGCAGAGAGTTTAACATCTACTTTAAGGGAGGCATCCTGAACTAAATAACTCTCAATCAAATTATCCTTGAGTTACAATTGCTATAAATCTATAGGATTCTTATAATGACGAATCGTGAGCAGTTAATCCAAGAGCTTAAACAGGCTCCTGACGAATTGATTCAAACGACGCTAGATTTTCTACATCGTATTAAAACAGTGCGTGAAAAGCACCCGCTGGCTGAGTTTGCAGGAATTTTGAGTGATTCAGAGGCAGAAGAACTACAGCAAACGATCGCAGCAGAATGTCGGCAGGTTGACCTCAATGAGTGGTGAAATTGCGTTAGATACTTCTGTTGCAAGACGATACGGATTTTGGCTATGTAGACGGTCTGCTGATAGAACATTGGTAGCTACTTAAAAAAATCGCCTGTCGAATTCCTCCAACTGGCGATTACCATGACGTTTGACCTTGAAAGACACAAAAGCATATAAGCTTCTGCGGTTGCGAAACGCAACGGGGTTTAGGCGGCGACTAATGCAGCAAGCTTGCTCAGAATTGCATCGGTGTTCTTCTTCGCATCGCCAAAAAGCATAGAGGTGTTGTCCTTGTAGAACAATGGATTTTCGACTCCAGCATATCCACTTCCGAGACTGCGCTTGAGTACGATCGCGCTTTTCGCTTTCCAAACTTCCAGCACTGGCATTCCCGCGATCGAGCAGTCTGGATCTTCAACAGCACTCGGATTCACCGTATCATTTGCACCAATTACCAAAACGACATCGGTTTCAGGAAAGTCCTCATTGATCTCATCCATTTCGAGAACAATGTCATACGGAACTTTCGCTTCCGCTAACAATACATTCATGTGTCCCGGAAGCCTTCCCGCGACTGGATGAATTCCAAATCGAACATTCACCCCACGACTTCTTAAGACTCTAGTAATCTCAGAAATCGGATGTTGTGCTTGTGCAACTGCCATTCCATATCCTGGAACAATGATTACACTGTTGGCATTCTCTAATTGTTCGACTGTTTCTTCAACAGAAATCGATTTTGCTTCACCTGTGATTGCTTTTGATGTAGAACTGTTCCCAGTCCCAAAGCCACCCAAAATCACGCTAATAAACGAGCGATTCATCGCCTTACACATGATGTAGCTCAGAATCGCGCCACTACTACCCACTAATGCACCAGTGATGATCAAGAGATCATTCGACAACATAAATCCGGCGGCTGCGGCTGCCCATCCTGAATAGCTATTCAACATCGAGATTACGACAGGCATATCTGCGCCCCCGATCGCCATTACAAGATGCACTCCCAGAACGCCAGCTAATCCACTCATAATCAACAATGCGGTAGTTGATTCATGATTCAAAAACTGCGCTCCTAATGCCACACAAGCGACTAACAATCCAATGTTTAGCAAGTGCCGTCCTGGAAGCATTAAAGGTTTGCTACTGACTAACCCTCGAAGCTTGCCGAAAGCCACGATCGAGCCTGTAAATGTCACCGCACCAATAAACACCCCAATAAAGATTTCGACCTGGTGAATCGTTGCTTCTGCTCCCGTCAATGTTTGCGGTTGCAAATGATTCGCAATTCCCACTAACACCGCAGCCATTCCCACAAAACTATGCAGCATTGCAACTAATTCGGGCATTTCAGTCATTGCAACTCGACCTGCCAAAATTGCACCGATGATGGCTCCTGGCAGAATTACAGCAGCGAGAACTCCATAACCCGTGACATCACTGCGAAGAACCGTTGCCAGAAATGCGATCGACATTCCCGCAATTCCGTACCAGTTCCCTTTCTGCGCCGTTTCCTGATTCGATAACCCGCTCAAGCTCAAAATAAACAATGCACTCGCGGCAATGTAAGCCACATTAGAAAGACTGTCAAACATTGCACACCTCTATTGTTTTTGGAACATTTTGAGCATTCGCTGTGACACGAGAAAGCCACCTGCGATGTTAATTGTGCCGATCAGAATTGCGATCGCGCCTAAAATCGTCGTAGCAGAAGTCGGACTTCCCGAAATTTGCAGCATTCCACCCAGAATGATGATGCCGCTAATTGCATTCGTCACACTCATCAACGGTGTATGTAGTGCAGGTTTCACGTTCCAAATCACCTGCCAACCAACAAAGCAAGCGAGAACGAATACAGTAAAGTGACTCAAGAAAGATGGAGGTGCGATCGTGCCAATTCCTAGCAATGCTGCACCAAGAAGCGGTGTCCAAATCCAAGTCGGTGTCGATCTCGCTTTAACACTCGGAACTTCAACCACGGGCGTTTCAATCTTCTGCGGCACTGGTGCAACTTTCGGCAAAGGTTCAACCGTTTCGCCTTGATGCAGGACTAACGCACCTCGAATCACTTCATCGTCTAAATCAACGTGATAGTTATCATTCCGCCCCATATCATCAAGCAAATGACACAGATTCTTACCGTAAAGCTGACTGGCTTGTGCTGCCATCCGACTCGGCAAATCTGTCAACCCAATGATTGTTACGCCTTGGTATCGATAGATTTCACCTGGTTTGGTAACTTCACAGTTTCCGCCCTGTTCTGCTGCTAGATCTACTACGACAGACCCTTCTCTCATGCTCTCAACCATTTCCGTTGTAATGAGCGTTGGAGCTTTCTTTCCTGGAATTAGCGCAGTCGTGATAATAATATCGACCTCTTTCGCCTGAGCCGCAAACAGTTCCATCTCAGCTTTGATGAACTCAGGACTCATGGTTTTTGCATAGCCACCCTGTCCGGTTCCATCCTCTTCAAAGCTCAACTCTAAGAATTCGGCTCCCAAGCTTTGAACTTGCTCCTTCACGACTGGACGAGTATCAAACGATCGCACAATTGCACCCAGAGATCGAGCCGTCCCCACCGCTGCTAATCCTGCGACTCCTGCCCCAATCACCAACACTTTCGCAGGCGGAACTTTCCCTGCTGCGGTAATCTGTCCCGTAAAAAATCGCCCAAACTGCTGTGCCGCCTCAATTACAGCCCGATATCCAGCAATATTCGCCATCGAACTCAGTGCATCTAATTTTTGAGCGCGACTGATTCGAGGTACAGCATCCATCGCCAACACAGTCGCCTTTCGGTTCGCCAAATGCTCGACTAATTCTGGATTCTGATTCGCCCAAATAAAACTGATTAAAGTTGCCCCTTCATGTAGCAAATCTGCTTCATGTTTGTTTAAATTTGAATTCCAAATTGGCGGACGAACTTTCAGAATCAAATCTGCATAAGACCAAAGTGTTTCTGTATCAACAATGATTCGACAACCTGCATCTAAATAGGCTTGATTTGAAAAGTTTGCGGCTTCTCCTGCTCCCGATTCAACTAAAACTTCAAACCCGTATTTCTGCAAAATCTTTACGGTGTCTGGAGTTGCCGCGACTCGACATTCTCCCGCATAAATTTCTTTTGGAATTCCAATTTTTCGATATGTGGCGGGATGCTGACTCGGTGAACGTTCCGCCCCTGACTCTTTATCGATCGCGATCGTCATGCTGTCTCCTCAATTGATGCGTATGTAACAGCTTTTCTTAGTCATACTCGAATCCACAAGAAAATGAATCTCTTGTGTTTCAAAAAGTAATTATTCCAACAAACTTTCAGAAATTATAAGTTCAGAATATGGGTGATCAGATGAAAACTTTTATGAGATCTGCTTCTTAAATTCTTCATCAATAAATGTCAAAAACAACGACCATATTTCACAACTCGAAATCTAACTTCAATTCGTGTTACGAATCACAAGAACAAATGCTCTGCTAGAATTGAAATCACTGGTGTTTGGACGCTGCCATGACACAAGCAATTCCGAAAGATACGTTGCTGGCTGATGATTCACTCCCGTTACCGCCGCCCGATTTATGGAGCGATGAGCCGCCCTTGGAAAGTGATTTACATCGTGATCAGATTGATCTTCTCGTTCGCCTGATTCGCTGGATTTTTCGCCCGAATGGGATCGGAGGTCGCAGCGATGTCTATGTCGCGGGAAATCTAACGGTTTATTACAGTCCGAATCAGAAGAAGTCGGAATTCTTTCGAGGTCCTGATGTCTTTGTCGTGCTGGGAACTGATCCGCGTCGTCGTCGGAGTTGGACAGTTTGGCATGAAAATGGTCAGTACCCGAATCTCATCATTGAATTGCTGTCTGATTCCACGGCTGAAGTCGATCGAGGTGAGAAAAAAGAAATCTACCAATCAATTTGGCGCGTTCCAGACTATTTCTGGTTTGATCCTGTCACGCTCGAATTTCAGGGATTTCAACTGGTTCACGGACGCTATGAAGCGTTAACTCCAAACTCACAGGGGCATTTATGGAGTCAGGAGCTTGGATTCTATTTAGGAATTCACGATCGACAACTCCGCCTCTTCACCGAAAACGGCTCTCTTGTCCCCTTACAGGAAGAAGCCGCTGAAGAACGAGCCGAACAAGCCGAACAACGAGCGGAAATTCTAGCGGCGAAACTCCGGGAATTAGGCATCGATCCAGATCAACTTTCATAGGAACAAAATCAGGCTCGATCGCGTCCTCAGTCGGTAGCCCCTCACGCGCATTCCTGCTAATCTCAATGTTGAATGAACTTAACCCCTAATAAAATTTTCTCTATGCTGCTGAAAGGATGTTCAATGCGTCAGATCGTCTCAACGCTTGCAATTGCGGGTAGTTTAGTCGCTGCGGTTCCTCTGGTTGCGTTCGCTCAAGGTCTGCCCGGATTGACCATCTTCAGCGGCGTACAGCCTGGAAAACAACTGAGTTATCGCCTCGATTTTGGTGGAAATAGTGGCTCATTCGATCGCTATCGGTTCCGCATCGGACGCGACAAAGTGAAAGTCGCGATCGCACAATTCTCGATCGATTACCCCAACTATTTCCGAGGCACATTCGATCCGAAGAATGTCGAATTGCTCGTGAATGACAAGAAAGTGCCGATTCAGGAAGTGAACTGGGAAAAAGACAACTACGTGCTTCAAGTCTTTCCTCAAGAGCCTGTTCCGGCAGGTTCAAACATCGAACTGATCTTCAACAACGTGCGGAACCCGAATAGCGGCGGAATGTTTTACTTTAACTGTCGCGTTCTCTCCCCTGGAGATGTACCGCTGTTGCGCGACATTGGAACTTGGATCGTAACGATTCAGTAATTAAAAATCGTGATACGCTAGTAGACTGTGACTTTTCCCGCAGTCTACTTCTTTTTTGCTTGGGAATTAATATCGACTCACTGGAGCCACGGACATGACGAAGCGCACATTAGGCGGAACAAGCCGCAAACGCAGACGGGTATCAGGATTCCGCGCTCGGATGCGGACAAAGAACGGACAAAAAGTGATTCAAGCACGCCGGAAGAAAGGACGGTTGCGCTTGTCGGTTTCGTCCTCCTGATCGCTATTTTGCTGCCACAAGAGAATCGACTGAAACATCGGCGAGATTTTGATGCTGTTTACCAGCGCGGATTTCGTCGAGGTTCTCGTTGTTTTGCCATCAGAGTGCTGAAATGTCCGGAGCAACCGACGCGAATCGGCATTTCGATTAGTAAGAAAGTCAGCAAACGAGCAGTCGTTCGGAACCGGATCAAGCGTCAGGTTCGAGCCATTCTGCGAAGTTTTCTGCCTCGGACAAAATCGGGATTCTCGATCGTCATTGGTGTACGAATCGAAGCGACAGAGTGTGATTATCCTCAATATCTGCAAGAATTAGAGCAGTTATTGGTTAAAGCTGAGGTGCTGAATGGCAGTTAAAGAAGAAGTCTTCTACGAAGGCGGACCTCATATCGGGGACTTAATTATTAATGTTCTCCTCGGTTTTACGGTAATTTGCTTGCCGTTGACCGTTGGCGCGATCGTTCGAGCGTTCTGGCTTCGATATCGGATTACGAATCGTCGAATCAGTGTCGTTGGCGGTTGGAAAGGACGCGATCGCTCAGATGTAATCTATTCGGAAATTACGAAAGTTGTTACCGTTCCGCGCGGCATTGGAACGTATGGCGATATGGTGTTAACCCTCCGTGACGGAAGCCGCCTCGAATTGAGAGCAATTCCGAGATTCCGGGAAGTGTACGACTTTATTAACGATCGACTTTCTGAGAAGGCGAAAAAAGTCAGCGGCAGCCTCGGAAGTCAACCGTAAATTTGCGCCCTGAGCGCTACACTGGATCTGGCATTTTGAATGCCTTAAACCCTTTAGACCCTAGTAGGTAGACGGAAAGCGAATGGACTTTGGTGTAAGCTTCTTATCCAATAACGTGATGCTGCCGATCCTGGATTTCTTCTACGGGATCGTGCCGAGCTATGGGTTGGCGATCGTAGCGTTGACTCTAGTCATTCGCTTTGCCCTCTTCCCACTCAGTGCAGGTTCAATCCGCAGTATGCGCCGCATGAAGGTCACGCAACCTGTCATGCAAAAGCGCGTCAAAGAAGTACAGGAACGGTATAAAAATGATCCTGCGAAACAGCAGGAAGAAATGAGCGCGATTTATAAAGAATTCGGGAATCCGTTAGCGGGATGTTTTCCAGTTCTCTTACAGATGCCGATTCTATTTGCGCTGTTTGCAACCTTGAGAGGATCGCCTTTCTCGGATGTGCCTTACACGGTGAACTTCCAGATCGCACCTCAAGCTCAAGTCGAACAAGTTGCACCGCAAGCATTCATCACGCCACCTCAAAATATTTATGTTGAGGACGGCGTTCACGCGAAAATTAGTGCGATCGCTCCTGCGGGCACGAAATTAGCGGTTGGCGAGAAAACCAAGATCGAGTTTCAAACCGCAGAAGGTAAGCCCTTCTCCGAACTGTTAGCTGAATTTCCTGAGAGCCATCTCACTCCAAGATTCAAGGCAACAACTGGAGCAGAGCGCATCAAGATTAATGATGACGGCACGATCGAAGCGCTCCAGCCTGGAGATGCCACGATTCAAGCCTTCATTCCGGGAATCGCTGCGGACAAAGGCTTCTTGTTCATCGATCAGCTTGGACGAGTCGGAGCCGTCGATCCAGATGGCACATTCCACTGGGATATCATCGGCATGATCATCTTCTTCGGATTGAGCTTGTACATCAGCCAATTGATTTCGGGACAAGGTTCGACCGGAAATCCTCAGCAAGACACTGTGAACAAGATTACGCCCGTGATTTTCTCTGGGATGTTCTTGTTCTTCCCGTTGCCTGCGGGTGTGTTGATGTACATGGTACTGGCGAACATTTTCCAAACGGCGCAGACCTTTATTTTGTCGCGTGAACCGTTACCTGAGAATCTTCAGAAGCTGGTGGATGCGGAAGCTGCGGCGACTGCAAAAACGAGTGGTGGAAGTGCAAAGACAGATGGCGGAGACGATTCTCTTCCGTTTGAACCCGGTCGTAAGAAAAAAGCATAGTTGGGACGTATGGCTGAAACTCAATTACAGCAGCGGGGGCAGCAGTGGCTCGAAACATTTCTGAAGCTGGCTGCATTTCCGGCAACCGTATCTGCTGAAATCCGAAATACCTCTGCTGAAAAAAGCTGCTGGTTGACGATCGACCATACTTCCCTTCAGCCTGCTCAAATCGAAGCATTGCTCGGAAATAATGGCGCGGTTCTCGATTCGATTCAGTATTTGGCAAGCTCGATCCTGAATATTGGTCAGGATGAGCAGATTGCTTACACAATCGAGATTGATGGCTACCGCGCCCGAAGATTGGCAGAACTAACCGCGATCGCGGAAGATGCCGCTGCAAGAGTGCGCGAGACGGGCGAAGAATACGAAATCAAATCGCTTTCTTCTGCTGAACGTCGCCAAGTGCATTCGATTCTGCAAGACAGCGGCGATATTGAAACGTTTAGTCGAGGTCAAGAACCCGATCGACGTTTAGTCGTCAAGCTGGCACAGCCAGACCAGGAAGAGCCTTGAGGCTAATGTGTCGGACATTTACGTTGTAATTCGGAACCAAGATAATATCGCGATGTCCTCGATCGCAGGAGAGCTTCTGGTTGTAATGTTGACAACCGAAGAAATTGTTTATCGACAATCTCCTGTTTCGCTTCGGGTTGCGGCTGCTTTCTTCCGTAACGTTCCTTCTGGCGAGTATTCATTAATTGTTCGGCACTCTGAACTAAATCCCACGGAATCGCTTTACTCATTTACTCTGCCTGAACAAGCTGTTTTCGGCGCGAGGTTCGTCTATGATGAGCCTAATTGCCAGTTCCTCAGAGTTGAAACTGAAATGAGGTTGCTCAATGAATGATTCTTCAGACCCGCAAGTTGCAGATGCTGAATCGCTAGAAGGATATCGATACTTGGTTTGGTTAGAATCCGAAGCACTTTGGAAAGAAACCGATCCTCAGCGTCGAGCAAACCTAGCGCTCTCTTTAGCAGAATATACGGCAACGTTGGCACGCTTAGAGGTGGAAGCCTCGAAAGAGCAAACTGCACAATCAGATGCTGTGCAGAACTTTGCTTAACTTCGTTAGACTGAAATAAGAGCGGCATTCTGTACTTTGCAGCACCAGTCTTCCGCGATAAGTTTGTTAAGTGTGAATCGTGGGTAAAACACGATCGACCAATTCGCAGTTAAGTAATTATGGAAGCGATTCATATTCCCCGCCTGATTCAGTGTCCCGAACAGACCAAGACGATCGAGTTTAAAACGTTCCTTAAAGACCTGCAAACTCTGACTCCGGTACAAGGCTGGATCAAAATTACGCATCAAGGAAACTTTCTCGAAATTTCAGCAAAGGCAGAAACGATCGTAACACTCACTTGCCATCGGTGTTTGCAGCAGTTCAATCATCGATTAGCGATCGCACCAAGCGAAATGATTTGGCTCGATGAAACGGCGGATCAGTTGGACGAATTGCCGCTCGATAAGGATCTCTCGATGGATGATTTGGTTGAGACTTTATCGCCGAACGGTTATTTTGATCCGGAGACTTGGCTATACGAGCAGCTTTCGCTCGAAATTCCACAGCGGCAACTTTGTGAGCAAGATTGTCCAGGAATTGAAGTGGCGGACGAAATCAAAAATCCGGGAATTGATAGTCGTTGGGCAGCGTTGCAATCTCTGAAAGGTCATCTCAATTAGCTTCTGTTGTACGGTAGATAGAGAGACCGTACTTTTAGAAAAGCGATTTATGAGTTTTAGCGACGAATTTAATCTGCTCATTCGGGCGCGTTATCCGATCATCTACATTCCGACTCGCGAAGAAGAACGAGTCGAAACCGCGATCGCACAATCTGCGAAAGCCCAAGGCGATCGTGCTGTTTACACTTGGGATTTTGTCGATGGGTATCAAGGCAATCCCAACGATGTCGGATTCGGAAAACGTAACCCACTACAAGCCCTCGAATTCGTTGAAAAGCTACCGATGAGTGCTCCTGCGATCTTCATTCTGCGGGACTTTCATCGATTTCTAGAAGACATATCGATCTCTCGTAAGCTGAGAAACTTAGTTCGATTGCTCAAATCACAGCCTAAAAATATTGTGCTGTTATCGTCTCAGATTTCGATTCCTGATGATTTGAGCGAAGTGCTAACGGTGCTCGAATTTCCGCTTCCAGGTGCACCAGAGATTAAAACCGAAGTTGAACGGTTAATGAGCGCGACCGGACATCGGCTTGAACCGAAGACATTAGATGAACTCGTTCGATCGTGCCAAGGATTATCGATCGAGCGAATTCGTCGTGTTCTCGCGAGAGCCTTCGCGCTTCATGGTGAACTGCGTCCCGAAGATGTGGATCTGATTCTTGAAGAAAAGCGCCAAACGATTCGCCAAACTCAGATTCTAGATTTCTATCCCGCTAAAGAAGATATTTCGGATATTGGCGGATTGGATAACTTAAAAGATTGGTTGATTCGACGGGGCGGATCGTTTAGCGATCGAGCACGACAATATGGATTACCGCATCCGAAAGGTTTGATGCTTGTGGGAATTCAGGGAACTGGAAAATCATTGACCGCAAAAGCGATCGCGCATCACTGGCATTTACCACTTCTGCGATTAGATGTCGGTCGCCTGTTTGGTGGCTTAGTCGGGGAATCAGAGTCACGAACTCGCCAAATGATCCAACTTGCGGAAGCTCTCGCGCCTTGTGTGTTGTGGATCGATGAAATTGATAAAGCCTTTTCCGGTGTCGATGGTCGGAGCGATTCAGGAACGACCAGCCGTGTCTTCGGAACCTTTATCACTTGGATGGCGGAAAAGCGATCGCCCGTATTTGTGGTTGCGACTGCGAATAATATTCAAGCACTGCCACCGGAAATGCTGAGAAAAGGGCGATTTGATGAGATTTTCTTTGTCGGACTGCCCACACAGGAAGAACGTCGATCGATCTTTTCGGTGCATCTTTCTCGCCTGCGTCCGCACAATTTGAAGCAATATGATCTCGATCGATTAGCTTATGAAACGCCAGACTTCTCAGGAGCCGAGATTGAGCAGACTTTAATTGAAGCGATGCACATCGGATTTAGTCAGAATCGCGACTTTACCACCGATGACATTCTTGAAGCTGCAAGTCAGATTGTCCCACTCGCTCGGACTGCCAAAGAACAGATTGATTTTCTGCAAGATTGGGCAGCGGCAGGAAAAGCACGACTCGCATCGAAACATAGTCAACTCAGCGATCGAATTCAGCGCCAACTTCAACAACCGGAATAAACTATGACTCAAGCAAAACAGCGGTTGCTTTACGAAACAGATTATCTTCAGTGGATTGAAACAACGGTTGAACATCTACGAAGAGGTGATCACAACGAGATTGATTGGGACAATTTGATCGAGGAAATTGAAGACATGGGGCGAAGTGAGCGACATCGTTTAGAAAGCAATTTAGTTGTTGTCTTGCTTCATCTCCTGAAATGGCAATATCAATCAGAAAAACGGAGTGGGAGTTGGGAGGCAAGCATCTTAGAGCATCGACGACGAATCAGAAAAGCACTTCAAACTTCTCCTAGCCTCAAACCGTATCTTGAAACGGTTCTAGCTGAATCACATACATCGGTACGAAAGCAAGCAAAAGCTGAAACGGGATTGCCTTTAGAGACGTTTCCGATCGATTGCCCTTATGATGTGAGTTCGATTCTGGATGATGACTTTTTGCCGGATTGAATTTGGCTGAGGAAAACTCATCTAAAATGAAGGCGATCGACGTTATCGAGCTTGCCTCATGCCCAGTTTAGACGAACTCCAAGAGCGACTTTTAGCCTTTCGTGCAGCCGGACAAAATCTGCAACTTGAACCGTTAGTGACGCAGAAAGCGCGCTCTCTAAGTTTGGGGTCGAGTATCAGACTGAATTGGTGGATGAATTGGAGCAAGCGATCGAGGATTGTACGAATCAAGATAATAAGCTGATTTTTACAGGTCATCGGGGCTGCGGAAAATCAACGCTCTTAGCTGAATTAAGTTTTCGATTAGTGGAGACTCAGCGGTATTTTGTCGTGATGTTTTCGATTTCGGATACCGTCGATGAATCGGCAGTCGATCACGTCAATATCTTGTTTTCGATGGCGATCCAACTGCTAGAAGCGGCAGAGCAGCGGAATGTGAAACTGAAGCCAGGGATTAAAAATGAACTGTATCGCTGGTTGGGGAAACATACGAAAACAGAATCGGATTCGGCAGAAGCGACGATCGAGGTAAACACTGAAGCGGGCGCAAAAGGTGGAATTCCAGGATTTTTGGAATTTTTGGCGAAGATTAAATCGATTCTGAAAGTGAACTCGGTGATTCGGGAGGAGATTACGATCGAGTTTGCTCGCAAGATTTCCGATCTGATTGCTCAAATTAATTTGATTCAATCCGCGATCGAGAATGCGACTGGGCAAGAAGTTTTGGTGATTATTGATGATTTGGATAAGCTCTCTTTGAGCGATGCAGAAACGATTTTTACCAAGAACATTCAACCTCTACTAGCTCCGTCCTTTCGAGTTGTTTATACGATTCCGGTGGCGATCTTGCGGGAAGTTTCAATGAAGCGCAACGTTGAAGCGTATGTGAAAAAGATTCACACGATGCGGGTGGGGAAGTTTTTTACTAAGGCAATGGTGCGATCGAGCGATCGAATTCCTGATCCGGAGATGTTGTCGTTCTTCGATCAAGTGTTGGAAAAACGATTTCCTAAGTCTTTGATTGATCCAGTGATTCAGCAGGAGATGATTCTCAAAAGTGGAGGTGTGCTGCGGGAACTGATTCGGATTGCAGATAGTTGCTGTGATTTGTGTATGCAGCAAATTCGACGACAGAGCCGACTTGAAAAGTTCGATCAGCCTTTCGTCAAGATTGATCAAGCTGTACTGACTTCAGTGCTGTCCGATCTACAAATTAGTTATGCACAACCGCTCGGACAGTCGGACTTTGACACACTGATCGGCATCTATCAGGAATTTCGACCGAAAGACACCGAGAACCAACGATTTCGAGATTTGCTACATGGCTTGTATGTGTTGGAATATCGAGATTCGGCTGTGCAGTGGTATGACTTAAATCCGATCGTAAAAGATCTACTGATTCAAGAGGGATTGCTGGACGATGGATGATGCCAAGCGCCATAACGAAGAGATGTACGATCGCTTAATTTCGCTGATTGAAAACTCTCAGGGGCGATTGGCTCCGATTGTGGTGGCTTGTGATGATCTGCGATTGCGCGATCGCATGATTGGACGATACGAAACTGAGGCACGACAGGCAAAGATTCGACCGTATCGGATTGTTTTGGGAAAAGAACCGAGTTTACGATCGGGTTTAGCCAAACTCAAAGAGCAAGACGAATACTTACAAAATGATGGCGAAGCAGTATTCACCGTGACAGGTGCGGAATTGCTGTTGCGAGTAAAGCTTAATCCGCAAGAGAAACAGAGTGAAATTGAGAAGTTTTTTGGATATTTGCAGTGGTCGAGAGAGGGACTGAGAGAGTTTCGATATCCGATCGTGCTTTGGGTGACAGCACCGATTTTGCGCGAGATGAAGCTGAGAGCGGCAGACTTTTGGAGTTGGCGAAAGGCGGAATTGCGATTTTTAGATGAATCGAATGATGTTTACCTTGTGGGGCAACATCAACGGGCATTCGAGTCTTACCAACAGTCCCTTGAAATTAGACGTAAAATTGGGGATCAGAGTGGAGAAGCTGACTTGCTGCTTATGATGGCAGATTCGCTTGCAAAGCTAAACCATACCTGGGAAGCTCTTCAGCATTATCAACAAGCTAGACAGATTTACCAAGAACTCGGACTCGATTTTAAAGTTGAAGAATGTGATATCGCAATCTATAACCTTGAAGCAATCATTCCAGATCCACCAATTCTTGGTGTCCCAAAGAGTGCCACAAGACCTAATTATGTTCCATCGGAGTCACGTCATTATGTTCGATCGAAGCCACGTCGCCACGATCGACAAAAAATCCTACTTCTCTGTTTTGTGTTAGGCATTGCGATCGCACTTCTAATCTGGTTCCTAACACGGTAAGATTCATCGATCGCGTTCTTTAGTGTTACTCTAAAACTCTGAAATTCCAATGCGATCGTATGTCTCCTAAACTCACCAAGCGCGTCTCCACTGCCCTCGTCAATGCCCTAAGTGCTGGCGTTGTGCCGCGAGTCGGTTTAGACCAGATTGCGGTCGGACGAGAAAAAGAAATTGCGGCGATTCGGCAAGATTTTGAGCATATTGCGAATGGTGGCGCAGCGTTTCGATTTGTGATTGGGCGATATGGAGCAGGAAAAAGCTTTACGCTGCAACTGATTCGGAATTTGGCAATGGAGAGCGGGTTCGTGGTGGCGGATGCAGATATTACGCCCGATCGACGTTTGGTGGGTAGTCAAGGTGCGGGAGTGGCGACCTACCGCGAACTGATGCGAAATTTAGCGACCAAAAGCCGTCCTGAAGGTGGAGCCTTAACGATCATTCTGGAGCGATGGATCGCAGCGATTCAAGCGCAAGTTGCCCAAGAAACGGGAATGAAGCCGAACGAGGAAGGGTTTGATCAGCAAGTTGAGGCGCGAATTCGATTAGTCACGCAGGATGTCGCAGATTTGGTGAATGGATTTGATTTCGCGACGGTGATTATTGCGTATTGGACGGGGTATCGATCGAATGATGAAACCAAAAAAGAATCCGCGATGCGCTGGTTGCGTGGGGAATTTTCGACGAAGACCGAAGCGAAAGCGGCGTTAGGGGTGAGAGTGATTATTGATGACGATTCTTGGTATGACTACGTTAAATTGATCGCTCGATTTGCGGCGGATATTGATTACAAAGGTTTGATTGTGATTCTTGATGAAGTGGTGCATTTGTCGAAGATACCAACCGCGATCGCACGTCAAAACAACTACGATAAGCTTCTGGCAATGTTTAATGATGCCATGCAAGGGAAAGTCAGTCACCTTGGAACCTTGATCGGCGGAACTCCTCAGTTTTTAGAAGATCCGAGACGGGGATTGTATAGCGATCCAGCGTGGCAGCGTCGGACGGCTCAGAGTCGGGTTGTGCAGAGTGAAGCGATCGATACCAGTTCCCCGGTGATTTATCTTGAACCGTTGAGTGAAAGCGAACTCCAAATCTTGTTACAGAGAATTGCGAATGTCTTTTGCACTCATTATGAATTGAAAAAACAGATCGCTTCTAGTGAAATTACTAACTTTATTACTGCGGTTCGAGGTAGCAAAATCGGAACCGAAACGCGGCTAACACCGGGTGAGATTATTCGTGATTTTATGACTGCATTAAACGTATTACAGCAGAATCCACAACTGGAATTCAATGAATTAATCAATACTCAGCAATATCAAGCTGCAACGGTAAAAGCAATACCAAAAGCAACGGATGATGAATTTGCTGAATTCACCCTTTAAACGAAAGCTTCGCTCTCTAAATAAGAGTCTCTAGAGAGCGAAGTTAAAATCAGCGAAATTGACTTAGAAGCCTGCGAAATTGTAGCCGACACCAAGCACAATACCGACTGCGGCTTGTCCGGTGACAGAAGCATTCACAGAAGCGGTCGCAGTAAATTGCGACGACAGCGGCACATCAACGCCACCCGTCAACAACAGACCAACATCGCCACCGTCCCCGGTTGAGATTGCTGCGCCAACTCCTAAGAACGGAGCCGCTGTAAATCCGAGACCTTCCGTCGGACCTTCACCAAAGCTGAAGTCGTACGTGATAGGAATCAAGATTGCAACATCATCGTTGATCAGAACCGACGGACGAACCGAGAAGTTTCGAGTCAAGCCGATTTTACTGAGAACAGTAAAGCTTCCTTGTCCCAAAGAAATGTCGCCATCGCCGATCCCAATGTTACCGCCGATTCCGATGTAGCTTGATCCCGATCGAGTTGCACGACCTGGTTCAAATTCCTGAGTTGTTCCAGGAGTGGTCGGCGCAGTTGTGTCGGGTGTGGTCGGTGTAGTGGTGTCGGGCGTTGTAGGGATAGTGCTGGGAGTGGTAGGCGTGGTAGTGTCCGGTGTGATCGGAACAGGGGTCGGAGTCGTGGGCGTGGTGCTGGGAGTAATGGGTGTGATTCCCGGTGTGGTTGTTCCCGGCGTGATCGGAGTCGTGCTGGGGGTGATGGGCGTTGCGCCTGGGGTCGTAGTGCTCGGAGTTGTCGTGCTGGGGGTAACATCCGAGGGATTCGTTGGAGTGCCAGAAGGGGTGCTGCCGGGAACCGCGCGACCGGGAGTAATTTCACTGGGAGTAGAGGGGGTGGTTTGAGCAACCGTAAAGCGGGAATCCGTGACAAATTCGCGGCGGATTGCAGGTTGGTTAATGTCGATCGAAGGTTGTCCTAAGAGCGCAGCCCCGTTGGTCTGAATTGGGCTGGGTTCTTTTGCATTCGCTTTGAGTTCGCCTGCTACGAGCGCGATCGAGACTGAAATCAGCGGTAAAAAGAGTTTTAGCGCTGTGTTGGGTCGTGAATTCAAAGTCATAGTCGAATGATTAAAATTGATTTGTTTCAATGCCTACCATTCGAGCGTAATTGCCGAATTGATAAACTACGTCTGACTAAAGACGAACTCATATCGAGAACGCATACCTCGCAAGATAGAATTATTTCGTCATGCTAGGATTTTAGGCGCGTAGCAAAGTTCTGTGATCGAGTTGGGGATAAGCTTCGAGCTTTCAAGATTGCCGCAGCTAGAAACGCATAAGACACCATTCCGACGATCGCAAGTAGAATTTCGCTGACACTGCCCATCACATTCCAAAGCGCATGAAGTCCAGAAGCGGTGAGATAGCCAGTGAGGAGAATCAACCAACTTTGTCGCGGTTTGAGGACAGCTAGCCCGATGAAGTATCCGAAGTATCCGCTGTATGCCATGTGTCCTGATATTGCACCGAGCAATCGCGGAATCAAAACTTGCAAGCCTCGAAGCTGATCCCATCCGGTTCCGAGTTGTAGCGACGTAGTTTGGATCATGTCTGGAACGTATTGCCCTAGCGTTTCAACGAGGGTAAATCCGACAGCGGAAGCAGCACCGAGAAGGATGCCATCGAGCGGTTCCCAGATACCAACGCGATCGTTCCACGGTGCAGGCAAGAATCGCCCAATTAGAAACAGCACCGCTAACGGAATCGCTTTGAGCAGTTCTTCCATCAATCCCGCTCCGAAAAACATCCGAATTAATAACTCGAAAGGATTGATCAGTTCTCCTTGAGTCGGAACTTGTCCGGGTAAGATATTTCGGAAGATTTCAACAAATAGCGGTAAAATCGGACTGCGGAGTAAAAAGTACGTTCCCATTGCAGCAAGAACCATCACCCACCAGGGTTTTCGCTTGCCACAAAGTTGATAAACAAAATAAAATCCAACAAGCGCAATATATCCTGCTAATAGTCGATTAAATAGTAACGGTTGTCCAACTGCAACAAATAAGGAAACGACAAAGATAATCGTTATAACACCCGGAACGAGATAAGCTTTGCGCGTGAGTTCTCGTCCGGTGGAAACGATCGGGAAAAGCTGCGTCAATGTCACCGAATCCGCTGGTATGGGAACGGGGACAGCTTCTCCGATCGTGGCTGAATTTTCCTGATAGGACTCCCCGAAATATTCAAAGATAAAATCGGGTCCATCGCTGCCCAAGGTGACACGATCGCCGGATTTCAAAACCTGACAGCCTTTCAACCGCTGCCCGTTCAAATACGTGCCATTCGAGCTATTCAGGTCACAAATCCACCAAGACGGGCGTTCTCCTTCGGTCGGATCACAGGGACGCACTTCCGCATGACGGCGCGAGACTGCCGCAAACAACAGCGGATCGATCACGATTTGACAACGAGGATCGCGTCCGATCGTGGTTACGTTGTTGATCGATAAAGCATGTACCAGTAATTTCGGATCAGGAGAATTGCCGATCGACAGTTGCCGAAGGCAGGCTATGGCACTAATATCGCCCGTCATATAAAGAGTTCGAGCAGTGGGCGTTCGCGCTAGACATACGGTAGAAACAGGGAAACAAGGATGCTTTCTAGCGCAACATTCTATACGTATCTTGGGATCTCTATCACGTTTCTCTTGAAACGATCGGGAAACCCCTAGAAATCTTCATTATTGATTATTTGCTCTTGCATCTGCGACCGCTGCAATAAAAGAAATCACGGTCAAGGGAGCGCTGATTGCCAAAATAATTCCGGTGGTCATCGTGCCGTATTCGGGAGTGCCGGAAGTCAGTTCAAACACGCATCCGACCGCCGCGATCGCAGCCACGCAGGAAAGACCGAGAAATAAACCACTTTTGGGTGTCATGATCATAAGACAGTTTCCTCAAAGACTTGAAAACCGCCAGTTTCCTGACGGTTCGTTTAGTCTTTATTATCGGACGGCGCGGACATCATTTGTGGAGAAACCGCGTTTTTTCAACTCTTGGGTGAGTGCGAGTTGATTGTCTACTCGATCGACAAACAGAACGCCGTTTAAGTGGTCGATTTCGTGCTGAATACAGCGAGACAACAGACCATCAGCGGTGATCGTTCTCATGCGCCCGGTTTCGTCTTTGAAAGAAACCTCGATCATTTCTGGTCGATCGACATCGAGATACACGCCTGGAATGCTGAGGCAGCCTTCTTGACCGCTACAGGTGGCTGTGCCGAATTTTTTAATCACCGGATTGATCAACACCAGCGGTTGAGCTTCGGGTTTGTCCGGTTCGAGATCGATCACAATAATTTGCTTATGAATCCCAACTTGAGGAGCCGCAAGCCCGATGCCATCTTCGCTGTACATCGTTTGCAGCATTTGACGGGCGATCTCGCGCACTTCATCATCCACCTTTGCCACTCGTTTCGCAGGCTGACGCAAGACACGATCGCCCATGTGGTGCATCTTTAACGGCGGATTTTCTAACTTTTTCTTCTCAACTAGAACGACAGAGGGCATGGGATTTACCTAAAAATGGAGATAGAAGGTCGGACTGATTCCGTGTTAGCTCCATTTTAGCGAATCCGGGACGAATTCAGTGGAAGCTTCGGATGCTCGTTTTAAATTCGGATGCTACAAGGGTTTCGCGCACTGAGGGAGAAATCGAGGGAGAAAAAATGGTTCGCTTCTTCACCAAATTGGATTATTTGTTCCGTGAGACGTTGCTGGGATTGTGGCGCGGCGGTTGGATGAATTGGGCGGCGGTCAGTATGGTGACGGTGCTGCTGTTTTTGTTTGGGGTGAGTTTGCAAGCTTCTTGGCAGTTGGAAAGTTTGCTGACTCAGTTTGGGAGCCAGTTGGAAGTCTCGGCTTATTTGGAGACGGGAGTATCAGCGGATGTCTTGCGATCGGTCGTCGAACGATTGCCCGAAGTTGCCTCGGTTCAAGATGTCACGAAAGAACAGGCTTGGAGCAATTTGGTTCAAGAACTCGGCTTGTCGAATCTGAGAGATGCAACGCAGCAATTGGAAGGAAATCCATTAGTGGATGAATTGAAAGTGAAAGCGCGATCGTCGGAAGTGGTTCCAGTTTTGGCGGAGAAATTGAAGAAGATTCGCGGAGTTGAGGAAGTTCAATATGTGAGCGAGGCAGTTCAGCGGATTGCTCAATTGAATAAAGGGTTTAACTGGATTAGTACGGCAGTCGTGGGATTGTTGACGGCAACCGCGATCGCAGTGATTAATACGACGATTCGGTTTATTGTGTTGGCGCGGCGGAAAGAGATTGAGATTATGCAGCTTGTGGGGGCGACTCGAAGCTGGATTTATTTGCCGTTTTTAACGCAAGGGGTGGCGTTTGGAGTGTTGGGAGCGGCGATCGCGTTTTCGTTGATTCAGGCGATTCAGAAGTTTATTCGCCATCAGTTGAGCGGACAGGCGGAGTTTGTGCAGTTTTTGACGACCGGGGCGGGAAGTGCGATCGATTTAGTGGCGTTGCCGTTGATTTTGTTGGCGTTTGGGGGAATCGTTGGGCTAATTGGTAGTGTAATGGCGGTGCGGCGGTTTGCCAGGGTTTGATGTGAATTTGAACCATCAATGCAATATCGATCGCGTTTACCCGATGACGTAGAGACGATTCGGCGAATCGTCTCTACCCGGATTTCGTGGTGGAACGATCGATATTTGCGAACGTTCAACACATTCGATCGGCTATCGATGAATCATTTCCGGATGCTGAAGCGTTTGTTGATATCGATCGAACTGTTTCACAATCAATCGCTGCACTGCAATAATCGCCGGATTCACCTCAACATATCGCCTCTGTGGATTCTTCAGATAGTTCTTTTGCTCACTCTCAATCATTTCAATGTCTTGATGCAAGAACGGCAGAAACAATAAATGTAAAATCACAGGCTGCAACGGTCGGCGCACTGCATTGATTAACCAAGTCGGAATCGGAAGCCGCAAGAACAACATCGCAAACGATCGACTTTCCGTTTCAGATATCGGTAATCGCATCAAATACAAGGCTGATGTGCCTTCGAGCTTATTAACGTAATTCGGATATTGGTAATCGATCGAGATCGTCTTGGTCGTTACAGCACCCGATTCACTTAAACCAAGAAGCTTGGTCAAAATGCCTTTATATGACACTTGATATTCTGCGGTCACTGAATGTTCTGTTTCCCGAAGTTTGAGCAAAACCGGATCAAACCAACCTTGAAGATTCTGATGTAAATAACCATGAAACACATCCATCGTGTTTTCATTGCAGATTGAGAAATGTGCGTTGAACTCACCGCTGATCGGAACCATGAAACACTGCGAATCATCGTATTCGGGAATGTCAGGAATTGAAGTCAACTCTGCAAAAGCGCGATCGCCCGGAAAGACCCAAATTAAGCCATATTTCTCCTGAACTGGATAGCTCCGCATCTTGGCGCAGGGAAGTTTCTGCCCTTCATTCCAATAAGGAATGCCGACGCATTCTCCTTGCCCGTTGAATTCCCAACCGTGATAGCCACAAACGATCGCATCGCCTTGAACCTTGCCTTTGTCCATCGCCACCCCTTTATGAGGGCAGACATTTTCTACAGCTTGAACTTGATTTTTAGAATCGCGATAAAGAGCAATAAATTGATTCCAAATGCGAATTGAAAAAATTTTTTGCGGTTTTAGATTGTGTGACCAAGCGACTGCATACCAGTGATTGGGATTAATTCCAACTTCGCGCACTCGATTTTGAATCGTTTGACCTTGTAGAGTAGTCGCCAATTCGAGCATCACTTATTCATCCTTCTGGGAATACTTGTGCCTCATGCTAACAACAAAAAAAAGGGCGCAAAGCAACCCTTTTAGAAATCATTAGATTTTCACAACATTCACGTCGGTGTGGACTGCAATTCAGGGCGTTCTTCAGGTACGATCGCGCCTTCGACCGGACAGACTTGCAGACAAATGCCGCAATCAATACAGGTCGAAAAATCAATCCAGTACCAGTCCGTTCCTTTGGTATTTTTTCCGGGACCTTCGTGGATGCAGGCGACCGGACACGCATCCACGCAATCCGCAACTCCTTCACAGGTATTCGTAACGATTGTATGAGACACAGTGTTCTTCTCTCTGAGCAATTCGACAGTCGGACACTTTCATTTTAAGCCACAAACATTTTAAGCCACAAAGAAACCCTACCCTGCCAATCAGCAGAGTAGGGATTAAATTGCTCAAGAATTAACCGTTCGTAATGTTATCGACTGCATTCTTCACGCCTTCAACAACATCCTTCACCGGATTGCCACTGGTCGGAGGAGTGGGGCTAGTTTTTTGGGCTGCCGGAGTTGCCGGAGTTGCATGTAAGTTCGGATCGGGTTGCGGCGGGTTGGGAATCGGACCGATCGGCTCAGGATTTGCGATGTACTCGAATTGTCCTCGACCGTCCATCGAAGGTCCTTTTGCCCAACGACCTTCTGCGCTGTCTTCGCCTTCGGAGTTGTTCCAGAACTGGTAAGCGTACTCTTGCTTACCGTATTCGTATGCGATCTTCGGAGTCACGGTTTCTTCAAATCCGTCCTCTTTCAGTTGCTCGATCGCGGCTAACCACTGATTCTGGTGCATCGTGTCACGAGCGATCATAAAGCTGAGGTGATCTCGTACGCCTGGATCATCGGTCATTTCATACGCGCGAACCGCTTGCATCAAGCCTTGAGATTCCGCGTGCAAGTTAGAACGGAAGTCGGCTAACAAGTTTCCACTTGCAACGATGAAGCGACCGTTCCAAGGGAATCCTACGCTATCTGCGGGCATTGCACCACCACCGGAAACAATCTCGTGCTGCGGGTTCATTGCAGCGAAAATCACGTCTCTCGGATTAGTTCCGCCCATGACCGCACCGACGACCGGATCTTGTGCGCCTTCTTCTTGCATTTGCACCGGGGCTTTATCAAGAAGATGCGCGATCATCGTTGCCAACATTTCGACGTGACCGATTTCTTCCGTACCGATATCAAGCAGCATATCGCGATATTTTGCCGGACCGCGACAGTTCCAACCTTGGAATAAGTACTGCATCATCACGGTCATCTCACCCATCGAGCCACCGATTAATTCTTGCAGTCTTTTCGCAAAAATTGGATCGGGCTTAGTCGGAGGAGTAAAGTACTGTAAACGCTTCTTGTGTAAAAACATGAGATTCCTTCAAAAAGAGTGTTCAATGCGTGTTCAAACTGCTCTATGTGGAGCAATCTAATTCAGTCTGAACTTCTCCTTTGTAGCGACCCAAATTAATAGTTGAATCATCCTATAGTTGAACCCTTAAGGCATAGATTCCTGAGCATTTTTCCATCGCTCAACTAATTTATATCCAGTGATCATCAAGCCAATTCCTAAGAGCAAAAATGCAATGTCCCAAAGCATGTAATGAGAGCCAGAATGAACATGATGAATTCCCAGAATTTCGTGATCAATAATGCCTTCAACGGTATTAAATAACCCTGCCCCAAGTAGGATTAAACCGAGTAAGGGTTGAGTTGCTTTGGGGAGTTCGTTATTGAGGTGCGATCGCCAAAGAAAGTGCACGCCTGCGATCGTCAAAAAATAGTCCGCTGCATGAAATAATCCATCCGCCGTCGAATGCACTTTCACATCGTTCATGTTCGTCATCGGTCGCACACTGCTTAACATGTGATGCCACTGCATGATCTGATGAAGAAAAATTCCATCAAAGAATCCGGCAAATCCCATTCCAAGTAAAATCCCCGCTAAAACGAAGCGCTGGGGAAGAATAGTCGATCGCTCAACTTGAATCTGTGTAACGTTAGCCATAGGTCAAATTCTTGAAATTTAACTGGGCTACGATGTCCCCTTCCTCTCTCTCAAGGGTTAATGTCTTGGTGCTTTTTGAATTTCTTCTCGAATCGAAAACAAATCGATAAAATTATCCGCAGCTTTGGTCAGATTTTCGTGGGTCATCGATCGCAGTGCAATCACTTCAACTTTTGCGCCAACGTAAGAAACGGCACTCACCGCATACGCCAAATCGCCATCACCACTCAGCAGAATTTCCGTATCGCAATCTTGAGCAAATCGCATCATATCGACCGCGATTTCAACATTCATTCGGCTCACTCGTTTTGAACCTGAAGAATTGAAGATGACATCCTTTGTGACAACTCGATATCCATTTCGCCGCATCCAAGTGAGAAATGCTTGTTGCCGCACATTGGACGGATCAACTCCGGTGTAGAAAAACGCATAGACTAGCGTACTTTGCTGCTGGAAATAGCGCAGAAGTTTTGCATAATCGATTTCAACACCCATCTGGGACGCAGCATAAAACAGATTTGCGCCATCAATAAAAATCATCAAGCGACCCCGATGTAGAGATTCCGGGGCATGGGCATCATCAAATTCTTCGGAGAAGGATAGGGGCAATTGCTCAGATAAATTCGCCGGATCAAGAGGAGATGGCTCTACTCTGTCCGGTTCTCGTACTAACTGGGTCATGAATCGCGTTCGGCGGAAAGATTTCCCCTGATGTGAGGTCAGACGAGACTACACATCATAGGTGAACTGGCTGGATTGATAATGACAAGAATTGGGTTTTGTTATGAGACGGATTTGAAAACCCAATATTATGCGTATTCAGAGCATTACGCTTCTGAGCAAAGATTGCTACAGATTTTTAGAAACCTTAAGATTTTGCTTCACGTTTTGTAATGTTAGAGGCGACTATTGTTTCGATCGCGCTTTAAATTCAGCAAGAGCGCTAGAAGTCAACACAGGGCGACCGTTTTGGTATCGCGTCGGAATCGCACCCCGCTGCATTGCCATCAGAACGGTGGCTTGATCGACCTGAAGTCGCCTTGCTGCTTCTACCAAAGAGCATCCGTAGTCCATCTCATCTACCTCCGAAGTTTAGAGCGATCGAGTTTGGAGCCTCTGTTATGCGATCGAAGCCTCTCTTATGCGTTCTTGCTAAATCTTAAAACATAATTAAGAATTTTGGGGGAATTTCCGAAAAAATCCTGCGTTGACCCGACGACGTGTAGAGACGACCCGGCGGGTCGTCTCTACAGGGATTATCGGTTGGATGATGGGGCAAATCGGGGATTTACGCGATCGCTTCCGCCTGTACCTGATACAAATTCTCTTCGGATACGGTTTCAAAATTTTGATTCAGCCAAATCAAGGAGATCTCAGCCACGCGCCCATTTTCGAGTGTGACGATCGAGAAATTCCGTAAGCGGTCGCCATTTTCTTCGACGATTCTCGGAACTCGTGCCGCATTCAGATGAACCGTTCCCGCAGCATCAATGTGAATCGGGCGGCGCAATTCAGTTTTGGTATGTCTCAAACTGTGGTGCATGTGACCGAAGACAGCAAGCGGAACAGATTTTCCACGATCGCGCGTTTGCTCGATCGCTTGAGCAAAATCTGGATCACCGTGATCGCCTCCGATCGGCTGCCAGTCCTTACCACAGGGATCTTCTGGCTTATCTCCCATTCCTCTCGCGCCATTATGACCGATGAAGATAATCGTATTACTTTCTGTTTGCTCTACCGCATCGAGAATTCTATCAACTGATTCATCTAAACTATGTACACCATAGCGTTCTCGATAAAATCGCTCATTCTTCCAGCCAGAACCACCCCAGCTAAACGGGCGACTACCCACGACGCTTAAGTTTAGATTCGGAAAGTCTAATTTGCCGTATCCGACGTGTGCTTCACCCAGTAGATCTAATTGTTGTTGCACCCGATCTTCTTTTTTACGATCGTAGGGGCACTTACTAATTCCCCAATCGGTTGCCGAGTACCACGCATCGTGATTACCCATGATTGCCGCTTTCGGAATTTGCATCTCAGCGATTAGCTTCACGATATCAACTGATTCATTGCCAAAATCCCCGACAAATAGCGCTAGATCGACACCGAGAAACTTTAGTGCAGCTTCGTCTTCCGGCTCCCATCGATCGTGAATATCGCCGATCGCGGCAAGTTTAATTTTTTGGTTCGCCACCTTGCGTTCCCCCTTGTTTTTCCTGTTTCTAGGATAGGCGGGGCAGGGAAATTTGACATAACTCGAAAGAATCAGGCTTCGTCCTTGATCCAGGTAGATTTCCAGGCGAGTTGCGCTTCTGCGATCGATTGTTCGCGCCGTTTCTTCTGATAGTCTTTCGCGAGTGCTTGGAATTGTTGCTTCAGTTCCCGCAGTTTGCCGCGCCAATTTGCAACCCCTGGATCATTGAATTCAATCTCAGATAAACGCAGATTGACCGCGACAACGTGCATCAAAGCTGTAATTGCGGGAGGTGGCGCGTCAGAGTCAGCGGATTTTTCAGAAGCACTCACCAGAACATTGAGTAAATTCGCTGCACCCGAATCGCCTCCTTCTTTTGCTGCCGCATCGAGAACCGCTTGAGGAATTCGCTTGGGTAGGATTTCGGCTTCTTGTAACAATCGATTGGCATTCCCGTTAGCAGCTTTGAGCGTTCTGGTAACCGATCGCTCTAACTGCTCTTGCCAAATCGTTAGGGCTTCGAGCGGAGTCAAACTCGGTTCGTCTGGGAGTTCCAGTTCTGTTTCGGAAAGTAGCTCTTCGAGTTCATCTGGGAGTTCTTCGGGTTCTGGCTCGATTCGGGTTTCGTCGATCGATTTGAGTAATTCATTCAAATCTGTTGCAGTTTGACGCGCCAGAGCTTGAATGTCTTCTTGAAGTTTTTGCCGTTCGCTGACCGAGAGCGCGAGAAACCGCTTGGGATAGTTTTCAGTACAAATTCGATAGCATGACAAAACGATCTGCTGCTTCACAGTTTGTCCAAGCTGCTTGAGGTAGCCGCGATACGTTTCGGTAAAGGTGTCGCCCATCGTTTCGATTTGGCGATCGAGAGCGGCAAGCCGTTGAGAAATTTGGTCGATCGTTCCAGTCATGTCTAAACGTTTAACTTTCTACTCTTTCCCAGGATAACGATCGCGCTTGAATTTGGCGCAGTGTTCGACAAAGCGTTTCGGAATTTCAGGCGTTGCACCCCAATGCAGATGTAAATAAGAGGCGTGTAGATTGGAAGAGTGCCAACCGTCGAATTGATTGGTTTCTGCAAATTGGAAGAGCGGGCGATCGGGTGCGGTTGTGGTTGTTGATCGATGAAATTCGTGTCCGTGTACGATCGTATTTCGCGCGACGATCGGACTCTCTTCTAGAACAGTTCCGCGACGGTAGCCGAGAGTGAGACGCGATCGCATTGCCGTTGTGGTTGGAATTGCTCCGACCATTGGAAAGGTATCACCAGAGAAATCGACGATGTTTTCGCTGAGATACATCAATCCACCGCATTCAGCATAAGTTGGCATTCCTGACTGAATTGCAGCGTGAATTGCTTTTCGTGTAGTTTGATTTTCACTCAGCGTTGCTGCAAACATTTCTGGAAAGCCACCGCCGAAATATAAACCGTCGATGTTAGTTGGGAAAGGATCGTTGAGTGGACTCCATTCGATGAGATTAGCACCGGATTGTTTTAGCAGGTCGAGATTGTCTTGGTAATAGAAATTGAATGCAGCATCACGGGCGATCGCGATTCGGGGTCGATCGGTGTTCCCGACGGCATGGTAGAGACGACCCGCCGGGTCGTCTCTACGGGGATTTGCCAACAACGCGGAAATTTTTCCCCAATCAAAACACGTTTCACCCAATTGCGCCAACCGCTCGATTAATTCATTCAATCCTGGTAGTTCATCCGTCGGAACTAATCCCAGATGTCGATCGGGAATTTCAATCGCATCCTGTCGCCGCAGTACTCCCAAAATCGGAACGTCCTCTAATGCAGACTTGAGCAATTCCAAATGTCGATCGCTCCCCACCCGATTCAAAACAACGCCCGCGAATTTCAATCGAGGGTCAAACGATCGATAACCATGCACGATCGCTGCCACCGAATTCGACAATCGACTACAATCGACCACTAATACGATCGGCAAATCCAACAATCGAGCGACGTGAGCCGTACTCGCAAAATCCTTTTTTCCTGCTGCTCCATCGAACAGACCCATTACGCCCTCAACGATCGCGCAGTCACCCGCTTTCTCAACAAAGCACCGCTGCACATATTCTTCCGAAGTCAGCATCGGATCAAGGTTATAACAAGCCTGTCCGGTGACATGGCGATGAAACATCGGATCAATATAATCAGGTCCGACCTTAAACGATCGAACCTGAATCCCCCTCCGTTTTAGCGCCGCCAACAATGCCAACGTAATCGTTGTCTTACCCGCGCCACTTCGTTCCCCTGCAATCACCAACGCCATAAACCGCGAATCGAAACCTCAAATCACAGTTTAATGATCTTTGCGGTCACTGCCATGCTTTCCTCATACAGAACATCTTGCCCGACGCGCTGAAGTTGCTCGCTCAGAAGCGTTTCCGCCTTTTGGTCATTCAGCGGAGTCACCTGATTAATCTGGCAAGTCTGAGCACCACCGCCCGCTTCCATTCGCATACAGCCCGTCGTACCAGAACACAGCACCGTACAGCAATCCGCCTTGTCATTTGTTGAACTCAGCTTCAAGCTCACCATATCGCCCTTCACTTCGCCAATCTCTGCGGTCGGAATCCCTGCGAGTTCTGCTTCAATCTCGCGCCCGTTTGCCGCAGTGAAATAGACCCGCTGCAACTCATAGAAATCGTCCTCATGTTTGCGCGAAGTTGGCTCCCATCCTAAACGGCTTGCCAACCAACCGAGATACATCAACGCTTGAGCAGGATTCCCTTTTTCGTAATCGATCACGACTCGATCGACTTCCCAAATCGCTTCTCTGCGTCCCGGTGCATCAAACGCTTCTGCGGCGAGTTCTTGCCATGCTGCCAATCGTCGCCAGTTTAAATCCGTCACCAGTACGCCATCTTCGATCAACGACGACAACTTCAGCAAATCGCTTTCCGTATCGGCTGTGAATCGGCTGGAATCGAAAATTACCTGATTCGAGAGCTTCGCTACTTTCTGGAATAAATCTTGATCCAGATTCGGTGTACCCTTCCACCAGACAATCCGAGGCAGTTCGCTAATCAGCAAAGAAGACATCAGTTCACTCACCCGCTCTAGTGCAGGTTCCGTTCCTTTCAGCGAGATGTATTCACAACAGATCAAAGCCGCTTGGTTCGCTTTATTAATCGGACAGTAAGCGGACACTTGAGCCGAAACGCCTTCATCTTCGCCTGCCACTGGAAACAGCGAAATGATTCGACAAGGATTCTGACTTGCGACCACATCGGCAATTCCACTTCCCGCCGCATCAGACGCATATCGAGGCGCGTCTTGATCCTGAACGGGTTCGCCCTTCCGTTTTGCTAAATCTTCGCGTAGTTTGGTGAGCAGTTCGGGGCTGGATTTACCATCGATCGATAATTTGTAAGCTGTCTGAGCCGCTCGGATCGCTGCTTCGGTTCTCGGTCCATCAATGCCATCGACCGGACCTGTATAGAAGCCCATCATCGCCAGCAATCGCTGAGTTTCTTCTGGCTCATAGACCACTAGTGTAAACGTCGTGGCGCGAGTGGCAACCATTGATGAGCCATCGCCATCTTTCGGGCTGTAGGATTGCCAAATTTGACCTAGCTCCTGCTCAATCTCGTTGAGGGAGACATCTTTCGGAGCTTGGAGGGAAACGAGTGGAGCGGTTTTGGTAGCCATAGGAGAATTAGGATTTTAGATTTTAGAAGGCAGATTTTAGATTTTAGAAGTCGAGTGGAATCGCTAATCTAAAATCTAAAATCTGAAATTGCTAGAGTCTTCGCCAACGGCGACCATCGCGATTAATTAACTGTTCGGCTTCGTCAGGTTCCCAAGTTCCGGCTTCATATTGTGGAATGAGACTGGGATCAGTGGGAGCTTCCCAAGCGGTTAGGGCAGGAGTCACCACGCGCCAAGCCGCTTCCACTTCATCAGAACGGGTAAACAGCGTTTGGTCGCCCATCATGCAGTCGAGCAATAAGCGATCGTATGCCTCTCCCCCGGTCACACCGAATGAAGTTCCATAACTGAAATCCATTTCGACCGATCGAGTTCTTAAATCAGCTCCAGGCATTTTCACCTCGAACCGCATTCCGATTCCTTCATTCGGCTGAAGTCGCATCACAAGCACGTTGGCGTTGGCTTGTTTTGCCGCAGATTGAAAAATCAGATAAGGCACATCGCGGAATTGAATCGCAATCTCGCTGACTTTCTTCGGTAGACGCTTTCCAGTCCGTAGATAGAATGGAACACCTTGCCAGCGCCAGTTGTCCACCATGAACTTCATCGCCACATAAGTGGGAGTGGTTGAATTGGGATCAACGCCTGGCTCTTCTCGATAGCCTGAAACTTGTTTACCCTTCATCCAGCCTGCTTTGTACTGTCCTCGGATTGCAGAGTTTTCCAAGCGATGCACATCTGCCAATCGAGTCGCTTGAATGATCTTCACTTTCTCAGTCCGAATACTATCGGCATCGAGTGAGTTTGGCGGTTCCATTGCAGTTAAACAGAACAGTTGCATTAAATGGTTTTGCACCATGTCGCGCAATGCTCCGGAGGTTTCATAGTATCCGGCGCGGTCTTCAACCCCAACCGTTTCTGCCACCGTGATTTGAACGTGATCAATAAACTGACGATTCCACAGTGGTTCAAAAATTGCGTTACCAAACCGGAATACTAATAAGTTCTGAACAGTTTCTTTTCCCAGATAGTGATCGATCCGGTAAACTTGGTGCTCTTTACAAACCTTGTTCACCACACGGTTCAGGTTTTGCGCCGAACTGAGATCGCGCCCGAATGGTTTCTCGATGACTAAGCGCGTTTTTTGGTCATCTTTGAGCATTCCAGCGTTGCCCAATTGTTGAATCGCTTCGGGAAAAAACTTCGGTGCAACTGAAAGATAGAAAACGCGATTGCCTCTTGTGCCGCGTAGTTTATCAATTTCTTCTAAGCGTTCTTTTAACTTCTGATAGCCTTCAGGATTATCAATATCACCGGGACAATAAAACAATCCTTGCGCGAAGTCTTGCCACAATGCTTCAGAGCCAACTCCGTCGGAGAATTCTTCGACTCCTTCACGCATTTGTTCGCGGAAATAATCATCGCTCCATTCGCGACGGGCAACCCCTACGATCGTTAATTCCGGTGGTAATCTCCGTTCGCGTTTGAGATGATACAGGGCAGGAACGAGCTTCCGTTTCGTTAAATCACCCGATGCACCAAAGAACACAATGATGTTCGGTTCGGGCATCCGTTGTTGTTGCAGTCCAACGCGGAGCGGATTTTGTAAGAGAGTAACCATATTTGCTGTGATGAAGGATGATAAATCAAAGCGGAGGTTGAAGTGTTTTGAAGGCTACTAGCTGCGTTGCTTGCTCGCCCCGAATTCCATTCCGGGGCGGGAGCGAAACGAAGCGAGAGATACTCAAAACACGCTTTAAAGCCTGTCAAATCTCCGCAACGTTCTCTAGACCTTGGCTAGTCGATCGACCTTTTCTTGCATCGAACTCATGAGCGAGTTAAACGGCTGAATGAATTTATCAATGCCGTCTTCGAGCAGTTCGGTCATGACTTGCGCCAGATTGATATTGATATCGGGATCGTTGAGGCTTTCAATCAAGGTGTAAGCTTCTTCGACTCCGGTATCGATCCGAGGAGCCACATCACAGTGATCCGCACACGCTTCGATCGTATTCGGGGGCAGAGTGTTGACGGTATCTGCACCGATCAGTTCATCGACATACATCACGTCTTTGTACTCAGGATTCTTGGTGCTGGTACTCGCCCAGAGTAGCCGTTGAACGTTTGCACCTTTTTCTTTCAGTGCTAACCAACGGGGATCAGCGATGATCTTCTTGTACTCTTGGTAAGCGATTTTTGCATTTGCGATCGCAACTTTTCCTTTAATTGTTCTCAGCTTCGCCTCTTGCTCCAGAGTATCCACACCCTTGCTAAGTTTCGCATCGATCATGTCGTCGATCTTGCTATCAATTCGGCTCAAGAAGAAGCTGGCAACGGAAGCAATTTTGCTGATATCTTCGCCTTTTTCCGCTCTTCTTTCGAGTCCGCGAATATATGCCCAAGCGGTGTTCACGTAGCTTTGAACCGAGAAAAGCAGCGTGACGTTTACATTAATGCCATCTGCAATGACTTCCTCTACCGCAGGCAATCCCGCTGACGTTCCCGGAATTTTGATCATCACATTCGGGCGACCAATTTCCTTGTAGTAACGGCGAGCTTCACTCAGCGTTTTCTCGGTGTCGTTTGCAATGTTCGGTGGAACTTCGATGCTCACATAGCCATCTAATCCGCCGGACTCTTCATAAATCCCTGCAAAGATGTCACAAGCATTGCGAATGTCTTCAAAAATCAGCGATTCGTAGATGTCTAGAAGCGGTTTGCCTGCTCGAATTCCAGCTTCGATATCTTCGTCGTAAATTTTGTTTCCGTTAATGGCTTTTTCAAAGATTGCAGGGTTGGAAGTAATGCCGCGTAAACCTCGATCGTTGATCATGCGCTTGAGTTCGCCGGATGCGATCAGGTCACGAGTCAAGTTATCCATCCAGATACTTTGCCCGTAATCTTTGATTTCGAGTAAATGATTCGTCATTTGTGGTCTGCTCCTGTGTTATCGACTTCCTAAAGCGGTCTTTTCTCGAATGCGCTCTTGTACGAATGATTCGACCAGCGCAACATCATCTTTACTACCGATGATCAAGGGAACTCTGGCATGAAGCTTGTCCGGCACAAAATCGAGAATGTCTTCGGTTCCGGTGCTGGCACGTCCGCCCGCTTGTTCCATCAGGAAGGCTAACGGTGCAGCTTCGTATAACAATCTCAGTTTGCCTTGCGGCTGTTTGCCTGTACCTGGATAAAGGAATACACCACCCTGGTACAGAATCCGGTGAAAGTCACCGATCAATGCACCGCCGTATCGTGCGGTATAGCCTTCATGCCGATGCACGTAGCGAATAAAGTCGCGGTACGATTCTTCCCACTGCCAGAAGTTCCCTTCGTTTACGCTATAAATCGGACCGTGATCGGGAACACGAATGTTTTCATCAGCCAGAATGAACTCTCCTAAGCTGGGATCAAGCACAAAGGAGTGCACACCGTTCCCGATCGAATAAACTAGCATCGTACTCGGACCATACAGGATATACCCTGCTGCAATCTGCTTCCGTCCGTTTTGCAACAGATCCCGCGCTTTGCCATCAGAATCATCGCCTTCTTGCTGGCGAATGGCGAAGATCGATCCGACATTAATGTTGATATCAACATTTGAGGAACCATCGATCGGGTCATACAGCAGCGTATAGCGACCCAGCGGACAGTTCTCTGGAATGTAATACGGCTCATCCATTTCTTCTGAAGCCAAACGGCAGACTAAGCCGCTCTGTTTAAACACAGAAATAAAGACTTCATTGGCGTAGATATCCATGCGCTTCACGGATTCGCCTTGCACGTTTGTTTCGCCTGTAAAGCCCAGTACGCCCTCCATTAAACCAGCTCGACTCAGACGACGAGCGATCAGTTTTCCAGCCAGAGCAATCCGCGTCATGATAGCGCTGAGGTCTTGCGCTTCGGCGGAAAAACTCTGTAACTGTTCGAGGACATGGCGCGAGAGCGTTGTACAATCTCGATCAAGTGCCGAATCGCGATCGAGACTCAGCGGTTGAACATCGACCATTCAGGTTTCCTCCCTGAAATCCAGGGTTTTCACATTCACACTCTTGTAAGAGTAATAAATCAAAGAGCGTGATTCTTCTATCTTAAGAAGGCATTCCTGAATCGGGGGTTCTTTTAAGGTCAACTACAGAAAGTCTCGATCGACAAGTATTTCATGATACAAAGCAACACAAATTAGGCTTTGTCAATGAACAAATCAAGTAACTCTTTTGGATGATTTATCAGAAACTCTGGCTCATACTTCAGTAATATTTCTGGTGAATTTAAGCCCCAAGTTGCCGCGATCGATTGAACATTACTTTTCTTTGCAGCTTCAATATCACGGGTTTCATCACCGACGTAATAAACCTGACTCGGCTGTAATTTCTGCTGCCGAATAATCTTTTGAATCAATCGACTTTTGCCAAATAAGGAATAGCTTGCTGAAACCACATCAAAAACTGAAGTAAGATTCTGAACTCTGAGAAACTCTTGAATATTCTTAATAGAATTCGTCGAAACAATCCCAAGAAGATTCCCTTGCTGTTTCAATTCCAGCAGTGTTTCTTTCATTTCAGGAAAAACTTCTAAATGAGGAATTTCTTGATTCAGTTCCTGTGTAAAGCGACGAATGAGAAAGGGCAACTTCCAGACGGGAATCTGCGATCGCTTGAGTGCTCCTCGTGATCCTAAGTTTTTTAACTCTTCTAATGTTTCTTCATCAAACGGCGGAAATCCGAACTCTTTCGCCAAACGATTTGTAATGAGAATTCCAGCTTCGACACTATCTACGATCGTGCCATCGAAATCGAACAGAATAACTTTCACAGGTGAGGTTTAGAAAACGTAAACATGCAATTAATCAGTAGTTACAGTCTAATCAATTTTGTTATCACTCCGAGACAACCTTCTCAGAATCTTCTAGCTTAGGGGAATAGAGGTCTTAGCGCTACGTTCTTTCTCTAGTTCAATACAATCCCATCATCTGCGAGGAAGCTTAGTATGTCGCAAAATCATGCCGCAGCATTTTTTAAAGCTGTACAAAAAGATCACGCACTTCAAAACCGATTACAAGCCACGAGCGATCTACAAGCTTTGGTCAAAATTGCAAATGAACGAGGCTATAGTGTGACCGAAACCGAGATCGAAGACTGGCTCGATCGCTTACCCGAATCGGATCTTGCTGCATTGTTCAATCCAGGAATCGGTGGGCGGCAACGGTTAATCCCTCGGTAATATCAATTCAAACCATGCGATAGATTTTGCGTTTACCCGACGACGTAGAGACGACCCGCCGGGTCGTCTCTACCAGGATTTCGCGGTGGGGCGACGGTTCGGTTGCATGGATTGGTATCAAAAATTGGGTGTGAGGCGACAAAAATAAAAACCCTCCTGAGAATTGGAGGGTTCGGAATCATTCTAGGGTTTGGTGATTAGTCGATCGCTCTGCCAGCAGCAACCTTTTCGGGTTCTTGTGAAACTGCGATCGGCTTTTTCGCGATCAGGTACTTGCTCATAAAGTGAACCTGCTCAGAAATTCCCTCAAAGCCAGCATCAGTCAACCGCTTGACCAAATTATCCGTTGTGTAATGACGATAGTATGGCTCGTGGAAAATTTCGGGAAAGTTCTCCATTGCGATCGACAATTCCGGTGAATCGCTCATCTGAATCGAATCGCAAATCACAAATGTTCCACCCGGTTTCACCACTCGAAACGCCTCATTAATCACATTCTGACGCGCTTGAGCAGGCAACTCATGGAATAGGAATACGCTCGTCACTGCATGGAAGTAGTTATCCAAGAACGGCAATTCTTCACCGTTACCTTGTACCAACTGCGGCAACGTTCCCGGAATTTGAGACAGCAATTGATTCGCCTTTCTCAAGTACGCTGCTGACAAATCCACACCATACAGTGAAGCTTTCGGCAACATTCCGCGAATATTTCTCAGCGTGCGACCCGTTCCACAAGCGACATCTAGAACCTTAATTTGATTCGGTGGCACATTACTAAACGCTTTCAACCCTTCTTTCAAAGGAGCCAACACCCGTCGCCGCATCGGGTCAGCCGTTCCATTGAACAACAATTCCACCTGCAAATCGTACAGATTCGCAGACTCATCACTCAGATACCCATTCGTCTGATGATGGAAATTTTGAACGTAATAGCTCGGTAAACCTTGCGTTTCCACTCCAGGCGCAAAATCCTGGTAGCGCTTTTCATTGACTCGCTGCCACATCTCCGGCATATCGAGCCAAACCGCTGGGTAGTAACGGAAAAAATCGTCCCAAGCATTATCAAACAGTAGGCTTGCTGGGTAAACCCCTTTTTCAGCATCTTGCCAATCGGTTTCGAGAATGGCATTCATCCGCTTCTGAATCGTCTGGATCAGTTCCATTGAAAGCGGTTGAGGCTTTGGTTTTGTCTCAGCAGGACCCGGTGCAGCCATATTCAGCAGTTGAGTACTGACGGCTTTATGCACCAAACCAAAATAGCTTTTTCCTTGCTGAACGGTTTGATATGCCAGCTTTGTTAATGTGTCTTCGGGCATGATGGTGTGCAACAGCAATCTACGACTATGAATAAGTGTAACGAATTCTCATCAGTGAGATGCGTCTTTGGTTTAACCATTTTGAATGAGATTCTGCGATCGCACACTCCTCAAGTTACGACTGAGCATTTGCGGTCATTGCTCTTGCTGCTTCCACTTCATCAAAATGCTCAGCAGACCAGCGACACAACGCTTTCAACGGTTCAACTAGCGTTTCCCTCAGTGGCGTGAGAGAGTATTCGACCATCGGTGGAACGACTGGATAAATTTTTCGTTGCACTAATCCGCTTTCTTCCAATCTTCTGAGCGTTTGCGTCAACATTTTTTGAGAAATTCCCTCAATTTTTCGATGCAGTTCGCTGTATCGCTTTTTATCTTCCATCAACGCCATGATTACCAAGGTCGTCCACTTATCAGCGACAAGATTGAGAGTTTTGCGAACACCAGCAGCTTGAAACGGACAAGACATGGCATCCATACACGCACCTTTTGGTAAGTACAGCACTTTTTTGTACATACTTGTGCTTTAGATTGTATCGGCTCACAATCAAAAGCACAACAGCGTTGGATAAGTTCTTTTTGGAGGATTTCGATGTCAAGTTTTGCTGGCAAAGTGGCTCTAGTTACAGGCGGGACTTCCGGAATTGGTCGAGCAACCGCGATCGCATTTGCTCAAAACGGTGCAAAAGTCGCGATCGCAGGTCGCCGTAAAACCGAAGGCGAAGAAACCCTTCAACGGGTAAAAGAGGCTGGAGGAGACGGAATGTTTATCGAAACCGATGTCTCACAAGAAGCCGATGTCCAAACAATGATCGACACGATCATCTCTACCTTTGGTCGTCTCGACTTTGCGTTCAATAATGCGGGTGTATTTGGTGAAACCCCTTCTCTGATTGAGCAAACGCAAGATCAGTACAACCGCATGATGGATGTGAATGTGAAAGGGGTGTGGCTCTCGATGAAGTATGAAGCAGCGCAAATGTTAAAGCAGGGAACAGGCGCAATCGTGAACAATAGTTCTGCTTTTGGGCTAGTGGGTGCGATGCTCGCACCCCTTTACGTCGCCAGCAAACATGCCGTGCTTGGTTTAACAAAGTCCTCTGCTTTGGAATTTGCAAAATCTGGAATTCGAGTCAACGCAGTCTGTCCAGGAGTAGTGAGCGACACGGAAATGTACCCTATTTCTGTGGGTGCTTCAGAACAAGTAAGTGACTATATGCTGTCAGTGCATCCGATCGGACGATTTGGCAAATCCTCTGAAATTGCAAATGCAGTGATGTGGCTGTGTTCAGAGGAATCTGCTTTCGTCACGGGGCAAGCGATCTCAATTGATGGCGGGTTTACTGTTCAATAAGGTTTCAAAGCTTGGCTGTATTGAGATGCGACCGGACAACTTGCTATCGAAGGCTCAAGACCAAATGCCCAATGTTCAAGTTCTTTGACCCCGGAAAGCTAGTGAATGACGACCTAGAGTTAATTTTGGTCGAGAAGTATCTCGGTGATTTGAATCCAGAGGATGTGCCAGCGTACAAGTTTAAACGGGTGCGTCGAGACTCAGACCAAGCGATCGAACGCATCAATTTAATACCAAATTAAATAGTATTCAGGGCAGATAGTGCATTTGGTTTAAGTCATCTGCCTTCTTCTTTTAATTTGGTATCACCGCCAAGCGTCCAGCATTAACCCGAACTCAGGTTATCTCTAAGTATTGATGAATCACTGAAATTGCTTGCCCTACACCGTTTTCGCTGCTAATTTTCATTCCCAGTTGAGCCGCTTTTTGCTGCATGATTGCATCATTAGTTGTCCTCAAAATTGCCTCAGTCAGCGATTCAACCGTTAATTGCTTTCTCAGAATCGGCTTCGGGCTAACTCCTAATTGATGCAGGCGTTCACCCCATCCGATCTGATCGGCAAAATAAGGAACCACGATCGAAGGAATTCCAGCGCGGCAAACCGCGATCGTCGTTCCTGAACCTCCATGATGTACAACCGCCTTCACTTGTGGAAACAACCAATGATGCGGCACTGAATCAATCACTAAAATTTGCTCTTTCAAGCGATCGCGGATTGTCGTTTTGCCAAGTCCACCCCAACCCGAAAGGATAATCGCGCGTTGCTTTGATTGCGCGATCGCTTCGAGCACAATTTCGTTTAATGCCTCTGGATTCGCATCCGTCATACTGCCAAAGCCCACACAGATCGGTGGTTCTCCAGCTTCTAGAAATTGAGTGAGAACCGCTGGAGGCGCGTATTGCTGAGGTCGATCGAGACACCATGCACCAGTGATATAAGTTGAACTGTTCCAATCCTTCGGTCTACTGACCAGCGACGAACTCACACCGTAAAGAATGGGCAGCGGGGAGAGATAGCGAGGTTTGCTGCGTCTAAAACGAGCGCCGAGGGCGGGGAGCGATGACAAACCCCACTCCGTTCTAATGCTGTTTGTCAATGCACGACCTTGCCATGACATGATCAGTTCTAACAAAAGGTAGCTTCCATAGTTGAGCCAACCTTTGAGCGGGTTCTGGCTCGGATCTTCACTAAAGCTGAGAAAGGGAAAGCTCCGGGTTGCGCTTAGGGGAATCGATGAAGCTAGAAAGCTAGGCACTCCTAACCGTTCGGCAACATGATATCCCCAGACTGTAAGCTGATTAAAAATAAAAACTTCTGCATCTTGAGCCGCATTCAGTGCATCGTTCATTTGCTGCTTTAGCAAGTCATCGTCAATTAGCTTGACTCTTTCACCTTGTAGTAGTTTCTGTCCTAATTCCGATCGCAGTAAGACGTGAAAGTCGCCCGCGATCGCAGCAAAATCTAAACCTAATTCTCGTACAAGCGCTTCAAAATTAGAATTTGTCGCAACTTTGACGTTGTGCCCAGCTTGCTGTAATCCTAAAGCTAATGCACAGAATGGATAGACATCTCCGGTTGAGCCAATGGCTACGATTGTGATTTTATGCGATCGCAACATATCAGTTTAGAGTGGGGGCATTAGCCGATGTAAACGAAGTGAATCATTCTGTCGAACTCACGTGTGATTAGAGTATCACGCATCCATTTTTACAACTTCAAAGACATCATGCACAGGAGTTGGGGGCTGTTCTCCTAGATTTTCAGCTTGTACTTTCACCCGATAGAGTCCTGTAGGCAAATCGTCGATCGCTAATCTCCACTCTCTGTCCTGCTGCACAAAATTGACAGTCAGTGCGGGACGATCGTTAGAAATCGGCTGAATTTCCGCTCTCAACTTTGCGATCGCTGAGTCTGTCACTCCAATTAACCGAGCACGTAGCGCAACAGGTTCATCACTCAGATACAAGTCATCCAAGCTGAGACTAATCGCGGTTTGAGGTTCACCGTTTCTGACATCTGCTAAAGCAAACTGGCTCAGTCGCAGAGTGCTCAATAAGTTGTCTAGAACCTGAGTTTGATTCTGCAATGAACCATGTTGTTCAGCGATGAAGAAATTATCGAAGTTTGTCGATCGCTCGATCGGAATCGCTGAAACTTTGGGAACCGTTCCATCTCCATCCCCAAGATCGGCTCGGTTTTGCAGTACGGTGGGTAAAGTTTCGCTGGCAATTAGCTTTCCGTCGATCAATGTTGCAGATTGTAGCGTGGGTTGTTGAGTGCCAGAGATAGGGACGACTGTAAACGATCGTAGATAGTGTTCATCTTGATGATGTCGTGCAACAGCCGCTTCAATTTCTCGATGAAATGCTAAGGCATCTTGTGCTTTAACTTGATCAACGTTGGGAAGGTTATCGACTTCAGCAATGCGATGGTAATCTCCATTGATGTTGATCGCTTTGTAGATGGGTAAAAGCTGATAGGTGGAAGTGAGCGATCGCATGACTTCAGTTAGATCTAGAAATAGTTGCTTGTACCCATTTGCCAGAAAATTAGCTGCTTTCAGAGAACCTCGGTAAGGCGTACCAAACGTGAACAGTGCTCTACAATCCTGCCAGCCTTCCAGCACCTCTGTATAGTAGCGAGCTACTAACCCACCCATACTATGAGCCATCAAAACCACTTTTGCGTCCTCGGCTCCACTTCGCTCACGCCAACATTTGAGTCGCTTATCAATCAGCTTTTTTAGAATTCGGGCATTCGCTCGACTATCTCGTCGCCAGTCGTAGGGAAATTGATAGAAGTTAGCGGCTCTATCTTCTGGATCGTTGTAAATATCACCAGAAGTCACATCAAAGTTATCGGTAATTAAACGGGCTGTTCGGGTGTAGCCGTCAATCTTCCACAAGCCCGGAATCAGATGAGTATCCTGAATCAGTGCTGTGGCGCGAATTCCATCCCCTAAGCTTTCTGCTTCTGGATCATCCTGACCTAATTTCAAATTCCGTATCGTTTGTTCTGTGTTGGTAATGACCTGCCAAGCGGCTTGACCTGACACTGCCCAGAGATCTTTACCATCTTTCTGTAAAACGCTTCCCAGAATGCCAGGAAGAATAACAATCACGTCTTTCATGGGTGCTTTGTTGGTCATGATTTTCCTCAATATTTCAGTTGTTTAGGTTGTCGATCGCTTCAGATAGCGTCAGTACTTTACGGCAAGCAAGAATTCAATCTTGCCATGTAGCTAATGCGCGTCTCATTACTCCCGCCGTAATAAGTGGGTGCTAACGGGAGTTTTCCTGCTGGCGTACTCAAATCAAAGACTTGTCGATCCATGTGTCGATAAATAAATACGCCATCAGGATTACGCTGTCCCCAGCCCACACGATCGACAAACTTGGCTAAATCGCTATTGACATCATTAGAAAGCCAGATATTCTTTTGAACACTGAAGCCAAAGTGTTTATTGCTGTATTCTGTCCAGAGAGCATCAATCTGGCGTAAATCAGAGCAAGGGAGCTTTTTAAAATCTTCTATTCTGAGACTTCTTTCTTCTTGCCTACCCACTTTTTCCCATAAGATACGAGCAGTTTCATCATCAGCACTTTTCCAGTCCTGCTTCTCCAGAAGGGTTTGCAGTTGAGGATAATCAGCAGTGGATTGATTGTGGCTCCAGATACCACCGATTGATACGATTAAAACGCCTAAGAATCCAAGCATATATTTTTTAGTATTACTTCTCGATCGAGGATGAGTTGATACTGTCTGTTGCTTCTGCTCTTCCTCCAGAATTCGGTTTGCCTCTGCTTGTGTCAGCTTTAAGGCAGTAGCATGAGTACTGAGTTGAAAGGTCTCGGTCGGGGTCAGCACTCCATCTGCAAGAAATCTTTTTACATATTTTCGATACTGTTTAAGCGCCTCTTCTTGATCAGGACTATTTTCTTTTAGCGCCTCGGAAAGTGCCTCCATCTGAGCAGGGGCAGAAGTTCTAGCAGTAGTTTCCCTCGTGTACAAAATTGGAACAAGATGATCGGGAATTGGCTCTAGGGTTTCCTTCGCTTGATTCAGTTCAAGTACTGCTTTGCGGGTGACTTGCCGAAAGGCAGAAAGTTCAAACTGAATTGCAACTTGTCCTAGCTGAAACGACTGAACGATTGGTAATTTACGCCCCAGACCATCGTAGAATCCGGTCGCAAATGCGATCGCAGCATCATCTTTTATTTCCCTCCTCATTCCGATTACATTATTGATATGCTGAAAAATTGCTCTTGCCTGCTCCTCTGCATAGCAAGCATTAAGCAATACACAGGACACAGGACGCTGCTCATTAACAATTTTGAATAGTCGAGCTAGAGCATCTCCAGTTGCTGGCTTAGGTTTACCATCTTGCCCGATCAAGACCAAGCCTTCTTCTCCGGTTCCATGACCCGAAAAATGCACAATATCTGGCTTTTCATCCAGCAAACTACGAATCAGCGTCGTGGCATCTACCGCCCATTTATGAACGAGCTGAAAATCATCAGCTACTCCTGCCTTCTGTAGGCAGTTATCTATTTTGTTCACTTCTTCTCGTAATTGAAGTTCAGAAGTTCCTTCAGGATTCGCAGCAAGAAAGAGAATTTTCATGGCGGCAGAAGCGGTTAAGGGGCAATGGGAAATCTGTCTCGTATGGTACTACCAAGGATATGGCATTGTTCCGGGAAGTTCAGCCTTTTCTGTAGACCTCCTGCACAAATCAAAAATGCCCGCTGAATAGAATTTGCCCCGGCATTCATGCAGGAAGTCTCTTGTAGTTTCATTGGTTCTTATACCCAGTCAATCTGTAGCACTCAAAAATCAATTGGGTATTAGAGGATGTTTGAAAAGTATCGATTATGGCATTGACCCGCCCGGAAATGAATCTCCGGGCGGGATAGCACCGCAGCGGAGTGTCTTTCAATACTTTTCAAACGCCCTCTTAGAAGTCTCCTGTTGAGTTTTGTCGAACATCAACCTACACGTTTAGTTTTTAATAATATGCAACCAAGCACCTTTCTCTGATGACAGCAGTCTTCCTTGAGCATAAATTCGTGTAGCGTGATCGAGACTGCTAGATGCAACACAATAAGCGTAGATTCCGTAACTCGAATAGCGAAGGTTATCACCAGAACTACCAGGGATGTACTGAGCATCTGGAAAGCTAAATTCCATCCACGGGTCATCGACAATAAAACGATAGGAAAGAGTCACTGGATCAGGCTCATAGCCAACTAGAGTGATAACGTGCCCACTTCCAGTGAACCAACCGTGGGTAATAATGACACAACCCTCATCAAGGGCATCTTTCGCATCCTCTAGAGATCCCGACATGAGAAACTTGTAGGATTGAACGCGGGGTTTGAGATATTCTCCCATTGTTGCAGGACTGCCAGGAGTGCCGATCGCTTCTAATGCAGCACGAATTCCTTCTACATCTGTGGTTCCTAACACTTTCGCAATGCAAGCACTCTGACAGGTGTAAGCGTTCGGTTGAGCAACGTAATCCAAAACCTTAGTAGACATGAGCGTATTCTCCTTAAGTGACTAATTTGGAGGATTTAATTTCTGAATTTGCGACTCAGGAATGTCGATCGCTTGATCCTCCGCTCGATCGACAACACCAGATTCTTGCTCTCGAATCGGTTTGACTCGACTCAATGTTTCAGCAGCAGGAACATCGCCTTGATCTTCGTCATACAGAGCAAACCAGGGGAATCCATACTCTGTATAAGCTTGTGCCGTAATAGGAGTGGGGGGAGGCTCTAGACCCGTTAGCTCACGGTACTGTTCACTGTTCATGATATGCACCACGATCGAGCCACAATTCGCCAAGTCCCAAGTCTCAACACCGTAAGGATCAGGATAGATCTTCTGAATCATTTTTCCTCCTGCTCCTAATCCCATCTCTGCCGGAAGCGATGAAGCCATCCCTTTAAGAGCAGGCTCAGGAGGTTGATCAGGAAAACGTCCAGGCTTCGGTTCATAAACTAGAATTTGGATTCCTCCAAACTCCTCAGCACCCCTAACTTGAGCCTCTACCGTGACTCCTGAACCGAGCGGCATGGCGACAAATTGACGAATCGAACTACGACCTATGTTGATTCCATCAAGCCAGGGTTGATTCGGGCAAACGATGTAGTTCTGAGGCTGGAGTGCTTCGTCCCAAGCTTGTCCAGAAATCGCATTGACTTTACCGATCGCAATTTTTACAGCATTCGGTTTCCACATTGCTCCATCGAAACCCAGCCACAACGCTTCCCGCTGATACATCGAAATGAAGTAACTGTTTTGCGATCGCCAAGTTGGAGGCACTCGATCCCAATAGTCCACAACGGAGTGAATTGGAAAGGCTCCAAGCCCTGGTGGAAGCGGATAGACGTTACCATCTTCTGGAATTCTCAATGTCCGCTGAAATGACACCGAGAATCTTTCTCCAACGTGGATGCGATCGTGGTGGACAGTAACATCTAGCATGGTCGTTTTCTCGCAATCGATCGTAGACGAGCACTATGGAATTATCAGAATCATTCCTGGTGTGAGTTGTGTTGGATCATCTCCGATCATGTCCCGATTCGCATCATAAATTCTGTGCCATGATGCTTCGCTTCCATCTCCGTAAAATTTTAGAGCGATCGCTGAGAGAAAGTCACCCGGTTGTACCGTATAAGTTTGCTCAAATGATCCTGCATACACTTCGCTCATAAAGGCTTTATCTGTTTCTGAAAGATAGTTATTCCAGCCAATCTCAAAGCCATTCGTGGTCAATCCTCTCGGAATCGGATAAAGCATGATGGACTGGGGATCAAAGTGAGAAAATTGAGTGACATCTTTGCCGTACTGTGCGAACAAGTTGTGATCGACATCTTCTCTTGTCCAGTTGTTTTCCTGCATGTAGTAGCGATAGACAGCATCCCGATTCCAGGGAATTCCAGCTTCAGGATGTTGATGTTCGTGGATCATACCCAGTGCGTGACCAAACTCATGCAGCACTGTACGAGAGTATTCTTCATCGGGTGTGTCGGGATAGAGCCAACCATAGTTCATTGTGGGTTGATCAGGCGCGATTGTTAAAGCCTCGGTTCCAATGTAAGACCAAGAGCCACCGGGTGTACAGGAGATCCGAATTTCCGCGTCAGGATCGTTGCCAAACTCAAAGTAAATATTGATATACTGGCTCCATTCATGCGCGACTGCTTCAATTTTTTGCTGAACGATCGGATCGCCATCTAAAAAGCGTACTCGCAGTGTCTGACCGGGTTGCCATTTATAATCTCGGAGCACCGCGCCACGAGCATCTCCATCTGCGTGAACATCAACACAAACTTTAATCGTCTCCGTCAGATTGTTAGACATTGTATGTTTCCTTGTTCTGTAGAGTGTTCCTGAGCAATGAGTGACCTAGAAGAGTCATACCAAATTGATTTTTGAGTGCGACAGATTCGCGTTGCCCCCTAGCCCCCAAGTTTGGGGGAACAAGAATCAAAGTCCCCCAGAATTGGGGGATTTAGGGGGCGAAGGATCTGTAGCTGCTACAGATTGACTTGGTATCCGAGATATTTAGGACCGTCGATATGTCCTAAACATTTAGTGCAACGGGGTATCTGTTCGCCATGATTAACCTCCCTTTTGATCGGGTTGTAGCGAATCGCTTTGCTGAACTGTTTTTATCGTAGAGATTCAGCGCAAGAAAAGCATCTGAAAAACGTCTCGACTCCACTACAACGAAGGAAGGTCGATTGAGTTAACGATCGTTGACTGTCTGAGTATTGTTACTTAAGCCTTTTGTAAAGACAACTCCTACCCGTTCAGCATCGAGGCGATCGAGTTCGCATAGATCGCAAGCTGCGATCGATTCCGCAACGTCAAACGATTGAGTAAATGCGTTACATACGTCTTCACTGTGCCTTCTGCTAAATGCAATCGATCGGCAATTTCGCGGTTTGTACAGCCTTGACCGATCAAGCACAATACCTCTCGTTCTCTTGATGGTAACTGTTTCACTGTCTCTGCAATGTTCTGCTGCTCCAAATTGTTGTTTGGAACATTAGTTAACAGCTTTTCCATTAATCCCGGAGCCATCGGAGAATAGCCCCGATGCACGAACCGAATCGCTTCGATCAGTTCTGGAGCAGGCATATCTTTGAGCAAATAGCCTCTCGCGCCCGCCCGCATCGCCTGAGCAATATCGCGATCGTCATCAAAGGTACTCAACACTAATACTTTAGTATCGGGAAATTGCTCTACGATCAATCGAGTTGCTTCGATGCCAGTCATAATCGGCATTCGGATATCCATCAGCACAACATCGGGATTTAAAGCAGCAACTTGCTCGATCGCTGCCTCTCCATTTTCCGCAGAACCCACGACTTGCAGATCAGGTTCTTGATCTAAAACTGCCTGTAGCCCTTGGCAAATCAAACTTTGGTCATCGACAAGTAACAATCGAATCATAGAGCACCTTAAGCGATCGGACATTTCACCTCAATTTGGCAACCTGCTTCGGGTGCTGTGATTAAGTGGAATTCTCCCGCTAAGGCAGCCACTCGTTCTCGCATCCCTCGCAGACCAAATCCGACTGATTGCTGAGTACAATCAAATCCTTTGCCATTATCGTTAATCGTTAGACAAAGGTAATCTCCGCTGATTTGACTGATCGTGTTTAACGTAATTTCTACTTGAGTCGCCTGAGCATATTTAGAAATATTGGTGAATGCTTCTTGCACAATCCGATAAATCGTTTTTGACACAGGTAAAGAAACAGACTGATGCAAATTAATTTGAACGATCGGAGTAATTCCTGTCACTTGTCGAAACCCTTCCGCCAACTCTGCGATCGTGGATTCCAAAGATTGTTCAGTGGGTTCATCAACTCGCAGTGCCTTAACCGATTGGCGAACTTCTTGCATCGCAGTTTTGCTTAACTGGTACGCCTGAGTGAGAAAAACTTGAGCTTGGGTGGGATCAGCTTGGATCACACTGATAGCGGCTTGTAGCTGCACCGTGAGCGCTGTGAGAGAATGTCCGAGTGAGTCGTGAATTTCGCGGGCAATGCGATTGCGCTCCTCAACGGCTGCCATTGCTTCGATTTGTTGGTTTAGCGATCGCTCTTGATCTAAGGCTTGCTGTAAGTTCGCTTGAAGGCGGCAGATCGACAGTTGTGTTTCAATCCGAACGAGGACTTCTTCAACCTGGAACGGTTTACAAATATAATCCACGCCCCCTACTGAAAAGGCTTTGACTTTATCGATCACTTCGTGGGAAGCACTAATGAAAATCACCGGAACGTCGATCGTCTGCGAACTCTCCTTGAGCAACCGACAGACTTCGTATCCATTCATACCAGGCATGTTAACATCCAGCAGAATCAGATCCGGCGGTTGTGCTTGTGTGCCCATCAACGCTGCCGATCCATTCAGTACACACCGAACTTTGTAGCCTCGTTCATTCAGTATCGATGATAACAACCGTAAGTTATCTGGGCTGTCATCAACGATGAGAATGTCACCCTTTATTGAGGATTCACGGCTCATAATGCAGACTGGCATATTATTCTGATGATTATACCCTTGCGATGCAGCATCCTCGTTTTCATCAAACTCTAACGGGTGCGTACTATGCAATTTGACCGTCTCGATCGATTGTTTCAACGACCTCGACGCTCGATCATTCTGCTTGGACTGATTGGAACTGCTATCCTAATCGCGCTGCTGTGGCAACAGTTACAGCCTGCTCAGATTGTGATGCCAACTCTAAGTGATCCTGCAACGACGACTTGGCAAAATGAGCCAATTCAACAGACGTATTCAAAAATTAAATTAGGCAGAAAAAAGATGGTAGAACGGAATTTTT
>ERZ1066124.166-NODE-166-length-62621-cov-27.015200_pt1 | contig 62621 bp, 58 predicted proteins | sample MGYA00382771_ERZ1066124 | MGnify/ENA primary metagenome ERZ1066124 (study PRJEB33369, sample SAMEA5778354) | biofilm metagenome | biome: Industrial cooling water; feature: Water cooling tower basin; material: Biofilm | place: United Arab Emirates | collected... | reverse complement strand
ATTAGAAGCTGTTAATGAGCCAGAAAGAAATAGAAACCTGGTCTCTTATGATAACTTATAATAGAAAAGCTAAATCGAAATAGAAACTATCGAAATAGAAACCTGGTTTCTGATGATAACTTATAATAGAAAAGCTAAATCGAAATAGAAACTATCGAAATAGAAACCTGGTTTCTGATGATAACTTATAATAGAAAAGCTAAATCGAAATAGAAACCAGGTTTCTTAAAGCCAGTCACCAATTAAAACGAACGGCGCCCAGTAAAATGGATGTAAAAATTCTTTATCTTTTAAGAATGTAATTTGAGTGTTACGTAGTGCCTGAGCTTTAGTTATACCAGGAGTACTGAGTTGTTTATAAAATTCCACCATAAATTTTGCGGTTGACTCGTCTTGTACTGCCCATAAAGTTGCTATAGTACTACGGGCGCCTGAACGCACAGCGACTCCAGCTAATCCTAAAATTGCACGGTTATCACCTTTAGCAGTTTGACAAGCACTGAGAACAATTAAATCTACAGGTATTGACTCAGGTTCAGAACGGGTTTTTAATAGTTCATCTAAATCCTTAACGTTAATTCTGCCATTCCAAGTGACAATATATGTGTCATCTGACCTGCTACTAAATTGACCATGCGTTGCCAAATGTAAAACAGAAAAAGGTGTAGATTTGATTAAGTTTTTTAAATTTGAGTCAGTAAAATTATCATTAAGTAGTAGCTTTGTTGACAACTTAGAAGAAATTTTGATGACTTCAGATTTGACGGCAGGTAATGCTTTATATCCTTGATTAGCTTCGCTTAACCCTGCTGCAATTACTTTTAGGCGCCTGTTATTTACAGATTGCGAGCGCATAATTTTTAAGCCAGGAGACAGTGCAATATTATACTTTTCTAATAAGTATTGTTTACCATCGTATAAAGCAGCCATTGGGATATTGCGAAGCGAACCATCAAGCACAAAGACTAAAGTTTTAATACCGCGACTTGCTAATTTTTCTTCTGCTGACTGAATTAGCCAGTTATATAGTTGTTGTGATGCCTTTAATCTTAATTCATTAGAAAATACAGGATTAAGCGATTGACGCATTAATTTTATTGTATTTTCAATGTCACGTTGCCCAAGCTGTGTGCGGTAACTTGAAAGTGTTTCATCATTGGGCATTGATAAAATAACTTCCAGGCGGTCTTGTAAGATAATTGGATATATTACTGCTGCTTGTGTATCGATTTTATCGATTTTTTGCTGTTTGGCATCAATACAAGCTTCACGGAAAAAATTATCAAGTTCGGCAAGTTGCAATGCTTCTATAATTTCTCGTGCTTCTCTGAGGTTTTCTTGATTGGGGTTTGAGGTTAGTAATAATGATACATATTCGCGATAAACAGGTTCAACGCTTTCTTGAAACGAAAACTGAATATTTGGGTTTACTGCTACCAAATCGCTACGTAGTGATTTAAGAATTCCTACGGCAGAGCTATATGCTGAAGATGCTACTTCTATATTACCTTTACTTTTATTCAGGCGCCCAATTTGCCAAGCAGCTTGGTAGGCAATATCAGAAGCATTAATAGCTTGTGCAATAGAAAGAGCTTCATTACTCAATTTTAAGGCTAAATCTGGCTGCTGCGAAGACTCGTATAATTTTCCTAGCTCGTTTAAAGAGTAGGACTTAGCGCGCAAATCACCTATACTTTCAGAATCTTTTATTGCGCGAGCTAAAATTTGGGCTGCTTGATATTGCCAAGGTGTACCGTCGTCTTTCTGAGATAAATGCTTAATACTTGTAGCAAAATTGACTTCTGCGTAAATTGACATCCGACTCGTAGGAAGCTTTGATAATAGCGGTTTTATTTTTGGTACAAGTTCAACAGCTTCGTTTATTTTTGATGTTTCAACATAGATACTTAATTGGTTAAGTAAAGCTTCTACCTGAACTCTAGGATTCGTAGCTATTGAGAAAGCTTGTTTATAATAAGAGAGAGCTTGTTCGTTTTGTGGTAAGCTGCGTTTAGTATTGCCCAAACTAAATAGAATTTCACTTGTGTCAGCAATTGAACCTAATTTTTGACTTATCGTAAGACTTTCTTTTAAAGCATTTTCAGATTGCTGTAAATCACCAACAACTTGCAGTGCAACACCCAAACTTCGTAAAGCTTTGAGTCTCAGCGATAAATCTTGTTGATTTCTTAATTTTTTATTAACTTCTGTCAATACGTCTTTAGCACGACGATATAAACCTAGAGCTTGCAATGCTTGAGCTTGATTGATTTTGCTACCAATTTGACCGGATATATCGTTCGCTGCTGTATAAGCTCGTTCTGCTTCTTGCCAGCTTTTTAAGGCAGCTTCAGGTTGCCCAATGGAAATTTTTAAGCTACCTTCAGTATTTAAAACAACTGCTAATAATAAAGGATTTACGGTTTTGTTCGAGTTATTCTGGAGTATTTTTCGGCTATCATCAATTGCAGTTTGGGCTTTTTTCCACTCTCCTAAATTTTGATAAGCAAGCGATAAGTAACTTAAAGTCCATGCTTGATTATTTATATCTCCTTGACGTTGATAATTAACTGCTGCTTGTCGCCAGATGTTGGCAGCTTCGGTAAACCTTCCAGCTTCATATCGAATTCTACCTTGTTCAAGAGATGATGTAGCACTTTGAATTTGAGCGGATTGAGCTAAAATATTTGATGATTCGTGCTTCAAAGCATTTGCAGGCGCCAAATTTACTACCAGCAAAAAAGCTAAAAATCCGATACTGAATTGGAACAGCGCACGAATTAAAAAATTACTTCTTTGTTTTGTACTTGTAATAAAATTTACATATTTTTTTTGATTGGTCATACTCACGCTAATTGTAATGAATTATTTTGTCCAGGATTGATGACAATAGTATGGTCTTTGATAAATTTCATATATAATTTAGTTAAAATTGATTAAAAAATTAAGAAACTGGAATTTTAATGGTAAACTCTGTGCCTTGACCTAAATTAGAGGTGCAAGAAATTGTTCCTCCGTGCTTTTCAATAATTTGCCGACTAATTGATAACCCTAAACCTGTTCCTTTTCCAATAGATTTTGTGGTAAAAAATTGGTCAAAAATTCTTGCTTTTGTTTCTGCATTCATTCCTAATCCATTATCTTTAATTATAATACTGACGTACTCTTTGTTTTCCTGTTTGGTAATAATATTTATTGTTAAAATAACTTGATTTTTTTCTTGCTTTTCTAAAAACTCTACAGATTGTTCTAAAGCATCTATAGCGTTAGAAACAATGTTCATAAAAACTTGATTAAGCTGTCCAGGATAACAGTTAACAAGAGGCAAATCTCCATACTGTTTGATAAGTTCTATTTGTGGATGTTTCTTATTTGACTTCAAACGAGGTTTTAAAATCATTAAAGTGCTTTCAATTCCTTGATGAATGTCAAATTCAATTTTACTCGAAGTATCCGAACGCGAGAAATTTCTTAAACTGGTACTGATGTTGGAAATTCTATCAATTCCAACTTCCATTGAAGAGATAACTTCTGGAATTTCTTTAATTAATTCATCTAAACAAATTTCTTTTTCATTCTGAGTAATTTCTATAGCTGGTTCAGAATAATAGCGACGATAGATTTGTAAATGATTAATTATTTTATGAGTATAATCTGCTAAGTGACTTAAATTACCTGTAATAAATCCAACCGGATTATTTATTTCATGTGCAACACTAGCAACTAATTGACCCAGCGTTGACATTTTTTCGCTTTGTACTAACTGTAATTGAGATTGCTGTAATTCGTGTAGTGCTTGCGATAGTTCATTAGTACGTACAGCAACACGCTTTTCTAAATCTAGCTTTTGCTCTTCGAGTTGTTTATTCAAATAGCGTAGCTGAAGATGTACATTAATGCGAGCTAAGACTTCCTCGGTGTGAAATGGCTTTGTAACATAATCAACACCACCAATAGAAAGACCTTTTACTTTATCGATTGTATCAGATAAAGCTGTCATAAAGATAATTGGAATTTCACGAGTTAAGGAATTAGATTTAAGATGCTGACAAGTATCAAATCCATCGATTCCTGGCATCATGACATCGAGTAATATCAGGTCTGGGTGAGCATATTGAGCTTGTTCTATAGCGCTTTCACCATCATTAGCTACTAAAATTTCCCAACCAAAATCTGCAATTGCCTCACATAAAACTTTTAGATTATTTTGATTGTCGTCTACTATTAAAATAGTGGCTTTATTAAATGTATTTTGTTTCATAGATTTGCTTGACTAATAGTTTGAATAAATATTTTAATCTTTTTAGGTTGATAACTATCAGCTAGTTCTCGCACTTTCCAGACAAAAGGAGTAAATTCTTCACTCCTGCTTTCCAGTATATCCAATATTTTATGAATGTCTTTAACATTCCCTCGCATCGCGAGGTCAAGAATTTTATCTAAATCATTTGCAGGTGGAAGTACTAACTCTTGATTGAGGAGCGCATCATTTTTAATTGGCTCTGATTTATCTATATAAATCCATTCCAGCTTTAAATATTTTTTTAACATATTTAATAACAAATCAAGCTGTATAGGTTTTGGAATAAAATCATCTCCACCGGCTGCTAAACTATTATTTTTATCGGTTTCAAAAGCGCTAGCAGAAGAAACAATAAGTATAGTTTCTTGTAAACTTTGATATTTTTTGATGCTTCGCATTAACTCAAAACCGTCCATTACTGGCATTGCTAAATCAGTAATAATTAAATCAGGATATATTTGTTCAGCTTGTAATAATGCTTCTTTTCCGTTGCTTGCTTCAAAACAATCAAAACCAATCGGCGCCAACAAGTTAGTAATTACCGAGCGATTTTCCCATTGGTCATCAACAACAAGTATTTTCTTTTTATCACCTCGAAAACCAACAATATTTTTAATTGGCTGTATTATTGGAGGTTTCACTAATTCGCGCGAAACGACTAAATCAACATCAAACCAAAATCTACTTCCGGCGCCTAATTGACTTTCAACATTTATTTTGCTACCCATTAGTTCGATAATTTTAGAACTAATAGCTAACCCAAGTCCCGTTCCTTCAGACTGCTTTCTATTTTCTCCGACTTGTTCAAATGGTAAAAAAATCTTTTCTATTTGAAGAGTAGACATTCCAACTCCAGTGTCAATGATTTCAAAGCGAATTTTATTAATTATAATTTGTTGCTCATTGGTGCTGGAATTTAAGAAATTAACATTCAAATAAACTTGCCCTTCATCAGTAAACTTAATTGCATTACCAATCAAATTAATTAAAATTTGTCGTAATCTTTTTTCATCAGCATTAATCGCTAAGGGTAGATGTTCATCTAGATTGGCAACGAAAACAATATTTTTTTGCTCTCCTCGAATTCGGCACATTTCAATAATGCCTGTTAGAAATGAATAAAAATGAAAATTACTATTGTGTAATTCTAATTTACGCGCTTCTATTTTAGATAAATCTAAAATATCATTAATTAAGGTTAAAAGATGTGTGCCACATTCCTGAATAATATTTACACCATCAAGCTCGCGCTTTGCCATAGTTTGAGAACGTTGAAGAATTTGGGCGTATCCCAGAATACCATTAAGAGGCGTTCGCAACTCATGACTCATCGAAGCCAAAAATTCGCTTTTCGCTTGGTTCGCAATATCCGCACTTTCTTTAGCTAAAGCTAGTTCACGTGTACGTAAGTAAACTTTTTGCTCAAGGGTACGTGAGTATTCTTGAAGTTGAAGATTAGCTTGTTCGAGTTGAAACTGTTTATGGTAGATAGTGCTAATAACTGTAGATACAAGTAAAGCTAAAATTGGCGAAATGGAAGGAATCCACCAACCGAATGTAAAAGCAGTAAAGTTAAAAACTAGTATTACACCAGCAGAAAATGTAATTATAAACAGTAACAATCCTGGAAAGGGTTTTTTGTATGATGCTCTGACTTTCAATAATTGCCAGCTAACCGAACTACCAAACAATGACCAGCTCAATATCCAAACCCATGTTCCTGGTAAAGATAATCCACGTAGTAAAGGTGTTCCATCAATTGCCGCACTCAAAATTTGACTTGTTAAGTTGGCATGAATAATTACTCCTGGCATTCGTTTGTATTGGCGCCAACCACTTTTAAAGCCAACACTATGAAAGTCATTGCTGCTAGGAGCTATTGAACCTATCAAAACAATGCGTGAATTTATTTTATATGAAGGAACTGAGTCATTCAGTACATCTTGCAGTGTAACGGTTTCAAAATTATCTTGATAACCACGGAAATCAAGCAGAATTTGGTATCCTCCAAAGTCGGCACCATGATAATTAAATTCTTGATTTTTCTGGAGTGGTTTAAAGACAGCTTTACCCAAACCCAAAATAGTGCCACTTTCGTCAAGTGCTTTTAATTCTATTTTTTTGAGTTCTAAATACATTCGGCTTAAACGTACAGCTAAACTTTCGTAGATATTTCCATTTTTATCTCCTGCCGTCAATAAGCCTCGTCGCACTTTACCATCTGCGTCTAATACAAAATCTGCGAGTGCTACACGGTCTAATAAAGCTAAAGTTTGGGGAGGCGCCACTCCTTGCCCTCCTAGTTTTTTAACCCCAATCAAATTAGGTGTGCTTTTCATGACATCAACTAGTTGTTCATGCCCTGATACCACTGGTAAGTCTCGGTAGATATCCATACCAATGGCAGCAGGATTTTGGCGCCTAATTTTTGTGATTGCAGAGGCAATAACACTATCAGGTATTAATGCTTTACCTGTATTGGTAATATCTTTTTCGTCAAAAGTAACAACTAGTACGCGCTTTTCAGGTGGTTTTTGCGGACGCATCCCAAAAAATTGCTCTAGTGTTGCCCATTCTAATAGCTGAAACCATCCCAACATACTCCCGGCAATAATCATGATTGCTACGCTGGGAGATGTTATTAAGACAACACGCCATTGCCAAAGTCGTTTTTTTAGTTGGAACCACATCCGCAAGCTTTGAAGTTAAATTAAAAAATAATTACAATTGGGAGTCGGTGCTATTGTACCAACGGTTCGTTTGCAATTGCATTCAAACCAACCGAGTCTAGAAGTTCTTGCCAAGATGTGGCTAATAGCTGGTTATTAGGTTGATTCATTCGCAATTGTGCCAAAGTTGCAAGCGTATCGTACCAAATGCCTTTCTCAGCTAGTTTAGAAACAGAGTCTAGGGTTATAGTTTTACTGTTATTTCTGATGTTTGTTCTATATTCAACGCGACGAATCCATCCACTTACAAATGGGCTGTCTGGCTCTAAATCTGCGGTACATATCATTACCAAAGACCATTTGTAGTTTTTATTCGTTTTTAGCCCAGGTGCATCGGGTGGTAGTTTTAGCCGCATTACACCTGGTTGAGATGGCAACTCGATATCTGTCTGGTAAATATTATTATTTTCTTGATCTTGTACGCTAAAAAATGCTTTACGTGCGGTTGAAAGCGGAATATAAACAAACACTGTTGGATGTTCGCTCAACGTAAAGCCAATGTTAGTTTTTTTTGGTAACACTGGTGTTACAGACTTACCAATACCAGTACGTGCGGAACTGCAAGCGGTAGTTTCAGCAACACCAGTTCGTGACGCTCCTCCCGCAGTCTCTTTTGGTGCGCGATCTCCAGGTGGTTTGAAAGTTATCCTTCCTGCCATACTAGGCAGTGATAGCAGGGGTATGGCTATCAATGTTACTAGTGCGGCTCTCAACACCCGTAAATAGATGAACGAATGCTTATGGCTTTTAGGCATAAAAGACTTAACTCTGAGCAATTTATGCAAAATTATATTGACTCTAATTTACTAGAATATCAGTAAACGTTGGGATATCACTAGTCTATTTATATCACTTATTCTCTGACATCCGTGCAATTGCGCGAATTATCTTTATATAGACTTTTATCGCCCTTACAATTGCAACAAATCAATAAAGAAACCGGGTTTCTAGGATTTCTAGCTAATGCTTTGCTTCGCCTCTAATTCTTACAAACTCAGCAATGCCAGCAATTATTGCAGATACAGCGATGAGAATCACGCTTAAAGCATTAATGTCTGGTTTCACACCTGTACGAATGCGACTAAATATTTCCATCGGCAATGTACTAGAACCACTACCAGCGGTGAAAGAGGCAATTAAAAAATCATCCAAGCTCAGTACAAAAGCTAGCAGACAACCAGCTACAATTGCAGGTGTTAACTGTGGTAGCAAAACTTGGGTAAATGCTTGTAATGGCGTGGCGCCTAAATCAAGGGCAGCTTCTTCTAAATAAGGGTTAAGATTATTTAGCCGTGAAGATACAACTAAACCCACGTAAGCAAGGCAAAAAACTATATGCGCTGCAATAATTGTTGAGATACTTAAAGGAACAGCAAACGCAGCTAGAAAAACAAGTGTTGCAACTGCAATCGCAATATCAGGAATAATTAGAGGTAGATAAGCAATACCTTGATATAAACTTTTACCAGGAAATCTATAGCGCGCTAAACCCACTGCCATCAATGTTCCCAGCACTCCCGATATTGCTGTTGCACTGAAGGCAACTATCAAGCTGTTTGTTAACGCTGAAGAAAGACGCTCATCACTAAATAATTTTTGATACCAAGTTAAAGTAAATCCTTGCCAAGCAGCACTATAAGGTGATTGGTTAAAGCTATAAAAGCCAAGCACTATAATTGGTAGATACATAAAAATGAACATTAGCAATGAGAAAACCGCCTGCCATGATGCGACACGCGGCTTCTTAGTAGTTAATGGTATACTCACGTTTTTACTTAATCAAAATATTTTTACCCTATGTAATTTCGTTGATATCATATATCTAAAACCATGTCAAGTCTATTAGAAACATTAATTTAAACAAGTTAATATACCGTTCTTGAAGGTTTTGCAGAACGTGACAAACAAGATTCAAGATGTTCACAATTTTCGCACTCTATTTCTTTACCAGGGTTTCGGCAACCACACGGTGGATTAATGTAGCAGCTTGAACCTTTATTCTGAGTACATTTATCGGCAGTCATACGTAAACAGACTAAAACATCGTTAATTAACATAAGCGAATAGTCAAATTACCGTGTATACACTTAATTGCTGTATATATTATATTAAACACGAGCAATTAGAAATTTTATTTTCTCAAATATAATTATCAAGATTTTAAATGATTATTTCTTCATCCCTAAAGCATGTATGGCGCCATCTCAAGTTATATTTATTAGTCTAGTTCAAAAGTATTAAGGATATATACTTACTCGTACCTCTAAAGTTGTATTACTCGACTGGGCAAAAACTAAGACTTTAGTTGGTGGTAAAAGTCTTACTGATGAAGGATTAAATGTGTAAATGATTTATCTAGATTGTTAAAAGCGTTGTTTAGAAATTTTGTAATAATAATTTATGAGTACTAATTCCCAAGAACCTATCAATCAGCCAGTAAGTCCTACTTATGAAGACAGACAGAATCGCAACGAACCTAATGTTAAAGAAAGAAATTTAACCGCAAATCCTGGGGATAGAATTGCTGATGAACCTCAGTCAATTGAGGAAAAATCTAAGCAAATCGCTGTTGACGCTCCAGATATTACAGGAGACCATATTACTGTACCTACCTATTTTGTCGCAGAAGATGAAAGTGGTGAACAGAAAGCACTTCATCACGTCAAAGATGCAGAAGAAATATCTGACTTAATTCGTAAAGCGCGCGTAGATGAAAACGGTGAGAGAGTTTGGTAAGTTTTTAACGATATATCGATTTGCAATGTGAAACCATAGCAAACTAAATAGTGGAAAGCTAGTCTTGAGGAAAGGAAGCAGTATCGAGTTCATTCTGGTTCTCCTTTCCTCTTTTTGTTAGAATCCAAGAAACCAGGTTTATTGTTTTCTATCTTGAGTCATAAAAAATTATAACTATTTATTAAATATTTTATTCCTCATGAAAGGGGTTAAAAGTTATATGAAATGCTGCACTAGAGAAAGAAGCTAGTACAAACGATATTAGAATACTCAAGAATTACTGAACAATTAAAGGTTAATTTTAATGGTTAATTTACTTAACAGCGAGAAACTAAGCTATCGCAGCACTCAAGAATTGAAGAATGAACTTTTGGATTTGGTCAAAGACAAAGACACAGAAGCATTGAAGACTAAAGTTTTATTTTATCAAAATGAACTGCTGCCATATTTTGAAGAGTTAAGCAAACGTCATCCGTATCCAGTAGTTGAAAATCAAATACCTGTAGTACTTGGTGTTTGGACTCCAGTTTGGTCAACAATACCATTTCATGATGTATTGCCTGGACGTATTCACTCGTCATCATATCAAATTTTTCACGCCGATGGATTGTATGCTAACATCGCGCGTTATGCACCTGGTCAGCAATCATCATTATTAAAACAAGTCTCTGCAAAGCTTCCAGCTTATGACTTGATGGTGATGCAAAAGTATGAGGTTAAAAATAACCAGTGGTATATTCAAAATGTGGGAATATTCCAAGCGTTTAGAAACAGAGATATACCCCTGACTATTGATGATGCGGATGAGTGGTTTACTAACGTTGTAAACACAAAAATTAAAGACAAGCATCAAAATGGCGAATTACCTAGTACTTTAAAGCTGGAAAATCTAGATAGAAATACAGTTCGCAAACTTGAGAAGACTTATTTGGCAACTCCTGTGCTAGAACATGTATATGTAGACAATGACTTACGACTGGTGAAAACTCAACGTGAGCAAAATCAGCGACCTAGTTATACAATTGCAATTCGTAGACGGTAATATTTTTTTAGGTGCCTTTAAGTAGATAATTATAATAGGTTTATTTTAACGGTAAACCAAATCTACTTATTTTATATATGGCTCAATTAACGCAAAAAGTTAAAGAACTCATTACAAAAGCGAGAATTGTCAGCTTTGCTCAATGGCAACAAACGTACCCAAGCGAAGCTGTAAAGATATTTCAAGCAGCAGACGACGCAGGCAAGTATCTGACAGATTCTGAGTTGACTAAAATTTCGTCACTCACACCGCAGAGCAGTGAATTTATTTCGGTTGTGAAATACTTACGCGACCATGTTACTGAAATTATAGATGAAGCCCGCGAACAAGTTTTAACTACTTTTCCTGATATTACTAGTCCGGGTGGTGGTCTTTATCCAAGCGAGCGAGCGGCGGCTTGTTGGCGTGATTTTTGGCACTTTGAACGCTGTATTACTTACGGTATTGCTGGGCAAAATATTGAATATACTAGTGCTGAAGGGTTGCATTATATGAAGTTATTGTATCAAGAGTTACAAGTACCTTTAGATGCGATGGTGGTGGGACTAGAAGGACTTAAAGCTGCTTCTTTAAAAAGATGTGAAGAAAGTCAACTATCTCTGGCGCCATATTTTGACCATTTAATTCAAAAAATGGCAGCTTTTAAAAATTAGATGTGGCTATAAGGTTGTTGTAAGGTGCGTGAAGGCTACGCTTGTTACTTGCTTCGTTGTAAAATTGTTGATAGCCTTCACGCACCCTACTGTATGCCTATCTCAGAATTTCAACAATTTTTTGATGATTGTGTTGGTAACTGGTCTACTGAACGTACATATCATTATTTGACACAGCAAGAAGTTGAGCGTTCACACACCAAGTTTGTTGTTGAACCAATAACGGAGTCACTTAAGCTGAAAGTGCTTGCAGATAATGCTTTTAGCGTCCCACCTAATGTTAATAGTTTACCTGGGTATCATCTCAAGTTTGAAACTGTTTCAGAAAAAGGTGAGAAAGTTTCGCAGCAGTTGAATATGTTATTTGTGACACAAGAACAAGAGTCAAATTCTTTACAAGGAAAATATTTAAGAGACCGTGCTTACGAGGAAGAGCGACCAATTATTGCTGATTTTCGCTTCGATAATACTAAGCGTGAGCTACTGATGACTACTAAATATACTCGTGTAATCGCGGTTGACTCTATTACCATGATTAATCCGAGTTTACGTATTCGCCGCATTTTAACATATCGGCGCCCGACAGAAGGAGAAACTCTATCGGATGTTGTATTGGTGGGGTTTGGAGTTGAGCAGAAGGGAATATGAGTTAATAGGGGGAATCTCTATTCCCTCCAGTATAATAAAAATTTACAATTTTTAATAAACATCGTTCCAAAGCCATACGAAAATGAGAACAGAGAAAAATATAAAAAATTACATAGCTTACAAATCATCGCAACCAAAGCATTTTCAGGCAAGTTTTAGATATCAATGATAAAGTGTAAGGAGTTATACTCTGATTAAAAAGCAATTATCCGCACGATAGCTGGCATGTAACACAGTTAAATTGGTTATTTCACAGGAGGCAATTTCGATGTATGGTATGGCAACTACTAGCACTCTCGGCTCTAATGATTCAAATAATCGTCTTGTGCTGGTAGAAGTGACAGGTGCTGTTCACAAACAAGTACATAATAGTAATTACATAATCAAAGTACCATTTAATCGTTTGTCACAAACTATACAACGTATTACCAGGACTGGGGGAAAAGTTGTAAACGTTACGATGTCTTCACTAGATATCAAAGAGCAAAATACTCAAGTGGAAGCAATTATTGACGAAAAAATCACAGCCAAACCAATATTAGAAAAAACTCGTAGCTTTGGAAATAAATCGGCAGAAAAAGCGCCGAAAAATACTAAGCGTGCGAAAAAGACTCGCAGTTAACTTTTCTTGCTGATTGAATCGTGCTTGCTATGACTTTAATTTTTATTTATAGAGATTAAGTTGTAAAAGAGCATGGTTCTAGGCAACTCAAGATTTTAAATATTTAAATTGACTTTTAAAGCTTTCAGGCTATAACAATATAGTAAACATTTACTTTTGTTTTTTTGAAAAACGATAATATGATTATATCACTGACCAATCAGAGTGCAAATACTAGTGATTTGTTGACTTCGACCTTTACCATTAATTTTTTTTCTGGCATTGGTTTTTACTTCGAGCAAGTTTATGATTATGATTTATGGGCGCCAAACTCCAGTCGTTAGTAAAATAAGACTAACAGACAATACTTGGGATAACCTAGAATAAAGGCATGGATGTAGAAACTCATAAACAAATATGGGGTTCAACAGTTGGGTCTTTATGTTTTAAGAAGAAACAAAGCTTTGCAAACGAAGTAGCTGCGGTCTTAGATTTATGTTAATGCAATTAGAAACAAAGAGTGTCAAAATGTTGCCGCCACAGGCTGAAAGAAAGATGCGTTGCTGGGTTCGCAGTCGCCATCTAATTTGTTCTGGTCACTTTTTCATTTTTGAAACTGTGGAATACACGACTATTGAGCGCTTTGCAGAGTGTGTTGCAGCGCTGGGAGGCACTTTAATCTCAGTTGAACCTATCAACAAAATCTGGATGGGCGCCCATCGTCAAGTGATTCTTTATCAAGCCAAAGCGAGTTTACATACTCCTCATCATACCTTGAAACAATACTGGATTAAATACGGTGGTTTCTATACCCGTTTTGATGAGCGATGTTAATGTAATGTTTAATCATTGACCAATTAATTTCATTGATGTACAATTTTATCGCTAATAGCTGGTGGCTAGTTTTTTGCCTTTGGTTGACTATTAGTCATTGGTTATTAGCAATAGAAACCTAGAAACCCGGTTTCTATAGCCACTAAACTAAATTGGTTTTTCCAAAAATAGCAACGAAATAAAGAAATCACATATAAAAATAGCGACCCAAGAACTAACAACTGCTGCAGTTGCCGCTTCTCCGACTTGCTTAACACCTCCTCTAGTCACCAGTCCCCAACTACAACTATTAACGGCAACCATCGTACCAAAAATAAATGCCTTGAGTAAAACGAGTAGCAAATCAGATGTTGATAAAAGTGTTCTAATTGATTCTAAAAAAACTTCTGGAGCAATTTGGTAAAACTGGGCGGCAACAAAAATACCACCAAGAACTCCCACCACTAAACCAAAAATAGTAGCAATGGGCACCATCAAGGAACAGGCTATCACTCTTGGAACAACTAAATAATTAATTGGGTCAGTTTTGAGCATATAAAGAGCATCAATTTGCTCAGTAACTTTCATCGCACCTATTTCTGCTGCAAAAGCTGAACCTACTTGTCCTGCAATGATACTCGATGTTAATATCGGCGCCAATTCTCGACAAAAAGCTAAAGCAAAGGCGCCTCCAACGCTTTCTACAGCACCATATTTAACCAACTCCCTTGCAGTTTGAATAGTAAAAATCATACCTGCAAAAAAGTTAACAAGTAACACAGGAGACAAAGAACCAGGGCCAACTTTGACCATGTGTTCCATTACCTTGCTGTAACAGGTTTTTCCTTGAATAAAGCGTAACCAAACTTGACCGAAAAGTAGTACAGATGCAATGAAATGTACAAAGCCATTTAGGGAATTGACGCTTTGCTTTTGTTGCAATTTTATAGCCATTATCACAAAGTATTTTTGCAACTATGTTAGCGTGAATTTTGTAAATTGTTCTAAAGACATAATTTTTATATGTAGATACATCGGTGGGAATCGTGGGAATAGTATCTTTACACGTTAAAAGTCAACAACACAGGGGCATCTTAACAATTCTTAACAATCAACTGTTGCACGAATTAACTTACATCTTGCACCATTCTCAGCAAAGCTTAAAGAAACCGGGCTTCTTGCCAAAAATTTTGCTATAAAACGTTGATTTTTCGTATAGAAGCCCGGTTTCTGTTCGAGATGCAAGATGTAAGTTAAGCAATCTGTATTATTTTCTGCAATTTCTTTACCGCTTCTATCACCAAGTTAGGGACTTCCAAAAATTTAATTCTCCCGGAATGTGGAATGGGCATCCTTGCCCGTTCAAACTGTGGGTGTAAGCGAAGGATACCCACCCCACAAGATGCTTCACTTTACTACCGTCGCGTGAGCGCATGACATGAGTCTAAATTTTGCCTGTGAGCATTATACTAAAATTACTTACGAACACTTGACAAAATTGAAGTTTTTAGAATTGAGAGGGAATTATATAACTATACACTCTCTACTAAAAATTAATGTAATGGCATTATCCATTCGTTTATGGGCAGCCTTATGTCATCTCACTGTTATTATATGGGCGCCTTTTATATTTTTGATTCAACGACTGTTTCCTTCTTCTTCAGCAGCTTGTTTTGTCAAACCGTTTCCAGAATGTGTAAATAGACAGTTTCAAAGTTTGCTTGCACTTTACCTTTGGTCTATTTTACTTTGGAGTTTACCTTTTATAAGCGTATTTACAACATTTATTATTTGGAAACTAAAGGGGAATATAAATTTATTTATAAAAAAGCATGGAAGTGAAGCTTTTAGTTTCCAGCTTAAGTCAGCAACTTATTCCTCTATTATTCATTTACTGGTCTGTATGCTTAGTATCCTTTTTAACCCTAGCGTAATTATATTAATTATACTAATAGATACTTTCTTTTTTCCTGTACTAGCTGCACTTCAACTATTTTTTGCAATAATTGTTGCTCTACAAGCAGTTAGAGGTAATTTTATTCGTTATGTAGAGATAAAGTAGTTGTGGCTATGTCACCTTACCCAAGCCCTGCATCAGGTGCATCCCGGTAAGTTACGCTATTATTAACATACGACCAAGGTGAACCAAGTGATTTAGAGTAATTCAATAAATAAATTAAACCATACATATTTTATGCTATCTTACCAAATCGTATCTCAAAATGAAGCCTATAATAACTTCTTCAAATTATTAGAGAAGATTGAAGAAAGTCGTCAGGTATATATAGTTAACCGTGATAATGGTGAAAATATAGCCTTAATTGCTGAATCAGACTTAAAAAGCTTGGTTGAGACAGTTTTTCTTTTACGTTCACCAAAAAATGCTATTCGGCTAATGGAAGCAATTGAGGAATCTAAAACAGGCAAGATAAAACCTCAAAGTATCGAAGACCTTAAACAAGAGCTAGCAATAGAGCAAGATGATGAATTATAAACAAAATAATATAACTTGACAATAAATTAGTACATAAAAATTCATAAAATTATATTATAGGCACCCTTGCATAAAGTAGTACCCTTCTGAAAATATCTATAAGGATAAAAATCGACGAAATATGACGAAATATGACGAAATATATAGATAAGTCTTTAGGAACGAGATATGAGCGACCAACAACCAACACCAGTTCCTCTCTCTGTGTCCTAATGGTCTCTGTGGTAAAAAATCTTATACTACAGAGGTGCCTATATAAAATTCACTATAAAAAACAATTATGATTAACTCGCATCCAGCATCAAACAAAGTTTAGAATAGGGGAAAATGAGGTAAACACATGACTATAACCAGAGCCAAATGGACAGTTGATGATTACCACCAGATGATTGATAAAGGCATATTGTCTGGGCGCCGTGTAGAATTGTTAAAAGGGGAAATTGTAGAAATGCCTCCAGAGCGAGAACCACATGCTGTATATAGTAGTTCTGCTGTTGAGTATTTACGTTTAAGGTTGGGCGAACGAGCAACAATTAGAGAAGGACACCCAATTACACTACCGAATGATTCGGAACCCGAACCAGATATAGCAGTTGTTGTTCCTCCTCTTGCACAATATATAGCTCATCATCCATATGTAGAAGATATTTATTGGGTAGTGGAATACTCAAATACTACCTTAGAGAAAGATTTGGGAGAGAAAAAACTAGCTTACGCAGAAGCTGGTATTCGTGAGTATTGGGTTGTTGATTTACAAAATTCACAACTAATCGTTTTTCGCAACCCTAGTTCAAATCAATATCTTTCAGAAGTAAAATTAACTACTGGTTTTATTTCACCTCAAGATTTTCCAAATATACAGCTAGAAGTCAAAAAAATGTTTACTATATAAATTATGATAGTTAGGTTTTCCAACCTAGCCACCTAGCTTTAACCTCGTCTCCAAGACGAAGATTATCACGAGCAGGTTCACAGATGGTGAGTCTACGCTCTTCTGCCAAATTTTGTAAAACATCACTTGGAGTAGCAATATTTTTAGCTATTTCTCTTAATACTAAGCGATGCTCATTTGGAAGTTGTGACATTTTATTGAGCGTTTCTGGTGGTGTTTTTATATTAGCTGCAATACGAATGCGTACTTTGAGAATATCAGATGTTGATAATTTTTCTAGTATATAAGGATGAACTTTATAACATGAAGCTAACCAAATAATGAAAGCTTCACCGTTACCGTATTGGCTAAATTTCTTTAAAAGAACATCTAAAATTTGTGCAGGCGCCTGAGAATTGAAGAAAAGACTTTGACTCACCTCAGAAATTGGGTCGTTAGCCAATTGTACTATCGCTTTAAGAGGAATATTAGGGTTTTCAGCAACACCACTACGAACATGGAAACTCTTATCTACTAATAACTTCTCTAGTAAGCGAAGCGGTGTATTCAAATTTATGGCAACACCATAGCGGGCATTTTGATGTTTACTTTTTGCAAGCTGCTCTAAAAAAGCTAAAGGTGTATTTGGGTGTCTGGCGATAGTGAAACGAGTCATTGAATCTTCACTGTTAATAAGCTGTTGCAATACCTCCGCAGGCGCCAAACCATCGTATATCTCTTGCTTTAGAATTCCTTTCTCAGAATAACAATGCTCTAAAATATAATCGCACAAGCTAGGAAGAGTTTTTAAAGGGATTTGTTGGAAAAAATTAGGATTTTCTAGCAGTAACAACGGTAATATAGGGTTTTTAATAAATTGCACAGGAAATTTTTTGCCTAACTGACACAATACTTGTGTTGGAGTGTTAGGGTTCGCTGTAACATTAGCCAAAATAATATTATCCCTACGTCTTGCCATGATTTCAAGCAATTCTGGTGGAGAAGCCGGATTTGCAGCCATTAAGCGCGCTAAATCCAGATTTTTTTGGGATAATTCTTTAAGACGTTCAAAGGAAACTTCGCCACTCATGACTTCCTTTACAAGGCTATCAAAATCAGGCAATTTTGCTTTCATACTCGGATATTCAATGGTGTTTGTTTGGTGGGCAGTGCCCACCCTACTATTTTATTTACCAAATAATGCTTTTAAATCCAAACCGGAGTCTTGTACCCAAACCGATACAGAACCACCTTTACAACGAAACTCAGCCCAACCTTGGTCATTGGTATAAATTGGCTCTTTGATATGTTCGGTGATATCAATAAATTTGGTTTTGCGCTTGCCAACTTCCATCCATTTAGAACCTTCGGCGCCATCACTCATAATAACAGCCATAGCTTTGGGGTGTTTTTCATTACCTAAGCGTGTCCAACCGATAGTATTAAAATGGTCAAAGTATTCGTATTGCGAACCGTGGGCATAATGTTGACGTGCGTAGAGTAATTTATCGATTATCCAACGATGTGAAGGCATGTGGATATCATATCCTTTGTCGTTGTAATCGGCGCCGTAGTAATCGGCATGGAAAACGCAAGGGTATCCTTGATCGCGTAGTAAGATTATTGCGTATGCAAGAGGTTTAAACCAAGGTTCAACAACAGACTCTAGTGCTTGCAGTGGTTGAGAATCATGGTTTTCTACGAATGTAACAGCATGAGTTGAGCGTTGTTGCATTAAAGTGCCATCTAAAATGCGACGCATATCGTAGTTACCACCCGACTTGCTAGCATAGTGAAAGTTGTAATGTAAACTCACATCAAAAACTGACATCCTGGCGCCAACCGAGTCGATATACCACTTTAAAGTATCAACATCGGGAACCCAGTACTCACCGACAACGAATAAATCTTTACCAACATGCTTTTCTAAATCATCCAACCACTGGGGAAAGAACCAAGAGGAAATATGTTTGATCGCATCTAAACGAAATCCATCAACACCAGTTGTATCTAAATACCACTTACCCCAATCAGTAATTTCACGGCGTACCCATTCATCTTGAAAGTCTAAATCGCAACCCATTAGGTAAGCAAAATTGCCTTTTTCAAGAGCCACATAATCATCAAATCTTTTACCCTCTACCAAGTAAACAGTACTGCGGTCATCAGATTTATACTCGTTGTAATCAACACCATCGAAATGCCACCAATGCCATTCAAACTGAGAATACTTGTTTTGGCGCCCAGGAAAATGAAAATGAGTATAGCTTTTAATTTCTTCTAAACCGCCTTTGGGACTTTGCCTGTTATCTTGCCAGAAAGGGGTAGCTTTAAAAGTTTCGGGAGAGTCGGCGCCTATTTTATGATTAAGAACAGCATCAGCGTAAACTTGCATCCCTTCACGATGAAGTGCTTTAATCGCATCAAGATACTGTTGACGAGTTCCATACTTAGTGCGAATAGACCCTTTTTGGTCAAATTCTCCTAAATCATATAAATCATAAACACCATAACCAACATCGTATCCTCCCCCGGTTCCTTTATAAGCAGGAGGCAACCACATTGCCGTGAAACCCTTCTTCTTCAACTCATTGGCATTGTTTTTAACTTGATTCCAAAGAGTACCGTCGCTACTGTTGTACCAGTGGAAGAACTGCATCATTACGCCGTTAATTGCCATGATTTACACCTACATATAGGTCAATGTTGCAAATTATGACTTTAGCTCGTTGATTGGTCAAGCTGATTTTAGCACTTGGGCGCCGTCGTTATTGGAGAAGAATTAGTTATAATAGTACTAACATTGACCGTTACGCTCATAAAGGATTATAATCAAATCTTTAATTTTTATAAATCAGTATGAAATATAGATGCATCTAATATCAATTAGTAACCTCCGTGCTGACGCTGCTCGATACCCTGACGTTAAAGGGCAAATTGATGAATGGTACGGGTCTGTTAAGATAGCAGAATGGAGTAATTTGGAGGATGTTCGTCAAGTATATCGTGACGCTGAAGCGGTTGGCAATTTTACTGTTTTCAACATTAAAGGTAATGCGTATCGATTAATTGTTGGTATTAATTATAAAAACCAGATTATCTATTACAAGTATTTTCTTACCCACGCTGAATATGATAAAGTTCAGAAGGCAGAAGGCAGGAGGCAGAGGGCAGAAGGAACCCACCTTTAAAAAAGTGGGATTGAAGCAAGGACGCTGTTTTTCTTCGCGCTTCGCGGTCTCGTTCACGTAGTGTACCGAAGGTAAAAACGTCTTTTTTTTTACTGGGCTTTAAACCCAGAACGCGCATTTCTTACTGGTATTTTACCTTCTGCCATCTGCCCTCTGCCCTCTGCCTTTTCTTGTAAATGGAAAAATGACTCAAAGTTTTGACCAAGTTCTATATAGCAACCTTTTAGCACAAGTCGCACCTCAAGTCATAGAAACGGAAGAAGAGTACAAACGTGCTTTAGAGTTAGCAGAACACTTTACGTTTGCAAAAAATCTAACTCTAGAAGAAACGGCACTATATAAACTACTAGTAACGTTGATTGAAGTATACGAGGCTAAACATTACCCAATGGATGAAGTAAAACCACACGAAGTACTTAGACACATTGTAGAAGCAAGTGGTATTAGTAAAGCAGATTTAGCTAATCTCATTGGTTCAGATGATGACGTTTCTGACATATTAAACGGTAAAAAGTTTATGAATGAAACACAAGCTAGAGCTATTGGTGAACGTTTTAAAGTATCACCCAGTTTTTTTATTGAACAGGCGCCTCAAGTTTAAATAACTCAAGTTTCATATTAAATTGTATGTTAGGTTTTACCTTAGCCCAACCGAAATATAAACTTTTTGAACGCTGAAGTTAAGGATTATCGTTTGTTGCGAGCGTTACCTAAAAGACGACCGAATAAAAAGGTTCGGTAAACAGAATCTTTAATTGCACGTTTTGAAGAAATGTCACAGTTCGGTACTACTTGTTTGAGATAACAAGTAGTACTTTTGCTAGTTATCGCTCAAACAACGCAATTTTGTACTACTGGTTTGGGTTAACCAGTAGTACTTTTAAAGGTTGCTATGATTTCGGGCGCCCACTTAACTATCCTTATTTCTTGAGGCGCAAGACAACAGTCAAGTTATCGTTTGATATTCTTGACAGGAGTAGCATCAATTAATAGTACAAATAAATTATTGACTAAAAGTTGAAGAGAGCCGCTTCCATCAACGCACCATTGAGACGTAACAGGAAAAATTTTTCGCTCTATTACTGCCTTTTTACATCCGAGATTTTATATAATCATATATGGATTTTATAGGGAAATACTTATTGGACATTATTATTACTGATTGGGCATTACAATCTTATTTAGATTTAAAGCATAAAAATACTTTTACTTCCGAAGAATACAAAAATATAATTCGTCCTGATGTAATCTTGCTAAAAGAAGGTTTTCCTCCAGAGAATCCAAAATTTCAAAATGGAAAGTTTTGGAGTTTTGCAACGCTTGGAAACTCCACTATAAAAGATGGATATAAAATGAAGTGGCATAATACAGGACAGGGAAAAGTACAATTGAGACTTGGTGTTGCAGTCTTATCTGATTTTTTCTTATGCAGGGGGTACGTAAAAAGTAATGAAAACGTAGATAAGCGAGAAATGGCAAAACTAAAAATTAATATTCGTGATATTAGTAAAGGAAATTTTTCATATAGAGGCATGTTATGATTCCATTTACCACTTCACCTGAGCAAAAAATTCGAGTATATGAAATAGCTACAAAAATGGCGAAAGTTGGATTATCAGTAGCATTTATCAATGATGCTGTAGAAATGGCCTCAGAATATGAAGGTCTACATGACTTGATGGTTCTGTGGGATGAAGAAACTGATATATGTACTCAGGATGAGATTATTGCGGATATTCAAGATGAGATTGATCAGCATAAAGAACTTCCACGAGGCATAGAACGAAAACCATACATATCATTTGATGAACTAGATAAAATTGCCAATGATATAGTAGATTTCAAAAAATCTCTAATGAAGGAGGTAGATAGATGGGGAGGAATTACAAAACTAGCAGAAAAAACAGGTATTCCACAACCATCGTTAAATAGGTTTTTTAACTCTGCTTCTATGCCACATCGCACAACACTTTATAAAATTGCAAACGCTCTTGAAATTACAGAAAGTAAAATTGTTGTCTTATGGGCAGCTTAAACTTTGATTCAAAACGAATTAAACTCAACTTCCCCGGTGCTGATGTACTAAACAGGCATTAAAGCTTTGATGTATAATACTTATAGCGTTTGCAACAATATCTGCTGTACCCATGTAAGCTTTGATTTTTGGGCACATCTGTGGTAACATAAAAAACAGGGGGTAAACGCCTCAAAACCGCCTCGCAAGACCCTTTGGCAATTTGTACCCAGTAAGAACGATTTAAAAAAGCTGGGAAGTCGCTCTAGGAAAGAGTTCCGTCTTTTTGTTTGGGGGAAGTTCAGATTAAAGCTTCATTCCCGATTAAGATAAACCCTAATTTCTCACATGCTGCGTTCCGAGAATAAGTTTATGAAGTGGCGCCCATACCAAAGACTATTCAGTTTCAATATATACTTTGCAGCCAAAATAAAAATTCGATTTTTGCTAAATATAAATACTTAATAAAAATTATTTACTTTATAAATGATAGCACCTGCTGTAAACAAGAGGCGCCCTAAAAAGTACTACTGGTTTGAGTTAACAGGTAGTACTGTTGCTGGTTCGTAGCCCTTGGCTACAATCTCCGCTTGTGTTGAATATAGTTTTTATTAGTATTATCTTGGGTTGATATTTAGAGTGTATTAAGAATATTTGTTAATTAAATAGTTTATTTGAACGAATATTGTGCTAAGTTTGTAGTCTTTGTAGTAAGTATTGTAACGCGCCTCCGTATTTAGAATAAAAATCAGATGCTCTTGGTGCCTTGAGTAATGGTGTTTCTGCCAAAACTGGATGCTCCCGATTAATTTTAGTAAAAAACCAAAACCTATGCAGTATTGACCCGGTTTCTACCTGGATAATACTCTCAAAGCAAAACGCCTAAAAACTGTTCATATCCTTGTTTTAACTTGAGTTTGGCGCCTGTTTCAACAATGCTACCGTGAGCCATAATTACTCTATCAAAGTCCCACTCAAATACTTTTTGAAATGATTTTTTGACTTTTTGTGTATCTTTTGATGCAAGTTTTTCTAAAAAAGATGGCGCCAGTTTTCCGTATATTCCCAATAATCTTGCAGCTAGGTGCGTTTTAAAAGTAAAGTTGCCATCGAAATGAAAAGCAGTATCAGTAAGTATCAAAGTATGACTATTTCTATGGAAAAATACGTATTCGTTGAGTGTTGAGGCGCCACTTATATCAAGAATCTTAAATCCATCTATTAGTAGATAATCTACTTGATTTTCAAGACTCCCGTTATTATCGTTTAGAAGTTGGGCAAAATCAAGCTTTGGCAATTTGATGTTTAACCCTTTTGGTATAATTAGCTTTGCAGATGGGTAAATTAATTGAAACTCTGATATAAACAGGTGATGGTAAAGATTTGGAGCAATAATGTAAGCGACTTTATCAATTTTGTTGAGTTGATGAATAATTTGCTCGTCTGGTTTAATTGGAGAAATAATCATCAATCCAGATTCTAAGCGAATAACTGTCATTCTGGCGCCGACTTCTAGCCCCCAATATTTAAATGGCTGTTCGGCAACCCAAAGGTTATTATCTATTTGTCTAAGCATAATTTACACGCTTTTTATAATATCTTTGTAATTACTTCCATCGTTTCTTTTGATGAAACAACGGGGATTATCTCGAATTCTCCCAAGTCTTCCCACTCTAGTACGTCTTTGAATCGTTCGACTACCATAAACAACATATTCTTTTCTCACGAATCTTTTATTTAAAGGTGAACAAAGATAATATACATACTGTTGGTATGAATTTAAGATACATACTGTTTGTATGCCTGTCAAGCCCCGTCAAACAAAGAAACGTACTAAAGCTGAACAATCTGCTTCTACTCGCGCGCTGTTTATTTGTGTTGCACGAGAGTTATTTGCGTCTCAAACTTATGCGAACACTAGTACTGAGCAAATATTGTCAGGTACAAATGTCACTCGCGGTGCCTTGTACCATCAATTTGCTGATAAAGCTGATTTACTGCGCGCGGTATGCGAACAGATTCAGCAAGAGATAGTAAAAGATATAAATGCAGCAATCGAAAAAGCTGAAGATTCGTTTGATGCACTAATTATTGGGTGCGATGCATTTCTAAAAGCTGTAGCAAAACCTGATATACAGCAAATTTGGTTGATTGATGCACCAGCAGTTCTAGGTTGGGAAGAGTGGAACCGTTTAGATAGAGAATATGGATTTGGATTATTACTAGAAGGAGTCAAGCAAGCAATTAAAGACGGGCGCCTGAAGTTACAATCTTATGAAGCAGTTGCTGTGGTGTTAAATGGCGCCATTAATGAAGGTGTAATTTGGGCTGCTAGCTCAGATAATCCAGTTGAAAAGCTGGCAGATGTTCGTAGTGCTTTGCATGAAATATTACAGGGGTTACGTATTTAACTTGAATAAATTAATTTAGAAGTTAACACGAGCGCGAGAACTCCAGTATTATTAGTAACTATTGTTTATCTAATATAAAAAGGTAAAAAATATAGTATGCTTGTCCTACGAGACTACCAGGAAGACCTTGTTTCAAAAACACTCGGCGCCTGGACTAATGGAACTCGGAAAGTTTTACTACAATTAAGCACAGGTGGTGGTAAAACGGTTATTTTTGCAGCAATCGCTTCTCAATTCGCACGACACCAAGAAGGGGTTTTAGTTATTGCCCACCGGGAAGAGTTAATTTTACAGGCTGCATCTAAGTTAGAATCTGTAACAGAAAAGGCGCCGGGTATTATCAAAGCTGGCTATAAACCAACTGACTCGTTGATACAAGTTGGTAGTATTCAAACTCTCGCACGTCGTAAAAATTATCCCTCAGCCGGATTGGTTATTATTGACGAAGCGCACCATGCTAGTGCAAATAGTTATCGTAAATTAATTGAAGCTTACCCGAATGCACTAATTCTGGGAGTAACCGCGACACCACGACGGGAAGACGGTTACGGACTGCGTGATGTATTTGATGAGTTAATTTGTTCTGTTAGTACTAAAGAATTAATTGCACTTGGCTATTTGACTGATTATAAATTAATTGCTGGATTTAAATACTCAAAGCATAAAGTACCAAAAAAACGTGATTTTACGAAGAAGGAATTATCTGAAGTCGCCCAAGATTATAAACCCGAAGAAGTTTTAAAACAATGGAATAATTTTGGTGATAATAAGAAAACTATAATATTCGCCGTTGATGTAGCACACTCCAAATCTATAACTACTCAATTCCGCATGGCTGGTATTGCCTGCGAACACATTGATGGAGAAACTGAACAAGACGAACGTAAGGAAATTTTAGACAGATTTCGTAAAGGCGCCACACAAGTAATTTCCAACTGTGCCATTTTAACTGAGGGATTCGATTGTCCCGATTCGGAAGTCGTAATTATCGCGCGTCCAACGACAAGCGTTACCTTATGGTTACAAATGATAGGGCGTGTATTACGTCCTTATCCTGGTAAAACTCACGCTGTCATTATAGATATGACCGATAACTGGTATCGGTTGGGGCGCCCATGTGACCATCGCGAATGGAGTTTAGAACCTATTACATGTGACCCCGATACAATGGGCGCCCGTTGTTGTTCTAGTTGCCACCATGTATTTAAACCGATGCCTGCTTTAATTCGTACATCGGAGATTTTTAATACACAACGATGCGAATTTGTTACTACTTATGAAGCCGATTGTGCTAACTGTGGTAAACCGCTTCGATGGGTATTAGAAGAGGGGCGAGTCGTAGAAGGTGGTGGTACGCCTGTGATTGCCTCTTGTGAAGGCGCCGAATGGTTAGAAGTTCCAGCTAGTGTACGTCCTGCGGTGTTACGTCCTATTGTTGAGAATAAAAAAAGGAAATATCGAGGTAATAAAACATATACAGAAAAAGTCCAAGCTATTAAATACTGGATTGAAGAAAACATCGACGTAAATTTAGACGAAATTAAATATGCCCTAACTTTAATGGATTTGAAGGCATCACAGCCGTTTGTACTCAGTAATGTATTTGCGTCTATTGCTAATAAAATAAGAACATCTTCTGATTGGGACGATGTAGTTCAATATATGTCTTCTCGTTCTGATGATTTAAAAAAAGCAGTTTGGGAAAAATTTAGTGTAGAAGAAAAACAGAAGTTAACTAGATGGAAAAATCGTTACACCGAAGAACTTGCTGTTTGGGGAAGCGAAGAAAATCTTAGGGTGATACAAAAAGATTTGGAAGCATGTGAAAAATTTGAGATGTTCGAGGAATTGTGGCAAATATATAATAAAACAGCAATACGCGACGCATCGAAGCGCATTACTGGAGAAAAAGGCGCCGATTTACAAAGATGGATTTCGAGAATGGATTATCTAAGAGAATTAAACAGCATCAATAAAAACGGGGTCTTTTCTTAAATTAAAGGTGCCTTTAAGAGGGAGATTTCTTTTGTACAAATACAATGACTCTGCTATCTGATTTAACGACTTGAATACCGTTTTTTAGTACTATCATGGGAATTTTCCAGTATGAGTGACCGCAAATAACCAGTAGTTTAGTATTTTTATTTATTTCTTCTAGCTCTAATCTTATAGAACTTTTGCCAAGTAAGTTGTGCCTTGGATAGTCGGGACCTTCGTGTAATACTAAAATGTCAGGCGCCTGTTTGACTAGTTTTCTAATTTCGTGGATAAAGTCATTTTCACGGCGCCGAAATGGTTTACTTGGTCTTCCAATAATTCCAGAAACACCTGCTATATTTAGTTCACCATTTTTTGCTATCTCACCATCAAGGTAGTAAATACCCTTGGTTTGTTTGAAAAGTTGAATATCTTCTTCTTTAGTTCCAAAACTATCGTGGTTGCCTGCTACACCTGCAACCCAGCGAAATTGGCGCCTAAAAGCGTGCCATACTTCGCGTACATCTCCAACTACTCCACTACGCTTATTGATTTCAGCGTATAAATCGCCTGCTAGTATAACACCCGTGTTTTTTAGTGAGGGTATTTTTTGCTGTTCTGCTAGGTTTTCTAGCTCTTCCAGGACAAGATGACCTACGAGTTGTTGATTTTTTGGGTCTATTCCTTGTAAATCGCTGGTTACAATAATCGCATCTAAATGATTTGGTAGAACATCTACCTCCCCTATTAATATAGGTATATATTTCTCAACCAAACTGACACCACCAGAGGCTACTGTTAAGTAGCGTACCTGATGAATCGGTTTGTGTGAGATTTCTAGGATGTACATTGGATATAATATTTATTTATAAGTTACCGCATCCACTTAATATAGCCACACTTATATATTATTTCACATGATAGTATAAAAAACGCCGTCGTTGTAAGCACTTCAGTGCTTAAATTATGACAAGCACTGAAGTGCTTACAACGAGCTTACAACGAGCTTACAACGAGTTCAACGAGTGTGCCATAATACTACTATGTACTACAAAGAATCACAAGGGCGCCTGTCCCCAATTCCCTATTCCCGACGGTGCAATACTTCCCCACGAGGAATCATATGGATAACATGCATCAAAATGGAGCATTAGACAGCCAACAGCGTTATGCTGCTTTGGTTGAACAGTTAGATTTGATGATACGCGCGCGGTATCCGCTTCTTTATTTAATATGTGTAGAAGAAGAACCTGTTGAGGAAGTATTGTTACAAGTAGCAAAGCGAGCGCAACCTCAAAGGCAAGTTTTGTTCTGGGATATTGTCAGGGGTTGGAGCGACAATAATGCTGATAAAGGTTCGGTGATGGCAGCTTTGGCACGAATTGCTAAAGCCGATGCTCAAACAGCTACAATGTTTGTGCTGCGTGATTTACATCCGTTTATCAAAAATCCGACTACAGAGAAAAGTGCCCCTATAGTGCGGGAGTTGCGGAATTTAACGCGGGAGTTAAAGCGCGCGCGTAAGACTATAGTTGTTACTAGCCACACATTAGATATTCCTGACGAGTTGCAGCAAGAGTTGACGGTGGTTGATTTTCCGTTGCCCAGCGTACAAGAAATAAATTATTTAATCGAGCAGCTTGTAGTACCAGACAAATTAAATATAGATGGGTTAGCGCGCGAACAGTTGGTTAAAGCTTGTCAAGGTTTGAGTCGAACTCGTATATCTAAGGTTTTGGCAAAAGCGCTAGCAGCTAAACAGCAAGTTAACGAAACAGATATTGATGGTGTTTTAGAAGAGAAAAAGCAAGCAGTTCGCCAAACTGGTATTTTAGAGTTTTTTACTCCCAGCGAATCTTTAAAACGGGTTGGTGGGTTAGACCAACTCAAGCAATGGGTACTAATGCGTCAAGATGCTTTTACAGACGAAGCGAGACGTTATGGTATTCCCAACCCCAAAGGGATGTTACTTGTAGGTATTCAAGGAACGGGAAAATCTCTAAGTGCCAAAACTATCGCGCATGAATGGCGCCTACCATTATTGCGTCTTGATTCCGGGCGCCTATTTGGTGGTATCGTCGGTGAAAGCGAAAGTCGTGTGCGTCAAATGATTCAAGTTACCGAAGCAATGGCGCCGTGTGTATTATGGATAGACGAAATTGATAAAGCCTTTGGTAATATTACAAGTGGTGTTGACGGTGACTCCGGGACATCACGGAGAGTCTTTGGTAGTTTAATTACTTGGATGCAAGAAAAAACCAGTCCAGTATTTATTGTCGCAACAGCCAATAACGTCCAAATATTACCCGCCGAATTACTACGCAAAGGTCGATTTGATGAAATATTCTTTTTAAATTTACCTAATGAAGCCGAACGACAAGAAATATTTAAAGTTCACTTACAGCGCTTACGTCCGAGTCGCTTACGTGAATTTAACTTGGCAGCACTAGCAAAACAAACAAATAACTTTAGCGGCGCCGAAATCGAACAAGTAATAATTGATGCCATGCACCAAGCATTTTCCACAAGAATCAACGGACACCGACGTGACTTCAACACCGAGGATATACTACAAGCAACATCGCAAACAGTTCCATTAGCAGCAATAGCGCGCGACCAAATAGAAGCACTCAAACAATGGGCAGCACAAGCAGGCGCCAGAGCAGCATCAAACGATATTCAATTAGTAGAGGAGTTAAAACAGTATTCAACACAACAAGGAATCGACCCATTAGAAGTAGATTAAACCAACCAAAACAAATTATGTCACATTTTACAACCATCAAAGTTCAAATCAAAAACGGCGAAGTATTGCACCAAGTATTGCAAGAACTAGGGCACAAAGTCGAATGTAACACCAAAGTACGTGGATACCACGGAGATACCACCCAAGCCGAATATGTAATACGTCAAAACAACGGTTACGACCTAGGATTTCGGCGCAGTGGCGATAATTATGAAATCGTCGCAGACTTTTGGGGCGCCCAAATTAACCAGCAGAAATTTGTGAACTCAATCACACAAAAATATGCTCATAAAACCTTAATGGCAACAGTACAAGAACAAGGCTTTAATATCGAAGAAGAAGAAGTTCTACAAGATGGAACCGTAAGAGTTGTTGTTGGTAGATGGGCTTAATATATCCGCCTTGGATTCAAAATCCAAGGTTAATAGTAAAAATAAACCAAGCAATAAAATAACTAACATTATGTCACACTTTACAAGCATCAAAACCCAAATCAAAAACCGTGACGCATTAGTTACAGCATTATCAGATGTTGGATTTAAAAATATCGAAATTCACGAAACAGCCCAACATTTATATGGCTATCAAGGTGACGTGCGCGAACAAACAGCAGAAGTAATAATAAGGCGCCAATATATCGGCAGTTCAAGTAATGACATAGGCTTCAAACAACAAGCAGACGGACAATATGAAGCAATAATCTCCGAATACGACCGACATAGATATAATCAAGAATGGATGAACAAATTAATGCAGCGCTACGGTTATCATGCATTAAAAGCAACCGCAAAAGAACAAGGATTTACAATAGAAGAAGATGAAGTTATGCAAGACGGTACAGTAAAAGTAGTCGTCGCACGCTGGGCATAATGTAGAGACCGAGAATATTTTCAAAGTGGAGTAAGATATAAAATGTCATTCTGAGCGTAGCGAAGAATCTAAAGTTTAATTATATACTAAGATGCTTTACTGTAATTCAGCATGACATTTCAATATTTTTTTAAAAATTCTCTTATTGCATTTTCATTTTTGCACACCCCATACTTTTATAGTTTTATCCCTACCACCGCTTACTAAATAATTCCCGTCTGCACTAAGCGCTAAACAATAAACCCAATCTGTATGACCTTTAAGAATGTGCTGACATTCTCCAGTACGTACATTCCAGACTCGAATAGTTTTATCTCTACTACCACTGAAAATATAGTCTCCAGATGGAACAATTTATGGAATTGAGCTTCTCAATGCTAATCAACAGTTATCGTTGAATGAGCAGGGTAAATTGACTGTTGTTAATGAAGCATTGGGAGAATCTTCTGAGATTAAACTATTAATTTGAAGTTTGAGAAACGTTTATGGTACAAAAGCCTTAGCTCAAAACATTAAATTACATTAACCAGCAATAGGCAAAACGTAGAACAGAGATGGATAGGCATATAATGAAGTTAATTTATCTAGTTAAAAAGTAAAGTATGGCTCAGGTATTAGCAATTACAGAGTATATCGACAGGCACCTTTATTCCAATCCCCACACTTTGATTGTATTATCATGACTTGCACTAAATAGATAATTTCCATCTGGACTAATGGCAATAGAACTTACATTGCCTAAATGTCCTTCCAATGTATTTATAAGTTCTCCCGTTTGCCAATTCCAAATTTTGATTGTTTTATCGTTACTGGCACTAAAAAGGGTTAATCCATCTGTACTAAGTACAATTGAATTAACTCTGTAAGAATGACCTGTTAAGGTAGACTTAAGCTCACCTTGGCGCCAATCCCAAATTTTGATAGTATAATCTCCACTGCCGCTAAACAGCGTATTTCCATCTCGACTTAAGCAAAGCGCAGTTACCAAGAAAGAATGACCAGTTAAAGTTCTTGTTATTGTAGCAGTTTGTATATCCCAGATATTAATTTTAAAGTTCGCATTACCGTTAAAAAGAGTTTTTCCATCTAAACTTGTAACTATAGCAAAAACTGGATGTGAATTTTCTGGCAAATGATATTTAATTTTACCACTTCTAAAATTGCAAGCTATTATTCTACGTGTACCACTGTAACTATCAGTAAATATAGTTTTTCCATCTTGAGTAATTGCAAAAGAATGATGTAGCCCTGAATCTTCAAGTATAATTCTTCGGGCATCAATTATGGTGCGAGTTTCAATAGCTTGTCCACGATAAGCAATTACAATTTCTTCTCCATCTGGGCTTGATTGCAAAAATGTAGCGGGAAATCTATAATCTAAAGGTTGAGGGTTACAAATACGTTTAAATTTTCCTATTCGCCAATCCCAAGCGTTAATACTACTATCTTCGGCGCCACTATATAAAGTAGAACCATCTAAAGTTAAACAAATGCTGTTAACTTTAGATGCGTGTCCGTTCAGAGTACGAAGACAGGCAAAAAATTCATAACGACGATTTTTTAATTCTTCTTGAATTTTTGTTGCTAGTTGATTATTTTTAAGTATGTTGTAAGCTGCTCGCTTCAGGCGTACTGATTTACTATCTAAGGATTGAATTACTAAATCTAACCCTACTTCTCCATATTTCAATGCCTCATTTAATGCTGATAGCTGTGCTTGCTGTGAAGAACTATTTAAACGGATTTTAACACCTTCAATACCACCTAAAACAACAGCGTTACTATGAGGCGCCACTTGTCCACTAAGTACAGCATCAAATTCTCTAGGTTTATTAGGATTCTCTGACATAGTAATTTTACTCAAATAATGCCGCAGCTATCTAATTTTTCAGCAAGCGCGGACATTGTTCTGCAACCTGTCCAAAAGTCACCTAAACCCCAACCTCGGAGCGCACCTCCACGTGGTAAATGTCCAGCAGGCGCCTTTAAATTAAATGTAACATCGTTCCAATGTAGCCATTTGTCGTTAATATACCAGCCTACAGACTCACCAAAACGACACCAAGCGTCCCAGTCTGGTTCAGATGTATTGCTAACAGCTTGCCAAATTTGCTTTTGAACGCTAAAGCCAAAACGACCGTTACTGTTTTTCAACCAGAGATTATTAATAATTTGTAATTTTTCGCAATCAAAGTTATTGATATCGAGTTCAGAAAGAGAACCTTGGTCTGTACGGTTCGCTAACTTCAACATTATTACTGTGGTCTCTAAATCAGCTTGTTGCCACATTCCCTGCTCAAGGAAATTTTTTAAGTTTTGATGTGACCTTGCAAAATCTCCCAATACTGCACCATACTGTGGTGGTGGCACTTGCCCACCAAGTACTGCATCAAATTCGCGTGGTTGATTGGAATGTTCTGGCATTGTGTAAGTCCTATATATTTATAGCTTCAATTTCTTACTAAGTAATTTCTGAAAAGTTTACATTACAGGACGGGAGCAAAAATCTTAGAAACCTGGTTTCTTAGTCGATAACTTGTAATTAAAACGACGATTTGCATAGAAACCAGGTTTCTTTGCGTAAGTCCTACATTATAGGGTAAGCAAGATGTTTGTAAGATTAATTACATCAATCAATACGTTTTTTAATAAATAACTTTTATATTTTTGATGTATCAGTGTTTAAAATTACCATCGTTGTTAAGTATCTGCTGTTATTCTATATATGGATATGGAAATTTTATTTATATAGAAACAATTACATTTTCTGCTATTAAATAGTAAAATAACGAGGTAAACATGGGTCAAACAGTCTGGATTGCAAGACACGGTATTCGACTCGACTTTGTTAATCCTGCCTGGTTGAAAACTGCCGAGCGTTTCTATGATTCGCCACTTTCGGTTGATGGTTTTAAGCAAGCTCAAGCACTGGGAAGATATTTGAAGGGTAAAGGAGTCGCTCACATATTTTGTTCACCGTTTCTACGTACAGTACAAACAGCTCATTGTATTGCCGAAATACTTGATTTACAAGTCAAAGTTGAATCGGGTTTGAGTGAGTTTTTATTCCCTCTATGGCTACCACCAGGCGCCGAGGAATTTTCAATCGAGAAATTAGCGGTATTATTTCCGCGTATTGACCAGAAATATACTTCGCTTGTTCGGGCAAAGTATCCTGAAATTAACTTGCAGCAAATACGAGAGCGCGCTGGTAACACTGCCGATAATTTAGTTAAACACTTTTCTGAGACAATATTAATAGTTGGGCATGAAGCTTCGGTAGTTGGAGCAGTCCAAGGATTAGTTAAGGTGGCGCCTTCTTTGGATGCTTCAAAATTATGTTGTTTATTCAAGGTTGTGCAAAACGATTTAGAGTGGAATCTAGAGAATCACGATTATACACCAAACCCAAAAGGTGATTCATCTCATTTACCGTTTACTTACTATAGAAACCACCTGAAACGGCGCCTTCAAAGTCTATGGGATTAATTTATTTTATCCCGTTAAAGCTCGTTATTTGAACATGAATATGTATAAACATGCCCATGTCATCGTTAACCCGAAAAATGACCGTTATATAATTGATAGAATCACCTATCTAATCCAAAAAGCGAATCTCGACTGGCAGGTATTTACTACAACACAGCAAGCAAATAGTGCTTATATTTTAGCAAAACAAGCTATTGCATCAAAAGTTGATGCCGTAATTGTGTATGGTGGAGACGGGACAATTATGGAATGTGCAAGTGCTACTGTAAATCAAATTCCTCTAGGTATTCTTCCAGGTGGAACTCTTAACATTGTAGCACATGCACTCAATATTCCACTGAATTTAGAAGCAGCTTTCGCACTTATATATCAAGGTAATAATATTATTAGATATATAGATGTTGGTCAAATATCAAGTCATGATATAACAAGCAAAACATTCTTAGTGCGCGCGTCATCAGGTTACGAAGCTGCATCAGTAGCAAATACCTCTCACGAAGCAAGAAAAAGAGAGGGTCAAGATATAGCATTTGCTAAAACCTACATATGGGAATTGTTAAAAAACCGTTTTTCTAATTCCCAGTTCAAATTAACTATTGACGGCAAAACTATCAAAGTTCGTGCCCAAGAATGCATTATTGCAAATTCTGGAATTTTAAAGCGTGAACCGAACAACATGATGGCTCTGGATAATTGGAGTGAATCATCTTGTGATATCGAAGATGGTTTACTTAATATAATACTTTTAAATATTCAAGGTTTAAACATAAAAGTCGTTGAGCAACACGTAGCAAAAGAAATTATCATCAACGCATCTCCACCGCAAAATGTACAGTGCGATGGAGAATTTATTGGTCAAACACCGCTTACCGTTAAAGTTTTAGCAAACGCTCTCAGTATTATTAGTCCAGCTAATTATACACAAAATACAAATGTAACAACAAGTTATAAACCTAGATACACGTATCAAGAAGTTATAAGAAAAAGACAATTTCCAAAAAACTTTATTTATCGAAAAAGCAATAATAATTACATAACAAGCCTTGCATACGGAAACGGCAAATGGACAATTATAGTATCAAATAACACTGATTTTTGCGACCAAATTTATATATCTAGCGTTGAGTTTCCATCATATGAAATTCAAAAATACTGGGAACAAGATTTTTATATAACTAGTTTGGCATATGGCAATGGAAAATGGGTTGTTATTATGTCCAAGCAAACTATATATAGCTATCAGAACTATCAGACTTATATAATTGATACATACCCACGCGAGAATCTGCTTCAAGAACAATTAAAAATTGGATTATCTATTACTGCTGTAGCATACGGAAACGGGGAATGGGTTATAGTGATATCTGTAGGAACTGGTATTGCCAACCAAACTTACTTTATCAAAGAAAATTTCCCTGCGCTGAGTCTACGTGAAAGCTTAGTTAAGAACCAGCAATACATTACATGTGTTGCCAGTGACGGAGAAAGACTGCTTATAGTAGCATCTCAAAATACTAATATCTCAAAGCAAGTGTACGTAACAAGAACTTATTTCCCAAACGAAGCAATTCAAGAATATCTCAAGCAATCTTACTTTATTACCGATATCGTCTATAGATATGGAAGCTGGACAGCAGTGCTAAGTGTATTCAATAAGTAGCTTAATTGGAGCATTTGAAGTTGTCTTTTTAACCAATTGGTGCATTCCAAAGCATAAACTTTCTGGCTGAAGCTTTTAGAAATTCACTCAATAAATAGCTTCGACTATAGTTTGTTGGTGTGGTAGTAGCAGCAATTGCCTGATTCACTTTATACCCTTGTTCTTGCAGTACAAAGGAAAAATCTTTTTGAATAGTATTGTGCAGGTAATATTTCTGTGCATTATAGTATTGCTCAAAGAATAATTTGTACAACCTTACCTGCTCGTGCAAACCGCTTGAGTGAGATAAGGGATTTTTCTTTCGTTTGAGAATAGAATCTGGTAGCTCTTGTTTAAATGCTTCTCGCAAACACCACTTTTCTATTCCACCTTTAACTTTCCAGTCTCGTGGAGTACTTAAAGCTAGTTGTACAAGTTCATTGTCTAAGAAAGGTACTCGTGTTTCTACCTTGAATGCCATACTACACCTATCTACTCTTTGTAACTCAGTGCGGTGTAGGTTCATTAATTTGTACAAAAATAACTGTTGTAGTTCTAATAAAGAAATATTTAGTGCATACATATCATAACCGCCAAAAAGTTCGTCGCTACAATCTCCTCCCAATACAACTTTGATACCTGTTGCATGAATTTTTCGATATAACTCAGTTGTAATAACTGCGTTGATAATATCCCCATACTCAGTTAATTCTGAAATTGTAATCGCTGTTTTTATGTCAGCTAGTTTGATGTCATTTTTACCTAAAGGAATGACAACCTGCTTAATTCCTTTTTCTTGACAAAATCTTTGTGATATCTGGAAATCTTCGCTGTTATTAGCACCAATAGTGAAGGCAGTAATATTTGGGTGAAATTTAATTGCTTGACTTAAAACAATAGAACTATCTAATCCACCGCTATAGATAATACCAATTGGTAAGTCAGTATTTACACGTTTTTTGATTGCATTAACTGTAGTATTGTAAAGTTGTAATAAGAAATTCTCTAATTCCCAATTATGACTAACATACTGGGGAGTAAAATAACGTTTGGGTTCTGCCATTCCACATTTCCAATATCCTGGGAGGAGAACTTGAATTTTCTGATTTAAAAATGTCAGTGCTTTCAACTCGGATGCAATATATATTAAACTATCATCTTCGACATAATACAAAGGAACAATGCCAAAGCGGTCACGAGCGCAAAATATACGATTATCGCTAATACTCACAATTACAAATGCAAACTGACCTTCAAAAAGTTGTAAGCATTCTTCTCCATACTCTTCAAAAGCATAAAGAATGATTTCTGTATCACTTTCAGTTTTGAAGTTATATTTACCTTCTAGCTTTGACTTGATTTCTTTAAAGTTAAATATTTCTCCATTAAAAACAATGAATTTATCACCAGCTTGATTAAATAGAGGTTGTATTGCACCTTCTCTATCGACTATTTTTAAACGCTGAGTTCCAGCTAATACCATTTCATTGCTATAAGTTTCTGTCACTTCTCCTCGCGATGCAATTGCATCCATCATCTTTATAAATGATGATTCTCTTTGAATGGTTTCTTCCCCAAAAATAACAGCAATTCCACACATAATAATTTTTATTTTAGTTAATTAGATATACTTAAAAAATAGTTGAGTATAATATTCTATACATTGAGGATTAAGACAAACATGCCATACTTGGTCTTCTTCAATTAAATTGATAATGCTTTGTTCATAATATTGATGTAGAATTTCTTGAATAACTTGAAACAGTTTTGGTTCCTCTTTAAAATACCATTCTCTTTCAATGTCAGCAGCATAGCCTCTTGCATGAGAGGTAGTTGCTGGCGCCCAATATCCTAAACTAGACAAATGCTTTTGATGTACTACAGTTCTCAATATACTATTAATTTGTAATTTTGTTGGTTTTGCTTGACCAATACACTCATTAATATTTTGATTTATTTCATTTAGTAAAGCTATTATTGCTGGCTTGCATTTAGTTATTCTCATTCCTACCGTTCCTTTTGCTGGATGATTTGACAAACAGCGAATTTTGCGATGTATGTAGTTAAATAATTTAAAAAAAGAATCTTCATTTAAAATAGTCAACGTAAACCAAATGCGATTTTTTATTTTTAAACTATCTTTTAAATCAATCAGTTCTTTATCATTTTGAATATCTGTATCATTTTCGTAAGCAGAGTAATCACCATACCAGTATCTTTCTATTTGCTGTTCTAACAAAATTCTAATGAGCGTTTTGAGCCTACTGATGTCTAAACGATTATTTGGAAATATGCTTAATAAGTTATCTAATTCTTCGATAAAATGTGTATCTATTAATGCCTCGAAGTAATTATTTTTTTGATGGTTAATAAATTTATGAGTGGCTTGAATGATAGTATCAGAATCACTTTTTTTATGAATCTCACGAAGAAAATTATCTACGTGAAAGCGGTATTGACGAAAACTTTTATCTAGAGATTGAGACAAATTTAAGTCATTATAAACTATAAACTGTTTCATATTCTGCAAAATAAATAAGCAAATATATTATACCATTTAATAAAGCCAGATACGACAAATATTTTAATATAAAAGGAGATGGATAATCTACATCTCCTTTTATATGGTGTCGAAGTAATTAAATTTGGTTTAAAACGGCGCCACTAATATTAAAATTAGTATTTCCGTATCTCATCATCAGCTAGAACAACCCTGCGGAGCTAAAGAAAAAACGTCCTGCAAGAACGACTAGTTCAGATGTTATATCACAAGCCTTTAGCCGAGATAATTCTTTCTAAGTAGCGGCCCAACAACACCATCAGCAGTTAGGCTCTTTGCTTTTTGAAATTTGATTATAATTTTCGTCTATCTCTCCAAAATTTGAGCCAGATTCCAGGCTTACAAGCTATTTTTAGTCGGAACGTACAACTTTCTCCTTTGATGCCTTGCCTTCCTTGGGAGTAATAGTTAGCAGTTTTTGATTAGTATCTAATTTGTAGGTAGTGCCATTACTTGCAACAGCAGAATAGACAGAATCTTTACTACTGGTTAAAGGTAGACTAGTAATCTGACTTTGACCTGTGCTGCGAAATGCTAATATACTGGCTTCTTTTCCTGGCTCACCGCAAAGATTGATGTCATGTTTTGTCGTGACGATAGTTGCAGAACGCTGCATTCCCTCTGAGCAGATAAAAAATTTGGGTTTCGCACCACTAGTTTGAGCGATTGCAGCAGGTGCTAGTAGTAAAAAAGTTACCAAACTCAGCAAAGCCACTTTTAGTACCCGTTGGTAATTAAATTGGAATTTCACATTTTTCATAAGTTACCTTTTCGGTTCATTTTTCGGGTGATTTAGAGTATGAGTTAAAAGGAGATGTAGATTATGCATCTCCTTCTATATGGTGTGGAAATAATTAAACTGGTTTTAAAACGTCGTTTAAAACGATTTGTTCAGACTAACAGCCAGCAGACTCATACTGATTCCTGGTAAAAATGCCATTACCAATGATTTGTTCAGGTAACATATCATAAGCTTTTATCCCAGCTAATTTATTCCAAGTAGCGGCGCCAACAATACCATCAGCATTTAGCTCCCAGGCTTTTTGAAATTTGATTACAGCTGCTTGAGTATTGGCGCCGAACACACCGTCAATTGAAGTGATACCATAATTGCCAACACCATATTCAACAGCGCTTTGTAGTATGTGTTGAAGAGTTTCAACTTCTTGTCCTTTATCACCTTGTTTTAGTACAGGTCGCTTTGATATCCACACTTCCTGTTCAATTGCAGCTTGAGTCCATTCACCAACAATGCCATCAGCGCTTGAAGTATGTTGTTGTTGAAATTTAAGAACAGCGTTTTTAGTATTGGCGCCAAACACACCATCAATAGCACCTGCATAATACTTGAGATTTTTCAAATGTAGTTGCAACTCACTAACAGCGTTACCAGTAGAACCTTGTTGTAATGTAGCAAATGTGGTAGACATATTTCTGAATTTTCATGTGATTTTTTACACGCAAATACTGTAGATTTAGTTTCAGTAGTTAGCGAAACTATTCAAATATATTCAAATATTTTTTTTACTACAGCTTTAGCTTGTGGTTAATATTAAAAGGTATCATTACACACCGCAACTAATGGGCATTAGGAATTTCTTAAGTTGTCTTTATGACATGTAGCACCAATAGCAAACATTAAAATTTTATAAATTTATGTTGTAATAATTGCAACAGTCTAGTAGTATTTCAGGGATTATGGTGATAACAACAAATTGCCTCTAAACTCAATAAGCGCTATTACCCTTATCAATACTAAAGTATCGACTTGAGTGAATGTGATAATATTTATACCAGTGAAAGGGAGAGTTATTCGTAGTTATGTTAGTGATGCCTGGTATTTCGATTACTGCAAAAATATACGAAAGTTCTAATTCCCTAGTTTATCGAGGTATCAGAAAGCACGATAATCGACTTGTTGTCCTCAAAATTTTAAACTCAGCTTACCCTACACCAGAGTTACTCAGTAAATATAAACAAGAATTTGATATTACTCATAACCTAGAAGTAACAGGAATTATAAAGCCTTATAGTTTGGATAAATACCAAAATACTTTAGTGATTGTCTTTGAGGACTTTGGGGGTGAGTCCTTAAATATACTGATGAAGGAACATAGGTTTAGCATAGAAGAATTTTTAAAAATCGCTATTAAAATTTCTACAGCTTTAGGGCAAATACACGCAGCTAATATAATTCATAAGGATATTAACCCTTCCAATATTGTTTATAACCCAGCTACTGAAGAACTTAAAATTATTGATTTTGGAATTTCTAGTATTTTATCGCGTGAGAATCCGATAATTTGCAATCCTAATATTTTAGAAGGTACTTTGGGTTATATATCGCCAGAACAAACGGGTAGAATGAACCGATTAGTCGATTACCGTAGCGATTTTTACTCATTAGGCGCTACTTTTTATGAACTGCTAACTCAAAAACTACCTTTTGAAACATTAGATGCAATAGAATTAGTTTATTCCCACATTGCAAAACAACCTCGGCGCCTAAACATATTAAACCCTGACATTGCTCAAGAATTAGCTGAATTAGTAATAAAGCTATTATCTAAAAATGCTGATGATAGATACAAAAGTGCTTATGGTATTCAAAAAGACTTAGAGTGTATATTTCATAATTTTAATTCCAAAATAAAACTGAAGAATTTTCAGCTAGGCAAATGGGATGTTTATGGTAAACTACATATCTCACAAAAATTGTACGGTAGAGAGTCAGAGACTAAAGCTTTAATATCAGTCTTTGAGCGTGTTGTAACTACAGATAATCCAGAACCAAAAATAGAAATCATATTAGTTTCGGGTTATTCTGGAATTGGGAAAACCACTTTAGTGCGGGAAATATATCAATATATTACCAAATCTAAAGCTTACTTTATTTCTGGCAAATTTGACCAATTACGGCGCCATATACCTTATAGTTCTTTAATTCAAGCTTTACAATATTTAATCCAACAGTTATTAACTGAGAGTGACGAACAAATCGCTGAGTGGCGAGAAAAAATTTTAGTAGCTCTCGGTCAGCAAGGCAAAATTATTACTGATGTAATTCCCGAATTAAAACTTATTATAGGAGAACAGCAAAATGTATCAGAATTAGAGCCAACAGAATCACAAAATCGTTTTAATATATTATTTCAAAAATTTATCAGCGTTTTTACAACAAGTAAACAACCTCTAGTATTTTTTTTAGATGACTTACAGTGGGCAGACTCCGCGTCCTTAAAATTAATAAAGTTGCTAATAACAAATACTGATAGAGGATTATTATTGATTGGAGGATATCGTGATAATGAAGTGAGTGCTACTCATCCTTTAATGATAACAATAGATGAAATTACGCAGAAACGAGCTATTGTTAATTATATTTATTTAACACCTTTAGATTTTAATAATATCAGCCAATTAATTGTAGACACTTTTGACTGCACAATCGAAAGAGCAAAACCACTAGCGACACTAGTACTCGATAAAACTGCTGGTAATCCATTCTTTATAAACGAATTTTTAAAATCACTAGATACACAAAAAATAATCCAATTTGATTCACATGAAGGCAAATGGCATTGGGATTTAGAAGAAATTAATTCAGCTAAAATTACAGATAATGTTATTGAGTTAATGTCTGATAAAATTCAACAGCTCCCACAACCGACACAAAAAGTTTTAAAGCTTGCTGCTTGTATAGGTAATCAATTTGATTTAAATACATTGTCCATCGTATGTGAAAAATCGCTATTGACAATAAACTCTGAACTTTGGCAAGCAATTATAGAGGGACTTATTCTGCCAATTGGTAATGCTTATAAGTTACTAAAAGTATATGATAATCCAAAGAATTGCAAGGTAGCGTATCAGTTTTTACATGACCGAGTACAGCAAGCTGCTTATTCACTGATTACCGAAGATACTAAACATTCAGTTCATTGGCAAATAGGGCAACTGCTACTAAAAAATACTCCAACACCAGTCTTAGAAGATAAAATATTTGATATCGTTAATCATTTGAATATTGGTATTGAATCAATCACAAATAGCTGCATTTCCGATAATTTCTTACGCGAACGAAAAGATGACTTAGCACGCTTCAACTTGATTGCTAGCAAGAAAGCTAAGGCATCAGCAGCAAATCAACTAGCTTTGAATTACTTACAATTGGGAATGGGTTTGTTATCTAACGATAGCTGGGCGCAACAGTACAAAACAACCCTATCGTTTTATGAAGAATCTGCTGAAGTTGCTTATCTGTTAGCTGACTTTAAGCAGATGGATAAATTTATAGATGTAGTCACGCAACAAGCTACAAATATTTTAGACAGGGTGAAAGTGTATGAAGTAAAAATTTTGGCGTATATTGCTCAGAACAAATGTATTGACGCTCTGAATATCGGGCTAGAAATTTTAGACCTACTGGGAGTGAAATTACCCAGAAAGCTTAACCAATTTGATGCTGTAATTTTATTGTTACGAGTAAAGCTAATGTTGAGGCGCCACAAAACTGCCAGCTTAATTGATTTGCCTCAGATGTCCCATCTACAGTATAAAGCAGCGATGCGTATTCTTAACAAAATGACATCATCTGCTTATACACTCGCTCCAGCTATACTATTACAAATTGTATTTACACAAATTCGTTTATCTCTCAAGTTTGGCAATACCGCTGAATCTGCTTTTGCATATGGCTGTTATGGATTTATTCTTTGTGGTGTTGTAGGAGATATTCAATCAGGCTATCACTTTGGTCAACTAGCATTAAAATTATTAGAACGGTTAAATGCAAGAGAAATTAAGGGTAAGACCGTATTCGTCGCGCATGGTTTAATTAAACATTGGCTAGAACCTGCTCAAAAAACCCTAGACTCATTGCTAGAAAGTTACGTCGTTGGTTTGGAGACTGGAGACTTAGAATATGGCGCCTATTCATCTATGTTTTACTGCTTTCAAGCATTTTTTGCTGGTAAGGAGTTAACAAAACTTAAGCTAGAAATGGAGAACTACTCCGAGATTATGCTTCAACTTGGGCAAGAAAGAAGTGCAGAAATTCTCCAACCATTTTATCATGCAGTTATTAATTTAGTAAATCTGTCACAAAATGACTATAGCTTTATAGATGGCGCCTCAAGCGAAGTAAAATTAATTAATAATCAAAATGCTAATGCGCGTGCCGCAATATATCATATACACTTTGTAAAATTAATGCTTCACTATTTGTTTGGCAATTATTCTCAGGCAATAGCAAATGCGAAACTAGCTGAACAGTATATAGATTCCAGCATTTCAACTCCAGTTATTCCAAATTTTTATTTTTATGATTCTTTAACGCATCTAGCACCAATTATAAATAATCCGAAATTGCGCTCAAATAAGATTCTTCAAAAAGTTAAGTCAAACCAGAACAAAATGCGAAAATGGGCTTCTTTTGCTCCAAATAATTATTTACATAAATTTTATTTAGTTGAAGCAGAATACTTGAGAGCTATAAATAAGGATACTCAAGCAATAGAATATTATAGCAAAGCCATTAAACTAGCTGAAAAAAATGAATATCTCCATGAAGAAGCATTAGCCCACGAACTCGCTGCTAAATTTTATCTAACCCATGACTCAGAAATTGCTGCCCAAGCATATATGGTCAATGCCTATCATTGTTATCGGCAATGGGGCGCCAGTAATAAAGTAAAATATTTAGAGTCTCAATATCCAAATTTACTTTCTATCAAGATTGAAGAAAAAACAATAGATATTTTTGATACAAATACTTCTCTTGCAGGAAGTAATCAACAATTAGATATCACAACCGTAGTTAGAGCATCTCAAGCCATTTCTGGTGAAATTATGCTTCCGAAGCTTCTGTCTAATCTCATGAAAATAGTAATGGAAAATGCCGGAGCGCAAAATGGATATTTAATTACGTCAAAAAATCAGGAACTTTTCTTAGAAGTAACTGTCAATGCAGAAACAGATTGGCAAGTAGTGCAACAATACATTCCAGTAACCGCGAGCCAAAATTTGCCAGCTATGCTAATTAACTATGTAGTTAGAACTCAAGAGACTGTTGTAGTTAATGATGCGACACATGATGAACGTTTTCAGTATGATACTTATATAATTAGTCATAAAGTTAAATCTGCCCTTTGTATACCAATTATTAGCCAAGGCGATTTAATTAGTATTATTTACTTAGAAAATAATTTAATTAGTGGAGCTTTTACAGAAGATAGGTTAGAAATATTACAGCTATTATCTTATCAAGTTGCTATTTCTTTAGAAAATGCCAGATTATATGAAAAATTAGAGTCATATTCACGCAACTTAGAACAAGAAGTGCAAAAACGAACCTGTGAATTGCAATTAAAAAATGAGCAGCTTAACAAAAACGAGCGGCAATTTAAAAATATGGCAGCAAATGTCCCAGGAGCAATTTATCGCTATGTAGTGCATCCTGATAGCTCAGATGCATTTATGTATATCAGTTCCAGTTGTGAGGATATTTTTGAAGTGGCGCCAAGAGAATGTCAACAAGATGCCAAGATTTTATGGGATATGGTGCATACCGATGATGTATCATTCCTCAAAACTTCAATTGCTAACTCTGCTAAAAATTTAGAAGCACTATCCTGGGAAAGACGAATAATTACACCATCTGGTAAGCTGAAGTGGATACAAAATATTTCCCGACCAGAACTACAAGCTTCGGGAGATATTATTTGGGATGGTGTACTTATAGACATTACTGACCGCAAACAGACAGAAGTAGAAATTATTACAGCCTTAGCGAAAGAAAAGGAGCTAGCTGAACTTAGGTCTCGATTTATTTCTATGACATCTCATGAATTTCACACCCCGTTAAATATAATTAATTCTTCAGCACAGTTGTTAGAACGATATGAATGGAATCGAGAGGAGCAGTTAGAGCAATTACACAGTATTCGTCAAGGGGTTAAACTAATGACCCAACTAATAGATGGAATATTAGATATAGCCAGAACAGAGCCAGAAAAACTACAATTTAATCCAATTAAAATAGATTTAGTTGAGTTTTGTTATAACCTAATTAAAGAAATGCAAATAGGAGTCAATGACCCTTACCAAATTCAGTTTACTCATGAAAGTATTGACTACAGTGATAACTACAACGCTTATGTAGACCCAATACTTTTAAAGCTAATGATGAGCAATTTACTTTCCAACGCCATTAAATATTCACCCCAAGGTGGAAAAATACAGTTAAAGTTACAGCGCTTGGTAAACTGTATTGTTTTTGAAGTCGAAGACTGTGGTATTGGTATTCCCGTCAAAGACCAAGCTCAACTGTTTAGTCAATTTTATCGAGCTAGCAATGTTGCTTCCATTCCAGGGACTGGGTTAGGACTAGCCATCGTAAAGAAATGTGTAGATTTACATAACGCCACTGTCACATTCGTTAGTAAGATTGGAATAGGAACTATTTTCAAAGTTACTTTACCTATGCCAATAGATGGCATAAATAATACAGATGAAGAAAAAAGTTTTAGTAATTGAAGATGAAAAACTAAGTCGCAATAATTTGGTCAAAATCTTGCGAGCAGAAGCATTTGAGCCAATAAGTGCAGAAAACGGCGCCATAGGTATACAAGTTGCGATTGAGCAAGAGCCAGACATAATTATTTGTGATATCATGATGCCTGATATGGATGGTTACGAAGTGTTAAGAGTTTTGAGGCAAGAGCCAAGCACAACTTTGACTCCTTTCATTTTTCTAACCGCCAAAACAGAACGAACCGACATACGTCAGGGCATGAACTTAGGCGCCGACGATTATCTCACAAAACCATTTGAAATTGATGAATTATTAGAAGCAATTTCCACAAGATTTAAGCGACAAGATGTACTTGAGAAACACGTGCAAACTTTGCTTCTTCAACTACAACAATCTCCAGATATCAACAATGCCTTAAAAGCTAATCCCACTTGGAACATAGAAAAATTATACGTAGATTTATCACAAGCCAAGCAACAATTGAAAGATTCAAATCGGCAGCTAAAACTGACACAGTTAGAAAAAGCTTGTTTACTACAAATTTTGAGTGGTCATAGTCCTAGTTTTATTGCTACCCAAATCAATCGAGACCCAAATGGGCTAGCGGTTGATTTATCTAGAGGTTTATACCGCTACATTGAAGCATTAACGGGTGGCAAACTAAAAAATTGGAGAGACATTCCCTTATTGCTCTCACAAAAGGGATATTTAAGCAATATTTGAACCCTTGAGGGCGCCGTGAACTTTTAGTATTATGATAAAATCTTGGTTTTTCTCTGCGCTTTCTGTGTCTCTGTGGTGAAATATATAACTTTTTTTACCACAGAGACGCAGAGGACACAGAGGAAAGATGGCGCCTTTATTATAAAAATTTATTTTTTTGGCATTAAATTAGGAGCTTTAGCACGTATTTTTGAGAGTGAAACAGCTACCGCACCACGAACATCTTGGTCTGAGTCGGTATTTCCTGCTAATAAATAGCGTATGGTTTCTTTTGTAGGGTTGCTAATATCTCCCAAAGCATAAGCAGCAGCAACACGCACGTTTTTATCTGGATTTTTGAGAGCATTACCAAGATAGGGGAGAACTGTAGATTTGTTATCATGAACATTGATTAGAGTAGAAACAACATCTGTACGTATTAATACATCTTTATCTTGTAACATAGCTGCAATCTGTGGAGATACTGATTTTGCTTGTTCTCCCATAGAGCTTAGAGCATAAAGAGCAGATTTACGCACATCAGAGTTTGAGTCTTTGAGAGCAAGCGTTAGTTCGGGTATAGCAGCTTTGGCAACCGAACCCATATTTAAAGACTTTGCTGCTGCGTTGCGAACTAGAGGATTATTATCTTTGAGTAACTTTGTTAGTTGAGGAATTAGGGTTTTTGCTTTACCGCTAAACCCAATTGCTCGAATCGCATTTTCCCGTACTTTCGCATCTGAGTCTTTAAGAGCAACTGTGAGTTCAGGAAGTGCAGCTTTTGCAGGCAAACCCATATCACCTAAAGCACTAGCAGCGTAACTCCGCACTCTTGGGTTCGGGTGTTTAAGTGCATTCCGCAAGTCGGGTATTGCTGCGGCGCCTATTTTACCTAAAGCATAAGCGGCGCCACGTTGTAAATTTTCATTCTCTGAAAGCAAAGCGGCAACCATTTCTTTTAAAGGACGAATTTCTCCTAAAGCTTCAGCAGCCATTTGGCGAACACCTTCATCGGGGTCTTTTAAAGCGTCAATTAAAGCTGGTACTGTAGATTTTGCCTTGGCGCCGACTAATCTTAAAGTAACAACTGCATTTCTTCGCACTCGTGCATCTGTATCTTTCAACCCAGCAGTAATAACTTTTATTGTTTCTGGATTGTTAGTTCGTGCTAAAGATGCAATTGCCGCACCTCTTATTTGGGGATTTGGGTTTTTGGTGGCAGCAATTAGTTCTGGTGTTTCACCTATTTGGAGTAAAGCTTGGACTGCGTTGTAAATTAGGGTTGCATCTGGGTCATCAAGAATAGCAATTAAGCCAGGAACCGCAGCACGAGCATCTGTTCCTAATGCTTCAAATACTCTAATTATACTAACACGTATATTATTATCTTTATCTTTAAGAGTTTCTGCAAGTTGAGGTACGACAGATTTTGTCGCTTTACCCATATTTCCTAAAGCAAACACTGCATTCGCGCGCACAAGTTGATTTGAGTCTTTGAGCAACAATGCTAAATCTGGTATTGCAACAGAAGCAACTGCACCTATTCTCCCTAAAGCAAAAGCGGCGCCACTTCGCACGCGCGCATTAGGACTTTTCAAAGCATTTCTTAACGCTGGTACTGCCTCAGTTCCCCGTTTACTCAGAGCTTCAGCTGCTTTTAGCCACTGTTGTTCGTTCGACGATTGTAATTGTTCAATTAGAGTACTTCTAGTTTGTGCCCAACTTGTACTATTAATAACTGAAGGCGATATTAAACATAGTGAGATAGCAAAAGTATAACCTAATACTTTTGCACCAGGTCTCTGAATAAATTTATTCAACATATATAATTTAGATAATATTACTCGTTTTGACACAAAAATCTCCAAATAGTTCCAAATTTAATCCAAAAGTTGTATTGACAATTGATTGAAATTTGTTTAAATGGGATTATAGGCTCGAATAATTTTTCATCTTAATAGTCATGATTATCAGCTTAGTCACAACCACCATAACTACTCGAACTACCAGCCACGGAGGGTTGTGAAACGTTGCGCGTGCGTATCTAAGCAATGATTCAACCCTCCAGGCGCCATCCCAGAGGGTTTTTTAGTAACTTTCCTTCTTGTGAAACAGGCAAGGATGCCTGTTCCACAAGAGATGTACTTAAATTTCTTATTCCCAATATGAAGAATTTCAAAACCATTACAACTACTAACACTACTACCACTATCACACCTGGAGGGGTTGTGACGTAATTAACTGCGTTTATCACCGAACCCCTCCAGGCGCCAAGCTTAGAGGGGTTTTTTAATTTCAAAATTTTTTGAACTTGCACAAGGAGTAAACCAATGTACGACCATAGAGAAATCGCAAGAGCAATGGATTTGTTTCATTTTGAGGAACATAGTCCCGGTATGATTTTTTGGCATCCGATGGGCTGGCGCCTATATCGCATAATTGAAGATTATATGCGCGGAGTGTATGAATCATATGGATTTCTAGAAGTGCGCTCACCTATAGCACTGAGTCGTGCGCTCTGGGAAAAATCAGGTCATTGGGAAAAATTTCGCGAAGGCATCTTCGTAGTCGGTAGCTTAGATAAAGACAAAGAAGACTTAAACCCAGATTATGCATTGAAACCAATGTCATGCCCTGCACATGTGGGTATCTATAAATCTGCAAGGCGAAGTTATCGGGAAATGCCTATCAGGTTAATGGAATTTGGCATGGTTCACCGCAACGAAGCATCAGGAACATTATCCGGTTGTATGCGGTTACGTCAGTTTGTTCAAGACGATGCTCATATTTTTTGTCAGGAAGCAGACATTCAAAATGAGATTCGTAACTTTTTGAACATGGTAAGTGAAGTCTACAAAGCATTTGGATATGAGAAGTTTTCTATTAAAATTTCTCTACGACCAGAAAAACGCCTTGGTTCCGATGCTCTTTGGGATAAAGCAGAAGGCGCCCTTATAGATGCATGTGAAGCACTTAAATACGCATACGAACTATTACCAGGTGAAGGCGCCTTCTATGGGCCCAAAATAGAAGTCAGCTTAGAAGATCACCTTGGACGCTCATGGCAGTGCGGTACAATTCAAGTAGACTTTAACTTGCCACAAATATTTGACCTTGCTTTTGTAAACAGTGAGGGAGCATTTGAACAACCTGTAATGTTGCATCAAGCAGTTCTAGGTTCAATCGAACGCTGGATAGGAATACTCTTAGAAAGTCATGGTGCTTTACCTTTATGGTTGGCGCCAGTTCAAGTTGCAGTCGCAGCAATATCCGATAAATCTGCTCAATGGGCTTTATATGTAGCATCTAAATTAAGGCGTAACGGTGTTAGAGTCGAACTAGCAAAGCGCGACGCAACAATTTCTAAAAAGATTCGTGAACTATTTGAACGCAAAATTCCTTTAATTGCTGTTGTTGGAGAACAAGAAGCAGCCAAAGGTACAGTAAATCTTAGGCGCCTGGGTGTTTCTGGTCAACAAGAGATTGAATTATTAGACTTGGAGCAGGAATTAAGAAACCAGGTTTCTTCATCACTAAGCACGACAATCTTGAACGTAAACTAAAAGAAACCTGGTTTCTCACTGAACATAAAAATCTACAATGCGCGTCAATATTGGCGCCATTGTAAATAATAGGATGGGCATCCTGCCCATCCCACAAGATAAAGTAGAATATTGCTCCCGTCGGGACTTTAGATGAAGTCGAAGTCATTAGCAGTGATGTTTGTTACACCAGCAACAGTAATGCTATTTCCTGCACCAAACGCTGTAGAGGTGATAATCGAGTTGCCAGCATTGACATTGATAGATAAATTGTTAAAGCCAATTCCAAAGCTGACCAAATCAATTATGTCAGCTCCATTTCTGAAGCCATTGATAGTATCGACACCGAAACCACTAGAAAAGATTAGTCTGTCGGCTCCAGCACCACCATTCAGGCTGTCATTACCAGCACGACCAATAAGAATATCCTCTCCGTCTCCACCAATCAGACTATCTGCACCTGCACCGCCATCTATGTAATCATTCCCAGCTTGACCGGTCAAAGTGTCATTGCCTTGATTGCCGAAGATGTTATCATTACCGCCACTTCCTGTGATATTGTTATTAGCTGATGTTCCTACATAAAGACCTATTGCATTAGTTGCTGTTGCACTTGTGAAATCGGCATTGAGCAGATTAACATTGGTAAAGTTGGCATTGGACACGTTGGCATTGGTAAAATTAGCGCCAACTGCTGAACCATCCAAAAAGTTTACGCCGTTTAGGTTTGCGCCCGTCAGATCGGCACCATTGAGTTGGGCAGAGCTTAAAGTTGCCCCAGTCATATTCGCGTTATCAAATTGGGCGTTATTTAGGTTGGCACTTGTGAGGTCTGCTTCGGTCAAATTGCTTCCAACTAACAGAGTCGAGCCATTACCCTCAGTTAATTTCAGATTCGCACCACTTAAATTTGCTCCCGTTAAATTAGTACCGCGAATCTTTGTATTCTCCAGAAAAGCGTTATTTAGTTCAACACCACCTGTGAGATTTGCTCCATCCAGAAAACCTAAGCCCAGGTTGAGTCCCGTCATCTTTGCGCCAATAGCTGTGGCATTGGTCAAATCTCCACCTGCTAAATTAGCCCCTGAAAGGTCTGTTCGATAAGAGGTACCGTTTGGTGAAACAAAGGTATTGAGGTTTGCGCCAACCAATTCTAGGTCTTCTGCAATCAAGTTCTGCATTTTGGCGCCACGCAAATCTGCTCCGTTTAGATTGGTATCGGGCAAAATGGCGCCTGTTAAATCGGTCTGAGTAGCAGAACCATTGGGATTGACAAAAGCACTAAAATTAGAGCCTGACATATTCACATCTTCTGCCCTGAACCCAGCCATGTCGGCGCCTCGGAAGCTTAAAGCTGCTGCCTGAGCTTGTTGAGTTGGGTTAGTATCTGTAATCGCAACTCCACTTAAATCAGCTAAATCAAAGATAGAGTTTTGCAAGGTAGCATCTGTGAAATTGGTTAAGGTAAAGTTCGCACCCGTTGCATTGGTATTAACAAACCGAATGCTTTCAATATCGGCACTTTGAAAATTAGCTCTTGTGACGTTGGCGCCTTCAAAGTCTGCCCCTTTAAGCTTGGTACTGATTAATTGTGCATCAGTTAGGTTAGCGTTTCTGAGATTGTTAACAGTCCCATTAGGTTCGCCACTTAGATCGGCTTCGTTCAAAATTGCATTGGTCAAGTTGGCGCCACTAAGGTTAACACCATTGAAGACAGCCTTAGAAAGATTAGCGTTGGTAAAGTTAGCACCAGTAGCAATCACATCGCTTAAAGTTGCCTCTCGAAAATCGGTGCTAACCAAAGTAGTGTTAATCAGTTTGGTGGGGATATCATCTGCTGTCCCAGCAACTCCATCTGGTCCAAGAGCAGACCTTAAAATTGATTTGAAAAAATTAGCATTAGTTAGATTCTGACCGCTAAAGTCTTGCCCTTCTAAAATTTGGTTGCTGAAATCTTGCGACATATTACACCTTTACAAAAAACTAATTGGTTGGATATTTAAGGACTTAAGCCAGTTTTATATTTCCACTGTGGAACAACCAGGTAATGTAGTCCAAAGCGGAAAAATTGTTTACGACTTATACAACTGGTACACAAAACTGTGAGATGTAGGACGCAACGAAAAAACTCCAGTGCTGTAACTGCTTCATTTTGTTATTGATGCTTTGCGTGTCTTTTTAAAGCATTAATTAAAAGCATGTTTGTCAAATCTATACTTTTATCTTAATGCAAAGTAAAAGAAATAGATTTAACTTTCCAAATCACAAGAAAAGTCAAAATTATATTAAGTTAGAAAAAATTTATAAAAATTAAATTAACTTAAAATTTTCCTTTTCAAAAATTAATATAGTTTCATTAACTGTATCTTGTCAATGCTAAAATCATGAGAAAATTCTCATAAAACAAAATGTTTCTTAATTAATTTGTCTTTATTTATACTGCAATTTTTAATGTCACTAGAAAATAATTGAAGTAGGATTAATTAAAATAATTGTTGTCTCTGACTTTACAGAATAATGATTCAGTTAGCGAGTAAGTATTCTTAAACTTTTGAACTACCACATTTATCACTTCATGGATAAGGCTTATGCAAATCATAAGTAAAATCTATAAAGTTGTAGAGACCGTAAACTTACAGTCTCTACAACTCTGTGTTTATAAAATGATGGCGCCTAATCCCTGATTCGCTCCTCTAAACTCTTCTATATTGAAAAGAAGTGAGAAAAGAAGCAGCTATTAAGCTACTAAAATGTCGCTAGCGGTTATAGTTGGCATACCTTGTAGTAATGCAAACTCACCACCAGTACCAAATCCATTCGCGGCGCCATTTGTGTCGTAGAATAATTTACCGCTACCCGTACTGTAGGTGATAAAAGCAGTACTGTTATCGGCTGCAGCATCATTTGCAACAATGCTAAACTCACCAGCAGAAATTTGCCCACCATTTTGAGGGGTTAAAGCACTGAAGGTTGATTCGTACAAAACAATACGGTCTGTACCTGCGGCAAAATCGGTGATGGTGTCAGTACCCAAAGTTGATTGATTAAATACATTCTCAGAAACAAAAAGAAATCTGTCTGCATTTGCTCCACCAGTTAGGGTATCACTACCATCTTCACCAATGAGAGTATCACTGCCAGCGCCACCGTTCAGGATATCTTTACCATCTTCTCCATCGAGAAAGTCATTACCAGCGCTACCTAGTAGAGTGTCATTACCATCTTCTCCATCAATAATGTCATCACCAGCCCCACCATCGTGAAAGTCATTACCTGCCTCACCATTGAGAAAGTCACTTCCAGCACCACCTAGTAGAGTGTCATTACCTCCTTCTCCATCAATGAAATCATTCGCAAATGTACCATTAAGAACATCATTCCCATTTGTTCCAAAAATTACTGCCATGTAATCAAACTCCTAAATCATAGATGATTGCGACATGTTCACAAACTTGAACAGTCTTGAATTTCAGCAAAAGCAAATTTACCTGCGCGCACGGTGAAGTTTTGCAATGCTCTAAAAAATAAACTCACAACTTGCATTTCAAAGAATAAAGACGCAAGTCCCATAATTATGAAGTCTGCTTTGTGCTTTGTGAATTAACTGTACCTATTCAGGCAAAATTTACCCTAGCTTGAACATAGGTGAAAAGCATAGAGACCCTGCATCTAATTACGAAGCATTAAAAGGTCAAGATATCAGTTAAGTCAAACTTGGCAAGTTAATGCTCTTTCTACTAATACAAAGCAAAATAACAGATTCAACTGCCGATAGCACAACAGAACTCAATACTGCTCGGTTAAGAATAAAATCCCCCCAACCCCCCTTGATAAGCGGGGGCTAAAGACCGCTATTTTCCCCCCTTATTAAGGGGGCCAGGGGGATAGATTCCGATAAAATCTCTTAACCGAGTAGTGTTGCAAGAGAACTCACAATTTAGGGAAGTAGAAAAAGCTTTATGCTATGTAAAGCACTTTAACAAGTTTTTACTTTGATGATTAAAAATATAATTTTATAAACTTATGCTTGTCAAGACTACAAAGATGAGAAAATTCTCATAAATGAAATAATCTTCCAAAACAATTGTGTTTTTTTATACTGCTTTTTCATTTAACTAGATGACAATCAAGTAGTATTAAATTAATTAATTGTTCTCTCTCAACTTTCTATTATAATGATTAATTAATTATTAAGTTAATAAGTAAGTATTTTTAAGTCTTGAAATTATTAAATTTGTTACTTCATAGATAATATTTATGCAAAACATAAGGAAAATAAAACTTATGACTTATTCTTGGAGTTGCAAACCTTTCATCGCGCGTATTCAAAATAGATCGATAAGCGTATCTTACATCTTGCAGCATTCGCTGCGGAGCTTAAAGAAACCGGGCTTCTGTACGCAAAATCAACGTTTTATAGCAAAGTCTTTGTCAAGAAGCCCGGTTTCTGGGACTGATGCAATATGTGAGGTATCAACATTATTGCTGTAGAAACGCTTTATCTTAGAAGCATCTTTAAAAGATTAAATTATAAATATCATAAATCAATGAATAATTTCATAAGAAATTATAAAGATATGTCTTAGCACCGAATAATTTAGTTTTGATGGATATATTGCAGTATGAAATTTCAGTACATGCCAACTAATTAATAAATTTAAGGTACACTATTCAACTTTATATAAACGAGCTTATTTAGAAAACGCTTGTACTCTGTCTATACAACCTTTATTTATAGCTTCAACTAAAATATCTCTGGCGCCTTTACGTTTAAAATAAAGTGCTGTGTAATTACGTTGTGCCTGAGTACCGTTCAAAAGGTAAGGCGCCGAGTACAGCATCATATTCTCTAGGTTATTTATAATCGTGCGACATTGTTTGTTATTTTGTGACTTCAACTAGTTTCATATCAAGCGACAAAAATCGATTTACAGACTGATACATTCAGCAAATAGACGTTTTCGGGTCTGAGCCATTTTTCTGAAACCCTAACGCTCTCACAGTGTTGAATTTGGATTCACCAATGCATTATATGCTGTAGAGTTGATGTTCACATTTACACGAGTAATGGCACGCTTAAATTACTGGCATAAATTTTTAAATCCTGCTTATTTAGAGAATTTGTTTGGACAGGCGCCTGTCTTTGTATTGCCATAATCTTGTGGAACGGGCATCCCTGCCCGTCCTGTAGATTGGGTTATTTACTTAGATGCGTCAACTCAGAGCCATTAAAAAAATCTAACCTCAATCAACCGGCGCCTAAATTTTGAAGACATGCATTTAGTATCAAGCTAGTTGCTGTAAATATAGATTATTTTTCAAGAGTATCGTTTTGTAAAATTTATAAATTTTAAGTGACATAACCAAATTCAGTATAATCACATAAAATATTTATTCTAAGTTACATAAGTATATGTAGAAAATCAGTGTAGAGATAACTATATCTTTAGTATGAGTGGTATATTTTTCCTCGCAAGCTAAATATTTACATACAACTTATTCAATCGTAGACCGTAGTTAACTTTGCTCGATTTACGAGAACTTTATATTTTCATCGCAAAATTTTTATATTAATGCGTACTCTTGCTCTATTGCGACGTTGTATACCCGTAAATTAGTGTATAAATATGAACTCATTACGGATTCCCTTTGTTGTTTAATATCCATAAAAAGCATGTTTTGGGCATCGTATTTTATGTTTTAATACGATATAACGAAGTTAAGTTGGTGGCAGACAACTTCGTCAAACAATATTCCTTCCTTGCATTCGTGAAATTCGCACGCAAATTTGAATTTTGACGAACATATCCTTTCTAGCTCCTCCTCCGCACTCTCTTTAAAAAGGATAAAACCATGTCAGAACAACAGGAAAATTCCAATATTGTCTCACGCTTACAACTTCTCATGCAATATTTACAGGCTTTAGACCAAGAGGACATCCAAACCGCCAACAACATTTTTGGTATAATTCACTCGGATGCTCGAATGAAAAATATTATTTCAGAAATAAATATTGCTTATCAGCAAGAGGATTCGAGGTCAGATATTCTGAGAACTACTAAATTGTTAACAGGAAAAGTTCGGTTGGCAATTATAGAAGGCAATGACATTATTCGCACTGGTATTCGGATAATACTATCAGAGAGTCCAGATATAGAAGTTGTCGGTGAAGCCACTTCTTATTTTGAGGCTTTATTGCTTTTACAACAGCAGCAGCCAGATGTCGCAATTATTAATATTGACTTACCTGGTAAAAATGGCATTGAATTAATGCGAGAGTTGCAACAAAGTAATAATCGTGTTAAATCAATAATTCTATCTAGATACAAAAATGTAGAAACTGTCTTGTCTGCTTTTGCAGCAGGCGCCAACTCTTATTGCATGAAAGACATTCAAGTCAACCATTTACTTGAAGCTATCCATGCTACACACAGTGGTAAAAAATGGATAGACCCCCTACTTTCAGATGTTGTATTAGAAATATTACAAACTCACGTCGGAAGTACTTAAATGGACGCGGTATTTTTAACACTTAAAGTTACCTAAAGTTCCTGGGAGATGCTTACAAATATTTCCCAGGAATGATGGATCAAGCAACCTTTTCGCAGTTAATCATCCACGGAGTTCCAAATTGATCAATCAACATGCCAAAACGGACAGACCAAAAGGTTTGATCAATTGGCATCTTCACTTTTCCGTTTTCTGCCAGAGCGTGAAAAATGCGTTCTGCCTCCTCTGGTGATTCAATGCTGACTTGTACATAAAAGCCTTGGGGTGTTTCAAAGTGTTCATCAGGACTATCAGACCCCATTAATAATCTATCGCCTAAATCAAGGCAAGCGTGCATGATTTTATCATGCCATTCGGCGGACACATGTTCTGCTGAAGGTGCCTCCCGGTGGGTCATCATCGTAACAATTTTGCCGCCGAGACATTGCTCATAGAATTTGAAAGCTGCCTCACAGTTGCCACTGAACATGAGATAAGGATTGATTTTCATTTTTATGCTCCTTTGATTGACTTATGGGTTGAGCGTAAATGCAGCTTGAGAAGTCTCTGGATTAAATGGAACTGAGAGATGTTCGTGTAGTATTTGCCATTCGCCCTGATTTTTCTGGCAAACAGCGGTGACGCGCATCCATGTTTGCATTGCCGGATGGTTTTCTTCGCCTGTAAAGCGAAATAGCCAATGTGCAACTGCTAAATCTTCACTAACGGTAATTTTGAGGTCTCGTGTTTCCATTTCAAACGTATCTGGAAAGTAAGGTAAACATTCAGACCACCCTGCACTAGCCATAGAGTCTCAAGTTGCTTTGACACTGCGGTTATTGGGTGGACTCGAAACAGACGAAATTGCACGCACGTTTCTTGTACCTACAGCGACAATGGCACAACGAATTGTCCGAGCCAAACGCAAAATTCGGGATGCGGGTATTCCATATAAAGTACCAGAGACAAGCGATTTACCAGCGCGCGTAGAAGCAGTGTTAACGGTAATCTATCTCATTTTCAATGAAGGCTACGCAGCAACAAGAGGCGAGACAATGGTGAGAGCCGACCTCTGTACAGAAGCCATCCGGTTATGTCGCTTAGTGAGAGAGTTAATGGTGCCACAACCTCCAGCAGAAGTAACGGCATTACTTGCGCTCATGTTACTGCACGACTCACGACGTGATGCCCGTCTTGATGAAGCAGGTGATATTGTCCTACTCGAAGATCAAAATCGTCAGCGCTGGAACCAACAACAAATAGCCGACTCACTACCACTAGTTGAAGAAGCACTGCGAGGTAAAAGGAGTGCATTTGCCATACAAGCAGCAATTGCAGCGCTACATTGTCAGGCGCCACGGGCAGAAGAAACAGACTGGTTGCAAATTGTTTATCTCTACGATTTACTCGAACGCTTACAACCCTCGCCAATTGTATCGCTCAACCGAGCAGTAGCGATTTCAATGGTAGAAAGTCCTCAAACAGCACTCGAACTTATCGATAAACTTGCTCCCCAACTTGATGACTACCATCTGTTTCATGCTGCACGTGCCGACCTGCTGCGTCGTATAGGCGCCTCAACATTAGCTACACAAAGCTATACGCGCGCGCTTGCACTAGTTACCAACGACAGCGAACGCCGCTTTCTAGAGCGTCGGTTACGCGAAGTTCAAACTTGAGAGTTATATATTGGCGCCAACTTACCAAAATTATTGACTTAGACCAGTATTATTTGCTTATTACACTCAAGGCAGAATAGCAAATATAAGCACTTTACGATAGTTCTAGTATCGTTTTGATGAACTGAGATAGCGCCTCTATTTTTCTCTCTTCGGACTGGGAGAGTTGCCGCAAGCTTTCCTGTTTGATTTGCTCAAGGGTATTTCCTTGAGTCAAATTATGGAGATGGTTAATACCTTCATTAACACCTTCTAAAATCAACGTCTGACTATTTTTTTTAACCTCATATCCTATTAGTTCTAATGTTTGTTGTCCCCGGTCTATTAAACTATCAGGCGAAGCGTTAAGTGTTCTAGTAAGTATTTCTTTGACGGCTTTTGCGTATTCAACAACTTCTAAATTCATGTCCGTTAATGAATCAATGACAATTAGTTCTTTAGTGCTATCTTGGATAAAAATATTACCTATATTGCCCAAAGCACTTTCCACTTCTCCAATTCCGGGAAGTTGCCAAAAAATGAATCGGTCAACGTTTCTGACAAGAAGGTCAAACACCAGTAGCTTACCTAAATCCTTAAAAAATTTTCGACCGGCGCCATTAAGTTGTTCATCATTACCATACCAATCTATCAGGTTTTTCCAGGTTATATCCCTCAAAGAGCGACCTTTCAAGTTTTCCATTAAAAAAAATATAGGAGAAGAATCCAAATTTAGAGTGCGCTTTTCAATTAGCTCGAAATCACGCTCGTATTCATTTTTCTGCTCTTCTTGTTTTTGAGCTTCTCTCAGGTTTATGTTAAATTTTTCTATTTCTGGCTTGATATATCTTATAATTTCTTCATATTGTTGATTTTCAGGACAGATAGCTTTGATTTCAGGAATGTTTAAATCAAAACTACGAGCTAACAATGTTAAAAATAGCTCTGAATACGGGCTTTCAGGCGCTTTTAAAACTTGCTTTGTTTGCCCATCACTGATGAAATACACTCCATCTTGCCCGTACTCCGATCTAATAACATATTTGAGGCGATTCCATCTCATTAGTAATACTACCCACTACAAAAAACAGTTCCAGAGTAAATTCTGTGCTAACCTAGAGTTGTAATTTAATAATAAAAACTTTACCATTATACAGTATGGAAAGCCAAACTAAGCACGATATCAACGAATTGATAGAACTCGTAGAACTGGCAACTCCAGATTCACTTAACATTGCGGAAGCTATTCTAAGAAACAACCATGAAATAGATATTCCAGAACTTCAAAGTTTACGCGAAGCTCTCTACCTAAGCCTAAACGATAAGAAAAATGATTGGCTTTCTGATAATGTTGTAAAAATTAAAACAAGAATTATAGCTTCTTTAGTACAAAAAATCGAGGCTATCAATGAAGTTCCTACAGAAGCAAAATAAGGCAAGCTTAAGTGAGTGCAAGTTAAGCAGGCGCCTGCCTTTAACTGATTAATACAGTCCAAAATTACCATTCCATCAAAGAATCTGTAACGCTAAGTGCTGTTGCTCAACGCTTAAGAAGGCGCCCACTCTCAAAGCCAAGGCAACAAATGCAAGCGGGTTAAGTCAAATTTTGAAATAGCACCTGGATATTTGGTTGAAGGTTGGGATATCGAGCTTTTGCCAGTTTTAGCTATTTTTGGCGCCGTTCCATTTCTCCCATCTCATGAAGAAATGATTTTAAAGGGTGACGAATTATGCCAAGAAAGTTAAATCGTCGTCCACCTAGTAGAGAACCTGCTCAAAAAATTTTAATTGCTTGTGAGGGAAGTAAAACAGAACCTATCCCTGCTTGAAAGTCTTCGTAACGAATTACGTTTGCGAACCTTTTATGTATTCCCCAAGAGAATAAAAACTTTACTATTATATACTTATTTTAAGCCGTTTTTAGTATACTATCAATATTTCCATACTTCCACAAAAGACAATTAGAAAATAATATAACTAAATTAACTCAATAATATCTCCAAATTGTACTCAAGTCGCCGCAGTGTTTGATGAAAGTGTAGAGTTCAACAAACACCAATGTTAAATCAAACACTCAAGACCAAAGTATTTGCAACACTAACTGCCCTGACTGCTACCTTTTTTCTTGCACCTACCGCAGTTCGTGCTGATAATAGCCGATATGTCAATGATATTGGGCGCCAACTAGCACGAGCTGCAACTGCTGCTGGTTTAGGTGGTTATACGAGAACTCACAAACCTTTTATAGATTTACTCACTCACGGTCGTTCCCACTATATAACACTGAATCTGCGTGCAGGTACATCATACGGCATAGTTGGAGTGTGCGATAGAGATTGTCGAGATTTAGATATTGCACTTCTTGATAGCTATGGAAATGTGATTGCTTCTGATTTGCAAGATGATGATATTCCTTTCATCAGGATAAATCCTAACTATAGTGGAAGATATAGAATTCGGGTTGATATGGCTAAATGCAATACTAATTCTTGTTACTACGGTATTGGTGCATTTGGTCAATAAAACCCAATTATTGACATCAACGAAGGAATTTGGCACCTTTAACCTGATGGTATGGCTTGTAATTAGGTAATAATAGCTGCTTACCCTAAATAAATTCCCCACAATTAACAATTTGTGGGGAATTTCACAAAAATTTGACGCAATTTTAAGTTATGTTTTTGAGATGCTTCCCTGCGCTATCGCTCCGTTCAGCATGACAAAATATACTTTTCAAACATCCTCTAAGTATGTAGGTTTCTTCAATCCATTTTAACTGTTGCTCAACAGCTTCTCAATCTTCTAACTTTAAGGCTATTTAGTAAAGTATTAGCTCACTTTATTCGTGTGTTATTTCGGGTTGTATTCGCTTTTTAAATTCAGCTAGTGACTGTTCTTCTGTACTAACGACAACTCTACCTGGTTTTGCTCGTACAATACTGAGATAGTGTTGAAAAGCGTCTTCATCTTCAGGATGTTGTTTAACATAATTTCTTAGCTCAACTTCTGTTAATTGTTGATAGTTAGTGTTACTCATTGTATGATTTCCTCTCCGTTACTCAAAATTTCTACTTGTATTTCGTCACCTACTAAAACAAAGATTCTCTGTGTACGTGTATCGTATCTTGTCATTTCAATATTTCTTAATAAATTACTTGCTTGTACACATATACGAAAAAAGGTTTTTAACTGTTCTATGGTAGGCACTGGTTTAATTTACCTCTTTATTAATTTTAACTTTTAATCAACTAGTTCAAAAATATCATTGGGTGAACATTTAAAAAATGTGCATAAAAAATCAATTGTATCTAAACTTATTGATTTAATACGACTATTCTCTAATTTCCGGTAATTACTCTCTGTAATCCCTAATAAATCAGCTACTTGCCGTTGTGTGTACATTGTAGCTTTTCTAAGCTCTTTAACTTTTATTTTCACTGGCATAACCTCATAAACCCCTTAATCTGAATATAAAATAGTTACTAACAGATTGTCAAATAACCGATTATAAAACAACCTTATATAACTCGACCGCTTATAAAACGGTAAAAGTATTATACAGCAAGGATTGTAAGGCGGTGATTGCTAATAAATTGGATAAGGTCGTTAAATAGTCGATTGTTTAGCAGCCGATTGCAATATAATCTATAACTATATTGTCGCATTCAAAGAGCGTATTTATTAGAGCTACGGCGCCTATATCTATTCTAGGGAGAGTGAAAAATACGGATGTCAGCACTGCTTGCTTCATATGAAAATGTGGCGCCGTGTTTTCATGTGTGCCAAGACGAAAATAGGGTTGACGTAGGGAAATAATCAGGTTAGTAGCCGCACAACTGGCGCCTTTACCGTAGTAATTATTTAGCTACTTATGTCAAAAGCGATACGAATTGAAATTATCCAAGTCGGCACCTAAAAGCTTTTAGAGGTTGTTTGAAAAGAGTTGTTTTGTGTCATGCTGAGGAACGAAGCATCTCAGTATACGCCCCAAAACTTAGATTCTACCCTACGGGAAAACTACGTTTACGTTCCGTTGCACTCCACTCAGAATGACAATTTATACCTTGTCTGACTTTTCAAACATCCTCTAATAGCCTCTGTGGTAAAGGCACGTATTTTTTTTAACCATAGAGACACAGAGTACGCAGAGAGAAAGTTTTGGTAGGGTGCGTCAAAGCTATTACAATCTTCAATAAAACGAAAAATTAACCAGCTTTGACGCACCTTACGAAATGATACCAGCAGGCGCCGTAACTGCTTCCGTTAAATATGAAAAAACACATTTTTTGTCACTTTTAGTATATATATATTGTGCAATGTGTTTCTCGATAGCCCCCTCATTTATTCGGACAAATCTCCTGGCGCAACTTATCACGGGTAGCGAGATAATCATTTAAATAGTTACAGCCCTGCGCCAGTAAATCATCTAAATCCAAACTCCATAATTTAATGCTGTAGTCATAATTCGCAGAAGCTAAGGTTTTGCCGTCGGGACTAAACACGACGCTGCTGACTGTACCTTGATGTCCAGTCAGGAGGGAAATTTCTTTTTCCGTCTTTAGATTCCACAATTTTATGGTGTTGTCTGAGCTTGCAGAAGCTAAGGTTTTGCCGTCGGGACTAAACACGACGCTACTGACTCCACTTTGATGCCCAGTCAGTAAGGAAATTCCTTTTCCCGTCTTTAGATTCCACAATTTTATGGTTTTGTCCCACCAACCACTATAAGCTAAGGTTTTGCCGTCGGGGCTAAACACGACGCTTCTGACTCTACCTTCATGTCGAGTCAGGGAGGTAATTTCTTTTCCCGTACCCACATTCCAAAGTTTTATGGTGTTGTCGTCACTAGCAGAAGCTAAGGTTTTGCCGTCGGGACTAAACACGACGCTGGTGACAAAATATTGATGTC